>Ga0302263_10000083_pt1 | contig 40537 bp, 34 predicted proteins | sample II_Fen_N1_4_FD_194564 | JGI IMG/M metagenome (GOLD analysis project Ga0302263, IMG submission 194564) | Peat permafrost microbial communities from Stordalen Mire near Abisko, Sweden - II_Fen_N1_4 | ecosystem: Environmental > Terrestrial > Soil > Wetlands > Permafrost | place: Sweden: Abisko... | reverse complement strand
AGCGAGGCGGACAAGGCGACCTACGAGCGCCGTGCTCTCGCGGTCGACCGCGAACGGGCCATCGCCGAGAACGAGCTGGCCAACCGGATCGAGCTCGCCACCCGCGAGCAGGAGCTGGTCATGCAGGAGGGCCGCAACGCCCGGGCCCGCGCCGAGGAGGGCGCCGCCGCCGCCCTGATCGACGCCGGCGCCGACGCGGAGCGGCAGGCACTCGCCGCGCAGGCCAGCGCGCACCGGACCACGGTGGAGGGCGAAGCCCGCGCCGTGGCGGAGGCAGCACACGTCAACGTCTACGCGACGGTTCCCGCGCCCGTGCTGACCATGCTCACGTTGCGCGAGGTGGCCGGGCACCTGCCGTCCGTCGGCAACCTGACGATCACGCCCGACCTCGTCACGGGTGCCCTGGCGGCCCTCGTCAGCCGGCCGGCCCAAGGGCAGGACTGACATGACCCTCGCTCCACGCGTCGTCGTCGTCCACCGGCGGACCGAGCTGGACGGCCTGCTCGACCAGCACGGCACGCGCGGCCAGGCCGAGTTCTTCCTCCGCTCGCGCGGACGCGACCTCGCCGCCGCGCAGACCCGGCACGATGCGCAGGACGAGGCGCTGCGCGAGGTGCGGGCCGCGGTGCCCGCGGCGTGGCGGCACGGGGACGTCGAGCGCGAGGACCTGCCGCGGTTCGGCTTCGAGCCGCTGGACGTCGTCGTCGTGGTCGGCCAGGACGGGCTGGTGGCGAACGTCGCGAAGTACGTCGACGGACAGACGGTGCTCGGGGTCGACCCGGAACCCGGCCGCAACCCCGGCGTGCTGGTGCGGCACCCGGCCCGGGCCGTCGCCGGGCTGCTCGTCGCGGTGGTGCAGGGCGCCGCGCCGGTGAGCAGGCGGGCGATGGCCCGGGCGGACCTCGACGACGGGCAGTGGCTCGACGCCCTCAACGAGATCTTCGTCGGGCACGCGAGCCACCAGTCGGCGCGGTACCGGCTGCGGACCGGTGGGGCGGCGCCGGGTCGCGACGGCGGGGAACGCCAGTCGTCGTCCGGCCTCATCGTCGCCACCGGCACCGGCGCGACGGGCTGGGCCGCCTCGATCCGCCGCGAACGGGCCGTCGGCCCCGCGCTGCCCGGCCCGGACGACCCCGCGCTCGCCTGGTTCGTGCGGGAGGCCTGGCCGTCACCCACCACGGGCACCGACCTCACCGCCGGCACGCTGGCGCGCGACGACCGGCTGCACCTCGTCGTCGAGTCCGACGCGCTCGTCGTGTTCGGCGACGGGCTCGAGGCGGACCGGCTCACCGCGACGTGGGGTCAGACCGTGACGCTCGGTCGCTCGCCCCGCGTGCTCGGGCTGGTGTGAGGCCGGCGGCTACAGGTACTGACCCGTGCTGGTCACCGTCTCGATGGTCCGCGACCCGTCGACGCCCTTCTTGCCCTGCACGATGGTGCGGATGAAGACGATGCGCTCGCCCTTCTTGCCGGAGATGCGCGCCCAGTCGTCGGGGTTCGTCGTGTTCGGCAGGTCCTCGTTCTCGCGGAACTCCTCCACGCACGCGGCGAGCACGTGCTCCACCCGGATGCCGCGCTGCCCGTTGGCCAGGAAGTCCTTGATCGCCGACTTCTTGGCCCGGTCGACGATGTTCTGCACCATGGCGCCGGAGTTGAAGTCCTTGAAGTAGAGGACCTCCTTGTCACCGCTGGCGTAGGTGACCTCGAGGAACCGGTTGTCGTCCCGCTCGGAGTACATCCGCTCGACGACGCGCGAGATCATCGCCTCCACCGCCGCGGTCGCCGAGCCGCCGTTCTCGGCGAGGTCGTCGGCGTGGATCGGCAGGTCGGCCGTGAGGTACTTGCCGAAGATCTCGCGGGCGCCCTCGGCGTCGGGCCGCTCGATCTTGATCTTCACGTCCAGCCGGCCGGGGCGCAGGATCGCGGGGTCGATCATGTCCTCGCGGTTGGACGCGCCGATGACGATGACGTTCTCCAGCCGCTCCACCCCATCGATCTCGGAGAGCAGCTGCGGCACGATCGTCGTCTCGACGTCGGAGGACACGCCGGTGCCGCGGGTGCGGAACAGCGACTCCATCTCGTCGAAGAACACCACCACGGGGTGACCCTGCGACGCCTTCTCCCGCGCCCGGGAGAAGATCAGCCGGATGTGCCGCTCGGTCTCCCCCACGTACTTGTTGAGCAGCTCCGGACCCTTGACGTTGAGGAAGTACGAGCGGGCGTCGGTCACGTCGTCACCGCGCGCCGCAGCCGCCGTCGCGGCCAGCGAGTGCGCCACCGCCTTGGCGATGAGCGTCTTGCCGCACCCCGGCGGACCGTAGAGCAGCACGCCCTTCGGCGGCTTGAGGCCGTGCTCGCGGAACAGCTCGGGGTGCAGGAACGGCAGCTCGACGGCGTCCCGGATCGCCTCGATCTGCGGCCCGAGCCCGCCGATGTCCGAGTACTCGATGTCGGGGATCTCCTCGAGCACCAGCTCGGCCACCTCGGCCCGCGGGATCACCTCGAAGACGAATCCGCTGCGCGGGTCGATGGTCAGCGCATCGCCCACCCGCACTCCGGTCCCGGTCACCTGACCGGCGAACCGCACCACCCGCTCCTCGTCGCCGCGCCCGACGACGAGCGCGCGGGCCTCGTCGAGCATCTCCTTGACGGTGACGATCTCGCCGACCTGCTCGTACCCGCCGGCCTCGACCACGGTGAGTGCCTCGTTGAGCAGCACCTCCTGGCCCGGCCGCAGGTGGTGCAGGTCGAGGGAGGGGCTGATGCCCACGTGCATCTTGCGGCCGGCGGACATGATGTCCACCGTGCCGTCCGGGCGCGCGCCGAGGAACAGGGCGTACGTGCCGGGCGGCTTGGCGAGGTCGTCCACCTGCTGCTTGAGCTCGACGATCTGCGAGCGCGCCGCGATCAGCGCCTCCGTCAACCGCTCGTTCTTGGCCGCGAGCACCGTGAGCTCGCGGTGCAGGTCATGCCCGCCGGTCACCGGATCGGTCATGTCGGCCTCCTTCGCACGGCAGGGTCTGGCTCGGTGCCAACCCTGCACGGCGCTGTGCCTGCTTGGTCCGGCAACAGTAACCACCGGTGCGAGCGAAGCACACGCGGTGCGACACGGGTCGGGCACGGTCTCAGCATCAGAGACCGGGTGTCTTGCCCCGCGTAGGCCCGACGACGCGGGTCAGTCCTCCGGCGGACGACCGACGGCGCGCCGCGCCCGGCGCACCTTCTTGGCCGGCACGGCGCGCTCGCCGAGGGCCTCCTCGGACCACACCGCCTCGTCGCGCACGGGCGCACCGTCCGCGTCCAGCGGGTACGCGCCCTTCGCGGGCCGGCGGCGGCGCAGCGGGGTCTCCACCCCGTCGGCCAGCCGGCGCGCCGTGAGCAGGAAGCCGGTGTGGCCGACCATCCGGTGGTCCGGCCGCACGGCCAGGCCCTCCAGGTGCCAGGTGCGCACCATCGACTCCCATGCGCGCGGCTCGGTCCAGCGCCCGTCGGTGCGCACGTCCTCGGCGAGCCGCGACAGCTGGGTGGTCGTCGCGACGTAGCAGCACAGCACTCCGCCCGGCACCAGCGCGTCGCCGGCCGCGGCCACGTTCTCCCAGGGGGCCAGCATGTCCAGCACCACGCGGTCCACCGACCCGGGCGGCTCGGCGTTCAGCACGTCCTCGACGTCGCCCACCGTCACCCGCCACGCCGGGTGCGGGCCGCCGAACCACTCCTCGACGTTGCCGCGCGCCACCTCCGCGAAGTCGGCGCGCCGCTCGACGGAGTGCACGCTGCCCTGGTCCCCCACCGCACGCAGCAGGTAGGTGCTCAGGGCGCCCGAGCCGACGCCCGCCTCCACCACGCGCGCACCCGGGAACAGGTCGGCCATGCCGACGATCTGCGCGGCGTCCTTGGGGTAGACCACCGCCGCGCCGCGCGGCATCGAGACGACGTAGTCGGCCAGCAACGGCCGGAGCGCGAGGTACTCCACGCCGGCCGAGGTGCGCACGACGACGCCCTCCGACGACCCGATCAGCTCGGCGTGCGCGAACCATCCCTTGTGCGTGTGGAAGGTGGCGCCCTCCGCCAGCGTGATCGTGTACAGGTGGCCGCGCGGGTCGGTGAGCTGCACCTTGTCGCCGAGCCGGAAAGGGCCCCGGTGCAGCGCCGCACCCGTCGGGCCGGACTCGTCGGTGCTCATCGGGGCTCCAGATTCGTTGCAGGTTCGCAGGTCACGGCCGGATCGCCGCCAGCACGTCGGCGGTGCGCACCAGGGCCGCCACCCGGCCGTCCCGGAGCGCGACCAGCACCGGGGACAGCCGGGACGCCTCGCCCAGCGCGGCGAGCAACGGCTCCCCAACCAGATCGGCGTCCACCACGGCACCGGACGGCAGGGGCACGCTGACCGCCGTCACGAGGGTTGCCGCGGCGGACTGCGGCGGCACGCTGGCGGCCGCCGCCAGGTCGACGTACGCCGCCGGCCGCCCGTCCGGGGCGACGACGACCACCTCGCTCGCACCGGCCGCGGCAGCGGCCGCCCCGGCCTGGGCCACCGAGACCAGATGCCCCACGCCCACCGCGGGTCGGCCCACCGCCGCGATCGTCAACGCGCCCACCGCGCGCCGCCGCCGCGCACCGGTGAGCGCCGCCGACGCCCCGGACCACAGGAACATCCCGATCAGCACGGTCCAGATGATGTTGGACGTCGAGGGCACCGACCCGCTCAGCACCGACGGCAGCAGCGCCCAGAGCACGAGCGCTGCCGCGACGACCCGTCCCGCCCAGCCGGCGGCGATCGCGCCGCGCGCACGGTCGCCGGTGGCCTTCCATACGGCCGCCTCGACCAGCTGGCCGCCGTCCAGCGGCAGCCCCGGCAGCAGGTTGAACAGCCCGACGAAGGCGTTGGCGGCCGCGCCCGACCACGCCAGCCATGCCGCCAGCGAGCCACCCGGGACCAGCAGGGACACCCCCCAGAACGCCAGGCCCAGCACGAGGTTCGTGACCGGGCCCGCCACCGCGACGAGCGCCGAGGTGCCGGGGCTGAACGGCTGGCTGGTGAACGTCGTCTGGCCGCCCCACAGGGTCAGCTCGAACGACGTCGGCTGCATCCCGCGCCGCCGGGCGACCAGCCCGTGCGCCAGCTCGTGCAGCAGCACCGAGCCGAACAGCAGCGCGACGAAGGCGAACGCCAAGACGACCACCGCGCCGCCGCTCAGCCCGGTGGACGAGCGCACCGAGGGGGTGAACACCACCGTCATCGCCACGATCGCGAGCAGCCACGACGGCGTGAGGATCAGCGGGGCGCCTGCCACCCGCCCGATCACCCACCCGCGCCGGGACGTGCCGCTCGGACGGTTCGGAGCCTGGGTCACCGGCCCAGCGTAGGTGCGCCCGGGGGTGCCGTGCGCCGGGCGGTGCGCGCCGGCGCGGCCGTGTGGGTGGCGGCGCCTACCCTCGTGACGTGCTGATGGAACCCGGACCCGCGTCGCTCGAGCCTGCTGTCGAGGTCGCCGGCGAGGTGCGCGACGAGGTGGCCGTCGAGGTGGCTGACGAGGTGGCCGAGGTGCTGGCCGAGGAGGCGCCGGACCGTCTGCCGACGCGCCCGGGCCTGTCGCCGTCCCGGGCGCACGACTTCGAGCAGTGCCCCTTGCTGTTCCGGTTCCGCGTCGTCGACCGCCTCCCCGAGCCGACCAGCGAGGCCGCGGCCCGGGGCACGCTGGTGCACTCCGTGCTCGAGCATCTGTTCGACCTTCCCGCCGCGGGGCGCACCCCGGAAGCGGCGCTCGCCGCGCTGCCCGGCCAGTGGGAGCTGTTGCGCGCCAGCGCACCGGCCTACGGCGACCTGTTCGCCACGGCCGAGCAGGAGCAGACCTGGCTCGGCACCGCAGGGGCACTGCTGACCTCGTACTTCACGCTGGAGGACCCGACTCGCCTCGAGCCGACCGAACGCGAGCTGCACGTGCGCACCGACCTGGTGGACGGCCCCCAGCTGCGCGGGATCGTCGACCGGCTGGACGTGGCGCCGAACGGCTGGATCAGGGTCGTCGACTACAAGACCGGCCGGGCGCCGCGCGAGGGCTACGAGGGCCAGGCGTTGTTCCAGATGCGGTTCTACGCCTACGTCGTGTGGCAGACCCGGGGCGTGCTGCCGCGCCTGCTCCAGCTGGTGTACCTCGGGTCCGGGACGGTGCTGCGGCACGAGCCCACCGAGGCGGAGATGCGCACGCTCGAGACACGGGTGCGCGCGCTGTGGGCGCAGGTGCAGCAGACGGCGCGCACCGGCCGGTGGACCCCCCGGCAGTCGGCCCTCTGCGGCTGGTGCTCGTTCCGCGACCTGTGCCCGGCGTTCGGCGGCACTGCGCCGCCGGTGGACGCCGAGGCCGTCGAGCGGACGCTCGGCGTGCGGCCCGAGCCGGCGCTCTGACCAGGGCCGTCGTGCCGTGCGGTCAGCCGATCCGGTCGGCGGTCAGCTCCAGCACGGCACCCGCCGCGATCCGGGCCAGCTCCGCCGGGCCGACCCGGGTCAGCGAGTCGGTGCGGCTCAGCCGGGGGTGGTCGTCGGGCCCGGCCGCGAGCGTCTGCACCGCCAGCACCTGTGCCCCGGACGCCAGCGCGGAGGCGATACCGGGCCGCGAGTCCTCCACCACCACGCACGCCGCCGGGTCCACACCCAGCCGCTGCGCGGCCGTCAGGTACGGCTCGGGGTGCGGCTTGGCGTGCGTCACCTCGTCACCGCTGACCACTGCCGCGAACACGTCGATCGCGGCGACCAGAGGCACCGTGAGGTTCCGGTACGACGACGTGACCAGCGCCTGCGGCACGCCCAGGTCCCGCAGCGCCACCAGCAGCTGGTACGCGCCCGGCTGCCACGGCGGCCCGGCGACCTGTCCCCGGATCACGCCTGCAGCGAGCCGGGCGATGATCTCCTCGACGGACAGCTCGACGCCGCGGCCCTGCAGGATCTCGGCGGAGGTCGGCAGCGGGCTGCCGACCAGCTGCATCCCGTCGGCGTGCGTCCAGCTGCCGCCGAAGGACTCGACGAGCTCGGTCTCCGCCGCGATCCACAGCGGCTCGGTGTCCACCAGGGTGCCGTCCATGTCCCACAGCACAGCAGCGGGCAGCGCGGGGATCGGCATCCGACGATGGTACGGGGGACGGCGCAGGCCGCTGCCCGGACCGGGTGCGCGCATAGGCTGGGGCGGTGACAGAGGGCATGACGGCTGACCTCGCCGGCGACGGCACGGTGCTGCTCGCCGCGTTCGAGGGGTGGAACGACGCGGGGTCGGCGGCCACCGACGCGCTCGCGCACCTGCACGAGGTCTGGGGCGCCGAGCAGGTCGACGAGCTGGACCCGGAGGACTACCACGACTTCCAGGTGAACCGGCCCATGGTCGGCCCCGGTCCGGAGGGCTCGCGGGTCATCACCTGGCCGACGACGTCCGTGGCCCTCGCCACCATGCCGAGCACCGGACGCCAGGTGGTGCTGGTGCACGGCATCGAACCGTCGATGCGCTGGCGCCGGTACTGCGCCGAGCTGCTCGACATCGCCACCGGCCTGCACGTGCGCTGGGTGGTCGGCGTGGGGGCGCTGCTCGCCGACGTGCCGCACACCCGGCCCATCCCCGTCACGGTCTCGTCCGAGGACCCCGAGCTGCGCGCAACCCTCAGCCTGGAGCCGAGCACCTACGAGGGCCCGACGGGCATCGTCGGGGTGCTCACCCACGACGCCGCGTTGCGCGGGCTGTCGGCGCTGTCCCTCTGGGCGGCGGTGCCCCACTACGTGGCGCATCCGCCGTCGCCGAAGGCGACGCTGGCGATCCTGCACCGCATCGAGGCCCTCACCGGTGAGCCGGTGCCGCTCGCCGATCTGCGCGCCGAGGCCGCGGCGTGGCAGTCCGGGGTCGACGAGCTGGCCAGCGAGGACACCGAGATCGGCGAGTACGTCCACCAGCTCGAACAGGCGAAGGACACCGCCGAGCTGCCCGAGGCCAGCGGCGAGGCGATCGCCCGCGAGTTCGAGCGCTACCTGCGCCGCCGCGACCACGGGTCGGGCAGCTGACTCCTCGGTCACCGCGGCGACCGCGGCCCGCACAGCTGACCCCCATCGGTCGGTGCACGGCAGCCCGGACGGCGGGCGTCAGCCGGGGCTCCTACAGCCGCACGCCGAGCAGTGCGTCGACCGTGCGCGCCACCACGCCGGGTGCCCCCTCGACGAGCTCTCCCCCACCGGCCAGCGACGCGTCAGCCCAGTCGTCCACCGCCGCGAGGGCTCGCGGGGTGTCCAGGTCGTCGGCCACCGCGGCGCGGACCTGCGCCAGCATCGCCGTCGCGTCCGGACCGCCGTTGCCGGAGACGGCCGCCAGCCAGCGGTTCAGCCGGGCCTCGGCCTCGGCCAGCTGCGTGGGCGTCCAGTCCCAGTCGTCGCGGTAGCGGTGGGCCAGCACGGCGAGGCGGATGGCCCGCGGGTCCGCGCCGGCCGACCGCAGCGCGGACACGAGCACCAGGTTGCCGCGGGACTTGCTCATCTTCTCGCCGTCCAGGCCCACCATCCCGGCGTGCACGTGGGCCCGGGCGCCGTGGCCCGCGTCCAGCAGCCGCGCGTGCGAGGTGCTCATCTCGTGGTGCGGGAAGCGCAGGTCGCTGCCGCCGCCCTGCACGTCGAACGGCAGGCCGAGGCCGTCCCGGGCGATCACCGCGCACTCGATGTGCCAGCCCGGGCGGCCGCGGCCCAGGCTCGCGCCGTCCCACGCGGGCTCGTCGGCGCGCTCGCGCCGCCACAGCAGGGGGTCGAGCCGGTGCCGCTTGCCGGGCCGGTCCGGGTCGCCGCCGCGCTCGGCCGCCAGGGCCAGCATCGTCGCCTCGTCCAGACCGGCGACGGAGCCGAACGCCGGGTCGGCCGACAGGTCCGCGTACACGTCGCCGGGCGCGTCCGCCCCGTCGATGGCGTCCGGCGTGGGCACCCGGTAGGCCGCACCGGCCGCGAGCAGCGCCTCGACGGCGGGCACCACGGCCGGGATCACCTCCTCGACACCGAGGTACACGTCGGGAGGCAGCACGCCGAGGGCCGCCATGTCGTCCGCGTAGAGCGCGGTCTGGTCGCGGGCCAGGTCCCGCCAGGACACGCCGGTCGCGGTGGCCCGCTCCAGCAGCGGGTCGTCCACGTCCGTGACGTTCGACGCGTGCCGCACGCCCAGCCCGGCGTCCCGCCAGGCCCGGCGCAGCACGTCGAAGGCGATGGCGGTCGCAGCGTGGCCCAGGTGGGTGGCGTCGTACGGGGTGATGCCGCACACGTAGAGCGTCGCGACGGCGCCACGCACCGGGTCGACGAGCGCGCCGCTCGAGGTGTCGAGCGCCCGCACCGCGGGGCCCCGGCCCGGCAGCAGCGGCACGTGCGGGGCGGGCCAGGTCAGCACACCGGCAGCCTAACGGCGGGCGGCGGTCCGGCCGGCATGCATCGCCCCGGCCCGCTGCCGCGCCACAATGCCGGTATGGACGCGGAGCGCACGACGACGACGGCCCCGGATGCCGACCGGATGTACCAGCAGACGGCCGACGGCTGGGAGCGGGTCGACCCCGCATCGTCCGACGCCGCCGCCCGGTCCGAGGCGAGATGGGTGATCGCCGCCGATCTGCCCTCCCTGGTGGAGGCGGCCCGTGCGCACGGCTTGGCGGAGGCGACGCACGTCCTGCTGGCCCAACGGGTCGAACGTCTGGGCACCGCAGGGCACCACCTGTCGGCCTTCGCCCACGTCGACCGGTCGCGGGCCGGCGACCTGCTGATGTCGATACCCACCGCCTGGTACGACGAGGACACCCGTGACGTGCACACCGGTGCGGTGACGTTCGTCATCACCGACCACCTGATCCTCACGGCCGAGACCGGCGACGCCCAGGTGCTGAGCAGTGCGTGCGAGCGGCTGATGGATCGCGTGCCGACGCCGGACACCGGCGTCCGCGAGGTGGTCGCCGCCCTGCTGCTCACCCTGCTCGCTCAGGCGGCCGAGGTCGAGCTGGGCCTGAGCGAGGCGGTCTCGCAGACCGAGGCCCTGGTCTTCTCGCAGCATCACGAGGACCCGGTGGAGCGCATCTACGACCTCAAGCGGGAGATCGCGGAGGCCCGGCACGCGGTGAACCCGATCCTGTCCCTGCTGCCGGAGCTGGAGTCCCAGTCCGACGACCAGGACGAGGCACACCAGCTGTGGTCCTGGCTCGGCCGGGTGCAGGCCGGGGCGGACCGGCTGGACCGCCACCTCGACGGCCAGGACCACCTGCTCGGCGACATGCTGTCCGCACACCTGTCCCAGGTGTCGGTGCAGCAGAACGAGGACATGCGCAAGATCTCAGCCTGGGCGGCGATGATCGCCGTCCCCACCCTCGTGGTCGGGGTCTACGGCATGAACTTCCAGCACATGCCCGAGCTCACCTGGGTGTTCGGCTACCCGCTGGCGTTGGTCTTCATGTCCACCGTGTGCGCCGTGCTGTACCGAGCGTTCCGGCGCAGCGGCTGGCTCTGACCGAGACCGCCAGGCTGCGACCCGGGACCGCGGAGCTCAGGAGAGCGCCGGGTTCGCCTCCAGCGTCCCCGTGACGAGCAGCAGCACGACGACCGCGGCCAGCGCGAGCCGGTACCAGACGAAGGGCCTGTAGCTGAAGGTCGAGATGATCTTCAGGAAGGCGATGATCACCAGGTAGCCGACCCCGAAGGCGACCAGGGTGGCCACCGCGGTGGCCCCGAACCCGGGCGTCGAGCCGTGCCCGAACTGGTCGAAGTGGCGCGCCAGCTCGAACAGGCCGGAGCCGAACACCGCGGGGATCGCCAGCAGGAACGAGTATCGCGCCGCCGCCTCACGGGTGTAGCCGAGCAGCAGTCCGCCGGTGATCGTGCCGCCCGACCGGGACACGCCCGGGACCAGGGCCAGCGCCTGCCAGAACCCGAAGGCACCCGCGTGCCGCGGCGTCAGCTCGTCGAGCCGGCGCCGTTTCGCGCCGACCCGATCCGCCCAGCCGAGCACCAGGGCGAACCCCGCGAGCACGGCCACCGTGATCCACAGGTTGCGCAGGCCCGACTCGATCGCGTCCTTGAACAGCAGGCCGAGCACCACGATCGGCAGCGAGCCCACCGCGATGAACCACGCCATCTGCGCGTCGTGGTCGGCGGGCCTGCCGACCGGGGCGCCGAGGCGGGAGCGCAGGTCGGTGCCGTCGCCGCCCCGCAGCGCCCGCCACCAGGCGGTGAGGATCCGCGCGATGTCCCGGCGGAAGTAGAGCAGCACCGCGCTCTCGGTGCCGAGCTGGATCACGGCGGTGAACGCAGCACCGGCATCGGTGTGCGTCATCAGCTCACTGATGATGCGGATGTGCGCGCTGGAGGAGACGGGGAGGAACTCCGTCAGCCCCTGGACCAGCCCCAGCAGCACTGCTTCGCCGAACCCCATGCCTGTCGTCACGAGCCGCACCCTATCCTCGCGCGGCAGCCCCGGCCCGGAAGGGCCCGACGTTAGGGTGTGCGCCATGGAGCAGCGTCGGGTCGGCCGGACCGGCCTGCACACGTCCTGGCTGGGGCTCGGCACCATGACCTGGAGCCGGGACACCGACGAGCACGACGCGGGCCAGATGCTCACCGAGTTCGTCGACGCCGGCGGCACCCTGGTCGACACGTCGGCCTCGTACGCCGGTGGTGGCGCCGAGGAGCTGCTCGGGTCGCTGCTCGGCAATGCGGTGGCGCGCCAGGACGTCGTGCTGTGCACCAAGGCCGGAGTGCGGCGCACGCCCGCCGGGGCCGTGGTGGACGCCTCGCGCGGCGCGCTGCTGGACAGCCTCGACCTGTCCCTGGCACGGCTGCGAACCGACCACGTCGACGTGTGGCTCGTGCAGACGCCCGACCCCCGTACCGGCCTGGAGGAGACCGCGTCCGCCTTGCGGCTGGCGGTGACGTCGGGGCGCGCGCGCTATGTCGGGCTGTCCAACCACCCCGGCTGGCAGGTGGCGCGGGCCGCCTCCCTGCTGGAGGGCGATGTCGGGCTGGCCGCGGTCGAGGTGGAGTACTCGCTGCTGGCCCGCGGCGTCGAGCGGGAGGTGGTGCCGGCGGCCGCCGCCCTCGGCGCCGGCCTGTTCGCGTGGTCGGCGCTCGGACGGGGTGTCCTGACGGGCAAGTACCGGCGGACCGTGCCGGCCGACTCCCGCGCGGCCTCGACCCACCTCGCGGGGTTCGTCGAGCCCTATCTGTCGCGCTCGTCCGTCGCGGTGGTCGAGGCCCTGTGCACCGCTGCCGCCGGGCTGGAGCGGCCCCCGCTCGAGGTGGCGCTGGCCTGGCTGCGCACCCGCGCCGGTCTGGCGTCAGCGCTGGTGGGACCGCGGACGCCCGCGCAGCTGCGCGGCTGCCTCGCCGCCGACGACCTCGAGCTGCCCGACGAGATCCTCGTCGCGCTCGACGACGTCAGCGAGCCCGAGCTCGGGTACCCCGAGCGGCCCACGCAGGTGTGAGCCCCGCTCCGTGAGGAGCGCGGCTCACCCGTGAGCCGCGCCCTGTCGGGCGGCGGCCGGCACGGTCAGGAGTCGGCCGGGACGGCGTCGTCCTCGTCGTCGTCCTCGGACCACTCGCCGTCCAGGCCGTCGTCGTCCGCGTCGTCGTCGTCGGGGTCCTCGGCATCGTCCGAGTCCTCGTCGTCGTCCTCCTCGGCGAGGTAGAACGGCGTCGCCTCGCCGAACACCGTGCCGAGCGCGTCGTCGTACACCTCAAAGGCGTCGGCCAGCACGTCGTAGGCGTCGTCGACTGCGGGGTCGTCCTCGCCGTGGCGGGACTGCACGGCGTTGAAGTGGGCTTCCAGGGCCGCCACCAGGCGGTCGAGCGCTGCTCGCGGGTCGACGTTCATGCGATGACCGTATCCCCGAGGAAGGCACAATGGCACAGCGGCGGCGCGCCGGGCCGGCAGCCTGCACCTCGCGGGCCTCACCCGGCGCACCCCGGTCGGACGAGTCGGGACGAGGTGGACGATGGGCGAGGGGCACACCACGGGCGGCACGGACCCCTTCGTGCGCAAGGGCGGCGAGTACGAGTACCGCGTGCTGCGCCTGCCCCGGTCCACCAGCCGCAACGACGCCCGGCAGCTGCTCACGGACGAGGCCGAGTACGGGCGCTGGGAGCTGGCCCGGACCCGCCTCTACGCGGGTGGCGAGCGCCGCGTCTGGCTGCGCCGCAAGATCATCCGGGTCAGCCCGACGCTGAGCCGCTGACACCGCCGAGCGCGCCATCCCCCGTCGAGCGCGCCCCATCCACGCCGAACGCGCCCCACGTTTCTGGTGCGGTCGGCGCGCATCGGGCGCGCTCGGCGCAGACGTGCGGTGTCAGCAGGTGGTGAGCAGGCGGTCGAGCACGCGGGTGCCGAACTGCAGGGACTCCACCGGCACGCGCTCGTCCACGCCGTGGAACATCGCCGGGAAGTCCAGGTCGGCCGGCAGCCGCAGCGGCGCGAAGCCGTAGCCGGCGATGCCCAGGCGCGAGAGCGCCTTGTTGTCCGTCCCGGCGGAGAGCATGTAGGGCAGCACGGTGGCGCCCGGGTCCTCGGCCGCCACCGCTGCGGCGATGGCGTCGACGAGGTGCCCGGCGAACGGCGCGCTGGTGCCGATGTCGCGATGCTGGGACGCGATGCGCACGTGCGGACCGAGCAGACGCGCCAAGGTCTCGTCCAGCTCGTCCTCGTGGTCGGGCAGGAAACGGGCATCGACGACGGCCTGGGCCGAGCCGGGCACCACGTTCTCCTTGTAGCCGGCGTCCAGCCGGGTCGGGTTCGTCGTGTGCCGCAGCGTGGCCCCGACGAAGCGCGACGCCGGTCCCAGCGCCGCGACCAGGGCGTCGGCCGCGGCCTCGTCGTCCGGGTCGAAGGGCAGGCCGGTCAGGTCGGCCACGCCCTCCAGGAGGGCCCGCACGGTCGGGGTCAGGCGTAGCGGCCAGCGGTGCTCGCCGATCCGCGCGACCGCGGCGGCCAGGTGCGTCACCGCGTTGTCGTGGTTCACCTGGCTGCCGTGCCCCGCGCGTCCGTCGGCGACCAGCCGCAGCCACGCCAGCCCCTTCTCGGCGGTCTGCAGCAGGTACGCACGCTGCCCGGCCACCTGCACCGAGTAGCCGCCCACCTCACTGATCGCCTCCGTGGCGCCCGCGAACAGCTCCGGGCGGTGCTCCACCACCCAGTGCGAGCCCGCGAGGCCGCCCGCCTCCTCGTCGGCGAACATCACCAGGACCACATCCCGCGCCGGCCGGCGGCCCTCCCGCACCAGCTGGCGGACGACGGACAGGAACATGGCGTCCATGCCCTTCATGTCCACGGCGCCGCGGCCCCAGATCACCCCGTCGATCTCGTCGCCCGAGAACGGGTCGACCGACCAGTCCTGGGCGCGGGCCGGCACCACGTCGGTGTGACCGTGCAGGACGAGGGCGCCGCGGGCGGGGTCGGCGCCCTCGATCCGGGTGACCACCGTGGCCCGGCCGGGCGCGCTCTCGAACAGCTCGACGTCGAGGCCGACCTCGGTGAGCAGGGCAGCGACGTGCTCCGCAGCGGCGCGCTCCCCCGGGCCCGACCCGTCGCCGGGGTTGGTGCTGTCGATGCGGATGAGGTCCGTACAGAGACGACCGACCTCGCGCTCCGCCGGGGACAGCGTGGTACGGGCGTCGGCCATGCCTGCCACCGTACCGGCAGGCCTCGGGGGCCAAGGTGCCGCCGCGGTCACGGCGCCGGAGCGCGGTGGAGGATGAGGACGCCGGAGCGCGGTGGAGGCTCAGGATGCCGGCGCGCGACGGACGATCACGGCGCCAGCCCGCGACGGACGATCACGGTGCCAACCCGCGACGGACGAGCAGCGGCTCCAGGCGCGGTTGCCGCCCCGTCAGCGCGACGAACCCGTCCGTCACCTCGCGCGACCCGCCCCGCGAGAGCACCTGCTCGCGCAGCGCGTGCCCGTTGGCGCGGGTGAGCCCGCCGTGCTCGGTGAACCAGTCCACCGTGTCCGCGTCCAGCACCTCGGCCCAGAGGTAGGAGTAGTAGCCGGCCGAGTAGCCGCCGGCAAAGATGTGGCTGAAGTACGTGCTCCGGTACCGCGGCGGCAGCGCATGCAGCGCGATCCCTGCGGCGTCCAGCGCTGCTGCCTCGAACGCCTCCACGCCCGCGGGGTCCACCGGCGCCTCGTCCGGGGTCAGCCGGTGCCAGGCCTGGTCGAGGATCGCCGCGGCCAGGTACTCCGTGGTGGCGAAGCCCTCCCCCTCGGCGCGGGCGGCCAGCAGGGCCTCCAGCCACGGCGCCGGCATCGGCTCGCCTGTCTCGTGGTGCACCGCGACGTCGCCGAGCACCACCGGGTCCCACGCCCACATCTCGTTCACCTGCGACGGGTACTCCACGACGTCGCGCGGCACCCGGGTGCCGGACTGCGAGGGGTAACGCACCGCGGTGAGCAGCGCGTGCAGGGCGTGGCCGAACTCGTGGAACAGCGTGATGACGTCGTCCCAGGTCAGCAGGCTGGGACCGTCCTTGGGCGGGCGCGCGACGTTCGCGTTGTTCACCACCACGCACCGCTCACCCGTCAGCGTGGCGGCGTCCTGCAGCGTCGTCATCCACGCACCGCCGCGCTTGGAGTCGCGGGTCCACAGGTCGGCCAGGAACAGGCCGAGTCCGGTGCCGTCGGCGTCGAACACCTCGAACACCCGCACGTCGTCGTGGTAGCCGCGCAGGTCGTGCCGCTCGGCGAAGGTCAGCCCGTACAGCCGGTGCGCGGCCCGGAACACCCCGTCGGCGAGCACCCGCTCCAGGTCGAGGTACGGACGCAGCTCGGCCTCGTCTGGCACCTCACGGCGGCGGCGCACCTCCTGCGCGTAGTACGGCCAGTCCCAGGCCTCGAGGCTCGCGCCGTTCTCGTCGGCATCCAGCAGCATCGCCAGCTCGACGGCCTCCCGGCGGGCGTTCGCGACAGCCGGCGCGACGAGCCGGGCCAACAGGTCCGTGACCGCGTCGGCCGTCCGGGCCGCGCCGTCCCGCGCGACGAAGTCCGCGTGGTGCGCGAACCCGAGCAGCCGGGCCCGCTCCGCGCGCAGCCGCGCCGTCTCGACGAGCAGCGGCCGGGTGTCATGCTCCCCGCCCAGCCCCCGGCCGACCGAGGCCTCGTGCACGCGGCGGCGCAGGTCGCGGTGGCGCAGGGTGGCGAGCACCGGCTGCGAGGTGGGCAGGGACAGGTGCAGCAGCCACGCGTCGTCGTGCCCGCGCCCGGCGGCCGCGGCCGCGGCCGACGCGAGCGCATCCGGCGGCAGGCCGTCGAGCTCGTCGGGGTCCGTGACCAGCACCGCCGCGGCGTTCGTCGCGGCGAGCAGCTCCCGGCCGAACGCCGCCTCCAGGGTGGTCAACCGCTCGTTGAGGGCCCGGAGCCGGTCCTGGCCGGCATCGTCGAGCCCGACCCCGCTGCGCGCGAACGCCACCCGGCGCCGGTGCAGCAGCCAGGCGGTGTCGTCGTCGAGCTCCAGCTCGCCCGCGTCCGCCGCACGCCCCAGCGTCTCGACGCGCTCGAAGAGCCGGCGGTCCAGCCAGATCGCGTCGTGGTGGCGGGCCAGCAGCGGCGCCACCTGCTCCTCGATCGCGTCCAGGCCCGGGGTGGAGTCGGCGCTGACCTGGTTGTGGAATGCGCTCGAAGCCCGGTGCAGCAGCCGGCCGGTCAGCTCCAGGGCGACGAGGGTGTTGTCCACGGTCGGCGGCGCAGGGTCGGTGGCGATCGCCTCGACCTCGGCCCGTTGACGCGCCATGCCGGCCAGCAGCGCCGGCACGTAGTGCTCCTCCCGGATCGCCGCGTAGTCCGGCAGGCCGTAGGGCAGCGTCGACGGCTCGGCGAAGGGGTTGCTCGGGTCCAGCAAGGTCTCGCTCACCCCGCCATCATCGCCGACGACGACACGCTCCGCGGGGGCGCGAGGTGATGCTGCCGGCCGACTCGTCGCGGCGCCGCGCTCAGGCCCCCACCGCGAACGGCGACGGCTCGGCGGCGTACCCGTGGGCCTCCGCCACCGGCACGCTGTACAGGCGACCGGCGTGCGTCGTCAGGCCCGCCGCCAGCGCCGGGTCGGCGGCGAGCGCCGCCTTCCAGCCCCGGTCGGCCAGCGCCGCCAGGTAGGGCGCGGTGACGTTGGTCAGCGCGCGCGTCGACGTCACCGGCACCGCCCCCGGCATGTTCGCCACGCAGTAGAACACCGAGCCGTGCACGGCGAACGTCGGGTCGTCGTGCGTCGTCGGACGGGTGTCCTCGAAGCAGCCGCCCTGGTCCACCGCCACGTCCACCAGCACCGAACCGGGGCGCATCGCCGCGACGAGCTCGTTGCTCACCACGTGCGGGGCCAGCGCCCCCGGCACCAGCACGGCGCCGACCACCAGGTCCGCGTCCACCAGCTCACGCTCGATCGTCCACGCGCTGGAGGCGAGCGTGCGGACGCGGCCGCCGAACTCGGCGTCGACCTCGCGCAGCCGCGGCACGGACACGTCGAGCACGGTGACGTCGGCGCGCATCCCGGCGGCGATCGTCGCGGCGTGCCGCCCGACCACCCCGCCACCGATGACGACCACCTTCGCGCCGTCCACACCGGGCACCCCGCCCAGCAGCACCCCGCGGCCGCCCTCGCTGCGCAGCAGGTGGTAGGCGCCCACCTGGGCCGCGAGCCGGCCGGCCACCTCGCTCATCGGGGCCAGCAGCGGCAGGCTGCCGTCGCTCAGCCGTACCGTCTCATAGGCGACCGAGGTGGTGCCCGCCGCGAGCAGCGCATCGGTGCCGGCGCGGTCGGCGGCCAGGTGCAGGTAGGTGAACAGCACCAGGCCGTCGCGCAGCAGGTGGTACTCGGAGGGCACTGGCTCCTTGACCTTGCAGACGAGGTCCGCGGCCCAGGCGGCGGCGGCGTCCGGCACGATGCGCGCGCCCGCCGCCACGTACTCGGCGTCGTCGATCGCCGAGCCGCTACCGGCGCCGGTCTCGACGAGCACCTCGTGCCCGGCGGCGGTGAGCCGGTGCACCACGGCCGGTGTCGCTGACACGCGGTACTCGTGGTTCTTCACCTCGCGGGGGATGCCGACCTGCATCGCGGAGCTCCTTGGTCTGATCTGGGGCGCGTCGCCCGGATGCGCCTCAGTGTGAACTTTCCAGGTTTCGGCGTGATGTCCTGCGTCGGTTCTTCGCTAGAGTGCTCGCATGTCCGTGGATCCTTCGATTCCCAGTTCGACGGAACGCCCGCTTCGCACGCGATTCGGCGCGCTCGACGAGATCGACATGGCCATCTTGCGCGAGCTCGAGGCCGATGGCCGGATCTCCAACAAAGACCTGGCCGACCGGGTCGGCGTCGCACCCTCCACCTGCCACGCCCGGATGCGGGTGCTGCGCGAGAACGGTGTCATCCGGGGGTTCGCCGCCGAGGTCGACCCCGAGGCGGTCGGACGTGGTCTGCAGGCGATCATCGCGGTGCGGCTGCAGGCGGTGGCACGCGGCCGGCTCGGCCGGTTCGCCCGCACCCTGACCGAACGGCCTGAGGTGCGCGACGTGTACCTGCTCGGCGGTGCGGACGACGTGCTGGTGCACGTCGCCGTCGCCGACTCTCGGGCGCTGCGCCAGTTCGTCGTCGAGCACCTGAGCACGCGCCAGGAGGTGGCGCACACCCAGACCTCCCTGGTGTTCGAGCACCTGCGCGCACCGGCCTCACTCGCGCGCTGACGCCGTGGGCGGCGTGTCCGCATGGCACGACGAGGCGCACCGGCCGGGTTCTTCCGGTGCGAGGCGGCGGGCCTGGCCTCGCAGAGCCGGCTTGCCCTGCCGCCCGCGGCTCCCGGGCGGCTCTCAGGTTCGGCACTTACCGTTGAACGGCACGCACGCCGACCCAGGAGTCCCTCATCGTTCAGCCCCTCGTGCTCGTCCACGGCACCCGGACCTCATCCGCCATCTGGCAGCCCCAGCTGGACGCGCTGGCCGCCGCCGGGCACCCGGCCGTCGCGGTGGACCTGCCGGGCCACGGCGCCCGCCTCGCCGAGCGGTTCACGCTCGACGGCGCCCTGGCGACCATCGATGAGGCCGTGCGCGGCTGCTCCGAGCCCCCGCTGCTCGTCGGCCTCTCGCTGGGCGGCTACGCGTCGCTCGCCTACGCCGGCCGGCACGGCGACACGGTCGCAGGCGTGATGCTGGCCGGCTGCAGCACCGAGATCAAGGGCAAGCCGCTGTGGATGTACCGCCGGGCGGCCGACGCCGTGGCGCGCACCCTGCACCCCGGCGGCACCTGGCGGGTGGTCACCGACACCCTGCGTGAGCTCGACGGCTACTCCCCCCTGGCCGACCTACGACGCCTGCGGGTTCCGGTGTGGCTGGTCAACGGTCAGCGCGACCCCCTGCGGTTCGACGAGTGGCGCTACGTGCGCGCCCGGCGCAGCATCGGCCTGCTCGTCGTGCCCCGAGCAGGGCACGACGTCAACTCGCACGCCCCGGCCGCGTTCAACCGGGCCCTCCTCGACGCCTTGGCCGTGCTGCGGCTGCGCCCCGCCGCCGCGCTCGTCTGACCAACCGGTCCGCGTCCCCCGGTCGCGGACCGTGCCTGCCGCCTGCCTGCCTGCCTGCCTGCCTGCCTGCCTGCCTGCCTGCGCGATGATTCCTGCGTGCAGCTGCGTGACGCGACCGACGACGACCTCGACCTGCTCCTGGACCTGCTGGTCGAGGCCTTCAACTGGACCGGCACCCCGCGGTTCTCCCGCGACCAGGTGGTGGCCGACCCGCACACCGCCCGCTACCTCGGCGGCTGGCGACGCCGCGGCGACTTCGGCCTGGTGGCCCTCGAGGGCGGCGCGCCGCTCGGTGCCGCCTGGGCGCGGGCGCTCACCCGCGACGAGCCCGGGTACGGCTACGTCGCGGACGACGTGCCCGAGCTGGGCATGGCGGTCGTCGCGGGTCACCGCGAGACCGGCGTCGGCTCGGCGCTGCTCGCCGGCCTGCTCGAGCAGGCGCGTGGCCTGGGCTGGCGGGCGGTCAGCCTGAGCGTGGAGGACGGCAACACCACCGCTCGGGCGCTGTACCAGCGGCACGGGTTCACCATCGTCGGCCGCAACGGCGGCTCCGACACGATGCTCCGCGAGCTCTGACGCGCGGAGGTCAGTCGGTGTGGCCGGAGCGCAGTGCGACGGCCATGCGGCGGACGGCTTCGCGCAGCCGGTCGGGTGGTTGAGCGGCGTAGCCCAGGATGAGGCCCGGGGGTCCTGGCCGGTGTCGGTGCCAGGTCAGCGGGTGCACGAGGACGCCCCTGTGTCGGATGGCCTCGGCGAGCTGCGTATCGGCGCGGTGACGGTGCTCGACGGGCAGGGTGATGAGCAGGTGCAGCCCAGCGGCGACGCCTTGGACCTGAGCATCCGGCAGGTACTCCGCCAGGGCAGCGAGCACGGCGTCGCGTCGTTGCCGTTGTCGGTTGCGGACGAGGCGTAGGTGGCGGTCGTACTCCCCGCTCGCGACGAGGTGGGCCAGCACCAGCTGTGGCAGGGCGGGGCTGCCGAGGTCACTGGCGTGCCGAGCAGCGACCAGCTCGGCATGCAGGCGCCGGGGTGGGACGAGCCAGCCCAGCCGCATGCCCGGTGCCAGCGTCTTCGACGTGCTGCCGGTGTGCGCCACGTAGTCGGGAGCCGTCGCCTGCAGGGCGCGCACCGGCATCCGGTCGTAGCGATGTTCGGCGTCGTAGTCGTCTTCGATGACGAGCCTGGCCTCACGCATCCATCCGAGCAGTGCCCGACGTCGAGCCGGCGAGAGGACCACGCCGGTCGGGAACTGATGGGCCGGGGTGAGCAGCACCGTGTCCAGTCCGGTCCCGTCCAGCTCGTCGATGCTCATGCCCTGCTCGTCGGTGGTGACCGGGACAGGTCGCAGGCCCCAGTGGGCCAGCTCGTCGCGGGCGCCCCGGGAGCCCGGGTCCTCGACGGCGATCGCGGTGTGGCCGGCGGCTGTGAGCGTCTGGGCGAGCAGGGCGAGTGACTGCGCGACCCCGGCGACGATGATGATGTCGTCCGGTTCGGCGCGGACTCCCCGGGTGGTGGCGAGCCAGCCTGACAGCACCTCACGCAGCCGAGGGCTGCCGCGCGGGTCGCCGTAGCCGAGGTCGGTCGCGCTCATGTCGTGCAGGACCGCGCGCTCGGCGCGCAACCAGGCCGCGCGGGGGAAGGCCGCGAGATCCGGGACGCCCGGGGAGAGGTCGTACTCGACCGGCTCGGACCAGGAGGCGATCGGAACCGGAAGGCGTGGCACGGAGTCGCCCGAGCATGCGGGTGGCGCAGCCGGCGCGGCGGTGACCTCCGGTGTCCTCTCGGCCGGCAGCGCCACCGTCCCCACCCCGGGGCGGGCGACGAGGAGGCCCTCGTCGACGAGGCGCTGATAGGCCTCGACGGCCACCCCGCGGGCGATGCCCAGGTCGGCGGCAAGCGTGCGCGTGGCTGGCAGCCGCGCGCCGAGGGTCAGCCGTCCGTCGACGACGGCGTCGCGGAGGGCCGTGGTCAGCCAGCTGGTCAGTCCCCGGGCCGGCGCGGACGTCGGGTCGAGCCCGAGGAAGTCGGCTCCCGCGGCCGCACTCGTCATTGGTCCACCTTCGCGCGCCCTCTGTGGTCCTGTTCGCAGGACCGCGTGGACACCAGCATGGCAGCATGGTCCGCACCGTCACACCCCCACGCCTGCCTTCCGGCACGGTCGCGCCCAGCTCTGCGGCGGCTCGCTCGAGGATGGCGGGCACTCTCGCCGGCGCATCGGCGATGGTGTTCGTCGGCGGCAGCGTCGCGGTCTCCGGTGTGCTGTTCGGGTCGCCGCTGTTCACGGCCCAGGCCGTGCGATATGCCGCCGCGTGCCTCCTGCTGCTCGTCGCCGCCCGCGTCAGCGGCCAGCGACTCGTGCTGCCGATCGGTACCGAATGGGCCTGGCTGCTGGGTGTCGCCGCAACCGGCCTCGTGGTGTTCAACCTGGCTCTCGTCGAGGGCTCTCGCCACGCCGAGCCCGCCGTCCTGGGCGTCGCGGTTGCCTGCGTCCCTCTGATCATTGCCGTCGCCGCCCCGCTGATGGACGGCGGCCGCCCGAGCCCCGTGGTGCTGCTCGCCGCCCTGATCGTCACGTGCGGGGCCGCGCTGGTGCAGGGTGTCGGCCGCAGCGACCTGGCCGGGCTGGCCTGGGCCGCGGTCGTGCTGGGCTGCGAGGCGGGCTTCACCCTGCTCGCGGTGCCGGTGCTGCGGCGTCACGGGCCCTGGGGGGTGTCGGTCCATACGACCTGGCTGGCCGCCGTCGTCTTCGCGGCCATCGGCGTGGTCCACGAAGGCCCGTCCGCGGCGTCGCGGCTCACTGGTGAGGACCTGCTCGCTGTCGGCTATCTGGCGGTCGCCGTCACCGCAGTGGCCTTCGTGCTGTGGTACTCGAGCGTCCAGCGGCTCGGAGCCGCCGTCGCCGGCCTGCTCACCGGCGTCGCCCCGGTCGCCGCCGCCGCCGCCGGCGTCGCCCTGGGAGGACCATCTCCCCACCCGCTGGTCTGGGTGGGCATCGCCCTCGTCGCCAGCGGACTCGCCCTCGGACTGCCAGCCGACCGCCGACCACGACCACCGAGGGGTGACCAGCGGTGAGCCTCGATCCCCCTCGGGGAGCCCCCACGGTGAGTCCACGGTGAGTCCACCGGCACAAGAAGGGCCCCCCGCGCCGCGTTTCCGCTGGTCAGAGGGCCTCTCGTGAGTGTCCGGAAGGGGACTTGAACCCCTACGCCCGTTAAGGGCACTAGCACCTCAAGCTAGCGCGTCTGCCATTTCGCCACCCGGACAGGTGCTCACCACGGGGCCTCACAAGCGCCCCAGGTGCGCGGGCAAAGATAGCACGGAGCGTCTGGCACGCCCCCATCGCGGACCCAGGGCAGACTGGCCCCGAGGCCGGCCGCCACCCCTGGCACCTGGCCTCGGACGGAGGTGGACCATGGCCGATGGGACCGGCACCGAGGGGGCCTCGCGCCCACCGGTGAGCACACTGAGCCCGGCGGCGCGACGCGTCGCAGGCGGGCGCCGTAACCCCCACGTCGTCGGCGAGGACGTGGCCGCGCCGCGCTGGCTGCGTTCGGCGGCGGGCATCTCCTGGCGGTTGCTCGTCGTCGTGCTGGCGGTCGCCGTGGTGTTCTACGGCCTGGGTCGCATCAAGCTCGTCGTCATCGCGCTGTTCCTCGCGATGGTGTTCACCGCCGTGCTGCGGCCGCTGGTGGCCGCCCTGTCGCGGTTCATGCCGCGGGCGCTGGCGACCGCCCTCTCGCTGCTCCTCGGGATCCTCACCTTCGTCGGCCTGCTCACCTACGTCGTCTACTCGGTGGCGAACCAGTGGAGCTCGCTGTCGACGAAGTTCGGGGACGGGATCACGCAGATCACCGACTTCCTCACCAGCGGACGATCGCCGTTCACCGTCACCAACGAGCAGATCGCCGCGTGGATCGACCAAGGCGTCCTCTGGCTGCAGGATCACGCAGGACAGCTCGCCGGTCAGGCGGCCGCCAGCGCGGGTTCGGCGGTCGAGGTGTTCACGGCGCTGGTGCTCGCGGTGTTCTGCTCGATCTTCTTCCTGGCGCGCGGGCAGGAGATCTGGACGTGGTTCCTCAACCAGCTGCCCGCCCGCGTCCGCGACGGCTGGATGACCGCCGGCGGGGCGGGCTGGTTCACCTTCTCCGGCCACACCCGCGGCACCGTGATCATCGCGCTCACCGACGGCCTGCTCGCGTTCCTCCTGCTCAGCATCCTCGGCGTGCCGCTGGCGGCGCCGCTGTCGGTGCTCGTCTTCATCGGCGCCTTCATCCCGCTCATCGGCGCACCGACCGCCATGGTGATCGCGATGATCGTCGCGCTCGCCACCCTCGGACCGGTCAAGGCCGGGATCGTCGGCATCGGCATCGCCTTGATCGGCCAGTTCGAGGGCCACGTGCTGCAACCGCTCGTGATGGGCAAGCAGGTCTCCCTGCACCCCGTGGTGGTGGCGCTGGCCGTGGCCGCCGGCACGTTGACGGCGGGCATCTTCGGCGCCGTGTTCGCGGTGCCGCTGGTGTCGGTGGCGTGGGCGGTCTTCTCCAGGCTCCGTCACGTCGACCCGCCGATGGAGAAGGACGACGACGAGGACGACGACATCGGGGACGCCCCGGACGGGGACGAGCGCGCGGACGACGCAGCGCCGGATGCCGACGATCGTCCCGACGCCCCTCGCCCTTCCGACGACGAGCTCGCCACCTCCGACACCTGACGGCACGGCGGGACCGTCTCGACCTCCGTCGTGGCCTCACGTGATCGCCGTGGCCGCCCGCTCGACCGTCGCGCCTCCCGTTCGGCCTTGCGGGGAGCCGGAGCCAGGACGAAGGGCCCGCATCCGGTCGAACCCCGGTGAACAGGTCGTGAAAGTTGGACGGCGGTCCAGCCCTGAGCGCCCGCCGCGCCGAGGACAGGCCGCAGACTGGTGTCCGATGGGGTTGTCTCGGCCCGCTCGCGTGCCGATGCACCACAGGAACGGCAGGGATCACGGTGGCCTGGAGCGGGTCGCCGACCCGGCCGCCGACGAGGGAGACGAACGATGACCGCGGTCGAGGAAGCCTCTGCACCCACGGGACTGCAGGGCGTACCTCAAGCCCGTCGCTCCGCCTGTTGCGGGGGGATGCGCGTCCTGACCCACCGGCCGACCTCGCTGGACGGCGTCCCCGCCTCCGGTGCGGTGGTGTGCGTCGACGAGGTCGAGGCGGTGGCGTACGAGTTCGCCGACCCGTCGGCCGCCCGCGCCTGGTTGGACGGCGCCGAGCTGGAGCCCGTCGCGGTGCGCCCGGCCGACGAGGACGAGCGCGTCGCAGCTCTCGGCTGCGTCGAGCTCGGCACCTGGTAGGACTCACCGGAAGTCCCGGGACGAGGACCGCACCCGCAGCGACAGCGGGCTGAGGTGCTCGGCGACGAGGTTCGTCGCGTCGTCGGCGCGTTCCAGCCGGCCGCGCACGACGAGCGCGCGTGACGTGCGGGCGGTGCGCCGGAACCGCTGCCACAGCCCCGCCGAGCAGATGACGTTGAGCAGCCCGGTCTCGTCCTCGAGGGACAGGAACGTCACACCCCGCGCGGTCCCCGGCCGCTGCCGGTGGGTGACGACGCCCGCCACCGCCACCCGGCCGGCGGGCACGGGGTCCTGGAACACGCGCGCCACCCGCAGCACGCCGGCGGCGTCCAGGCCGTCCCGGACGAACTGCGTGGGGTAGGAGTCCACCGACACGCCCGTCGCCCACACGTCGGCGGTCGCCACCTCGACCACCTCCATCCCCGGCAGCGTGGGGGCGCGCACCCCGACCGACACCCCCGCCAGCGTGTCCGGCCCCTCCTGGGCCAGTGCCCCGGCCGCCCACAGCCCGTCGCGGCGGCCGACCCCCAGCCCCTCCAGGGCGCCGGCCGTGGCCAGCGCCTCCAGCTGGCGGGTGGACACCTCGACGCGGCGCACCAGGTCGTGCAGGTCGACGAACGGGCCGTGCGCGCTGCGCTCGGCCACCAGGGCGTCGGCCACCTCCGTGCCGATCGAGCGCACCGACGCCAGGCCCAGCCGCACCCCCAGCGACCGCCGCGCGCTCGTCGTGCCGCTCGTCGTGCCGCTCGTCGTCTGGCTCGCCGCGTCGCTCGTCGCGGTGCTCGTCGTCCGGCTCGTCGTCGCACCGGGCTCCGCCACCGGGCCGGTGCCGCTGGGCAGCGGCGCCAGGTGCGGCTCGCCGCCCGGTAGCGCTGGCCCGACCCGTTCCACGCTCGCCTGCGTGGCCGAGGCCTGCACGTCCGGGCGCAGCACGGGCACGCCGTGGCGCCGGGCGTCGGCGGCAAGGGTCTGCGGCGAGTAGAACCCCATCGGCTGCGCCGCCAGCAGCCCGGCGTAGAAGGCGGCCGGGTGGTACACCTTCAGCCACGCGCTGGCGTAGACGAGGAACGCGAACGAGTAGGCGTGCGACTCCGGGAAGCCGAAGTCGGCGAAGGCGCGCAGCTTGTCGTAGATCTGCTCACCGACGTCCCGGGCGATCCCGTTCGCCGCCATCCCGGCCAGCAGACGCTCGTGCAGCGCCTCCATCCGCTCCAGGGACCGCTTCGAGCCCATCGCCCGGCGCAGCTGGTCGGCCTCCGCGGCGGTGAACCCGGCGACGTCGATCGCCATCTGCATGAGCTGTTCCTGGAACAGCGGGACGCCCTTCGTCTTGGCCAGCGACCTCTCCAGCAGCGGGTGCAGGTAGGTGACGGGTTCGCGGCCCTTGGCCCGCTCGATGTAGGGGTGCACCGACCCTCCCTGGATCGGCCCGGGACGGATCAGCGCCACCTCGACGACGATGTCGTAGAACGTCGTCGGAGCCAGCCGGGGCAGCGTGCCCATCTGCGCCCGCGACTCCACCTGGAACACCCCCACGGTGTCCGCGGCGGACAGCAGCCGGTAGGTCGCCGGGTCCTCGAACGGCAGGGCGTGCAGGTCGAGCTCGACGCCCTCGTGGGTCCTGACCTGCGTGAACGCGAGCCGGAGCGCGGTGAGCATGCCCAGGCCCAGCAGGTCGAACTTCACCAGCCCGGCGTCGGCGCAGTCCTCCTTGTCCCACTGCAGCACCGTGCGCCCCGGCATCCGGGCCCACTCCACCGGGCACACCTCGATCACCGGCCGGTCGCACATCACCATGCCGCCGGAGTGGATGCCCAGGTGCCGGGGCAGGCGCAGGAACCGCTCCGCCAGGTCGATGACCGCGTCGGGGATCTCGCCCAGCTCGTCGGCCGCGGGCGGGCGCACCTCCGGCACCACGTCGTGGCCTCCGGCGACGACCGTCCCCGGCGCCGGGTGCCCGACGCCCGAGGCGCGCTCCGCGGCGACCGGGCCCGCGCGGTGCACCGTCCACCACGGGCTCGGCGCCTGCGGGCCGCGCAGCGACCCCCATCGCTCGATCGACGTGCTCCACGCGTCCTGCTGTCCGGCGTCGTAGCCCAGCGCCCGGGCGGCGTCCCGCACGGCCGACCGCGGCCGGTAGGAGATGACGTTGGCCACCTGGGCGGCGTGCTCACGCCCGTGCCGGGCGTAGACGTACTGGATCACCTCCTCGCGTCGCTCCGACTCGATGTCCACGTCGATGTCGGGTGGTCCGTCCCGTTCCGGGGCGAGGAACCGCTCGAACAGCAGGCCGTGGCGCACCGCGTCGACCGCGGTCACGCGCAGCACGTAGCAGACCGCCGAGTTGGCGGCCGACCCCCGGCCCTGGGCGAGGATGCCCTGGCGTCGGCAGAAGTCGACGAGGTCGTAGACGACGAGGAAGTAGCCCGGGAACCCCAGGTCCTCGATCACGCGCAGCTCGTGCTCGATCTGCGCGTAGGCGCCGGGCACCGTCTCCGCCTCCGGCGGCCCGTACCGCTCGACCGCCCCCCGGCGCACCAGCTCGCGCAGCCAGCTGGCCTCGGTGTGCCCAGGCGGGACGGGGTAGGGCGGCAGCCTCGGGGCGACGAGCGACAGGTCGAAGACGCACTCGTCGGCCAGCGCGGCGGCCGTCGCCACCGCCTGCGGGTGCCGGCGGTGGCGGGCGAGCATCTCGGCCGCCGAGCGCAGGTGGGCCACCGGCGCGCCGGGCAGCCAGCCGTCGAGGTCGTCGAGCGACGAGCGCGCCCGGACGGCCGCCAGCGCCGCCGCCAGGTCGGCGTCCCGCGGGGTGGCGTAGTGCACGCCACCGGTCGCGACGAGCGGCAGGCGGGCCTCGTCGGCCAGCGCGGCCAGCGCGTCGGCGCGCTCGTCGTCGTAGGCGTCGCCGGTCGCGGTCAGCTCGACGGCCACGTTGTCCCTGCCGAACAGCGCGACCAGCCGGTCCAGCTCGGCGCGGGCCGCCGCCGGGCCGCCCGGGGCCACCCCCGTGGTGCCCGACGGGTCGCCGCCGGCCAGCGCCCGGCGCACCGCGCCCTTGCGGCAACCGGTCAGGACGAGCCAGTGACCGTCCGCCTCCGCCGCCAACGTCTCCAGGCGGTAGTCGGCCTTCCCCTTGGCTCCCGTGCGCAGGTGTGCACGGGCGATCGACCGGGACAGCGCCCGGTAGCCGTCCAGCCCGCGGGCGAGCACGACGAGGTGCGTCGAGCGCGGGTCGGGCACGCCGGTCGGCTCGTCGAGCACCGGCAGGCCGGGCACGATGCGGCTCCGATCCCCCGGGTGCCGACGACCGTCCGGAGCGGGCAGGTGCAGCTCGGCGCCGAACACCGTGGGCAGGCCGATCGCCCGGGCCGCCTGCGCGAACCGGACCACGCCGTACAGGCCGTCGTGATCGGTGAGGGCGAGCGCACCCAGGCCGAGGCGCGCGGCCTCGGCGGCCAGCTCCTCGGGCTGGCTCACCCCGTCGAGGAAGCTGAACGCGGAGTGGGCGTGCAGCTCGGCGTACCGCGCCGGTCCACCGACGTCAGTCATAGACCGCCTCGCACGTCCAGCCGCCGGAGCCCCGCGCCAGCAGCAGCCCACGACCGTCCTCGAGCACCACCTGCAGGTGCGCCCGCACCGGCGACAAGGCCCGCAGCGCCCCGCCCGTCCCGCCGACCGTCCCGCCGACCGTCCCGCCGCCCGGCGCTCCCCCACCAGCCCACCACCGGTCGGCCAGCAGCCAGGGGCCGGCCCAGCCGACCACGGTCGAGCGCAGGTTGTCGTCGTCCGGCGGCCAGACCACCACGGCCGGCGGCCCGCTCATCGCCGCCCGCTCGTCGACGACGACCGGGCGTCCTGCGGGGTCGCGCACCTGGACGGGCCGCGGCTCGGTCGGCACGGTGGCCGGGGCCGGGGCGGGCAGCCGGCCGGGCCACGGCAGGTCGAGGCGGCGGGGCGGGGCGACCTGCTCGCCCCACGGCCGCAGCCACACCTGCTCGCGCGCGTCCCGGCCGCCCTGCAGCGTCGCCGCCAGCACCCCGTCACCGCCGACGATGCCCTGCACCCGCTCCAACGCCCGGTGCGCACGCAGGTCGCCGCCCGACGGGCCACCCCACAGCCGACCCTGCTCGGCACCCGCGGCGGCGACGTCCAGCGCGGTCAGGGCCAGCCGGACCAGTGTGACGGGACGGTCGGCGTCGTCGTCCGGCGCCGGCTCCACGCCGTCCCGGTCCCGGCCCGCCGCCCGGTCCCGGCCCGCAGCGCGGTCCCGCGCCGCCTCACGGCGCAGCCCGGCCGCCCGGTCCCGCGCGGTGGCCACCGCGGTGGCCGCCAGCCAGCCCTCCAGCTGCCAGCGGACCCGGTCGGTGATCCGGGCCGGGGTCATGCCACCCCCGCCGAGGTCGGTGCGCCAGGCCCGGACCAGGTCGACCCCCTCGTCGGTCCGCACGGCGATCCGCAGCCGGCCGCAGGACGCCCCCCGGCGCACCAGCTCGGCGTGCAGCTGCTCGGCGAGCCGCCGGCCGGCGAACGTCGCCGTGTCCACCCGGTCCACCGGTGGGTCCAGGTCGACGGCCACCTCCAGGTCGGCCTCGGGGCGGCGGCGCGCCGGTGGCCGCTCGTCGAGCCCCCGGGCGAGCAGGTGGGCCCAGCTGCCCAGCCGGCCGAACCGCGCGTGCACGGCGCCGGCGGGCAGCGCGGCCAGCGCCCCCAGCGTGCGCAGCCCCAGGCGGTGCAGCAGGTCCACCAGCTCGCCGACCTCGGCGGCCTGGTCGTCGGTGACGGTGGCGTGCACCAGCTCGCCGACCCCGTGGTCGGCGAGGAACAGCGGCGAGGCCCCGGGCTCGACGACCGCCCCCGTGCGGGCAGCGAGCACGGCCGCCAGCAGACCGTCGGCCGTGCCGACCCCGCACTCGTACCCCGTCGCGGCCGCCACCGCGTCGACCAGCCGGACGGCGAGCGCTTCCTCCGAGCCGTGGAAGCGGCTCGCCCCGTCGGAGCCGAGCAGCAGCAGCCCCGGCCGGGCCACCTCGATCCCGGCCACCACCGTCTCGGCCGCGACGGCCACCGGCTCGAACAGCCGCACGTCGCGCACGTCGTCGGCCGGCAGCAGCACCAGCTGCGGGCAGCACCCCCGCGCCTGCCGCCGGCCCATACCGCGCCGCACACCCTCGGCCCGGGCCGGTGCGGAGGCCGCCGTCACCCGGCGCCCGTCGTGCACCGCGGCGGGCAGGTGCGCCGGGCACCCCTCGGCGGTGACGGCGGCGACCACCGGCCAGTCCGGCACCCACAGGACCGTGGTCCGGGTGCTCATCCGACCAGCCTCAGCCCGTCGGTCCGGCGCTCGTCGCCCGCCGGCTCCGGCGCCCGGGCGGGATCCGACTCGCCCAGCGTCAGCTCCACGGCCGACGAGGCCCCCGGTGCACCCCGCCCGACGCGCCCCACCCGCAGCCGGTGGGCACGCAGCCGCCCCTCGCCCGCGCCGAGCCCGGTCCAGTGCCCCTCCTCGACCACCAGCGTCACCGCCGCACCCGGCCACGGACAGGTGGCCAGCAGCACCGCACCCCGGTCGCGCGCCCGTGCCGACAGCAGCCGCCGGTCCGCCGGGCTCAGCGCCGCGACCGGTCCCACGACGACCACGTCGATCCCGTCGAGCAGCGCAGCCACCACGAGCGGTGCGTCCGGCCCCGGCACCGGCACCACGGCGAGGCGGTGCAGATCGACCCCGGCCTGCGCCGCGGCCAGGTACCCCAGACTGGGCTGCCCGACGACCGCCGCCCAGGCACCGTGGGCGCAGGCGTGCGCCAGCATCGTCAGCACCAGGGACGTCGACCCGGTCACCGCCGTGGTGGCCCCGCGACGCAGACCTTCCGGCAGCAGGGGCGCCAGCCCCGGGGGTACCGGCAGCGGCGGGCGCTCGGTGACCAGCAGGGCATGACGGCGGCCGACGACACCCGCCGCGGGCTCCCCCGCGACCGGAGCCGACTGCCCGGGCGCACCGGGCGCCGGCACCGGTCCGGTCCGCACGCTGCGCGCCCCCGTCAGCTGCTCAGCCCGGCGCAGCGCCTCCTGCGCACGCTCGGCACGGGCGGCCCGATCGGCGTGCGCGACCCCGGCCGCCATCTCCTACCTCCACCTGCTGTCCCGCACTCTGTCCGACACCGCTGCCCGGCACCGCTGCCCGGCACCGCTACCCATACTGCTGTCGAACACCTGTTCGATGATCATGCCAGTACACGCCGACACGAACCCACGTGTCAACCCGCCGCCCTCCCCCGAAGAGGGGGCGCCGCCCGGGCCACCCTCCCGCGCTATCCCCAGCGCGCCGGCCCCACCGGGCGCATGATCAACGGACACCGCCGTCCCCGTCCCCCCGGATGTGACCCGTGACCCCTTCCCTGACCAGGCCCGCCGCGCCCGACCCCTACTCCCTGCTCCCCCCGGTGTCCTCCTTCGTCCTGTCCAGCGACGACCTGGCCGCCGGCCAGCGACTGCCCGACGTGCACACCAACACCCCGGCGGGCAGCAACGTCTCCCCGCACCTGGCCTGGTCCGGTTTCCCGACGACCACCCGCTCGTTCGCGGTGAGCTGCTTCGACCCGGACGCCCCCGGCGTGTCCGGCTGGTGGCACTGGACCGTGCTCGACCTCCCCCCGGAGACCACCTCGCTACCCCGGGACGCCGGCCGTGCGGGTGGTCACGACCTGCCCCGCGGGGCCTTCCAGCTGCGCGGCGACGACGGCGTGGCCGCCTTCCGGGGCGCCGCCCCGCCGCCCGGCGACCAGATGCACCGGTACTACTTCGTCGTGCACGCCCTGGACACCGAGACCCTGGGTGCGGGACCGGACACCACGCCCGGCGCGGCGTCGTGCGCGCTCGTCTTCCACACCCTGGCGCGCGCCGTGCTGGTCGCCACGTACCGGCGCTGAGCACCCGGGCTACCCTGCGCGCATGCCGACGCTGACCTGGCTGCGCGCCGTCGACCACCCCGAGCTGCTCGCCGCAAGCACCTTCCGCACGATCCGCACCTGGGCCGCCGCGCAGCCGCGGGTGGCCGACGAGGTGCTGGTGGCCGAGATCGACCCGGACCTGGCGGACACCGCCGCGATGACCGCCGCGTACGGCCTGAGCCTGGCCGAGTCGGTGAACTGCGTGCTCGTCGCGGGGCGCCGGGCCGGCGAGGAGAAGGTCGCCGCCGCCGCGGTGCGGGCCACCACCCGCGCGGACGTGAACAACGCGGTCAAGCGACTGCTCGACGTGCGCAAGGCCTCGTTCCTCGCGATGGATCGCGCCGTGCAGGAGTCCGGCATGGAGTACGGCGGCATCACGCCGCTGGGCCTGCCGGCGCGCTACCGCGTGCTGGTCGACGCCGCCGTCGCCGCGGCGCACCCGGAGGCCGGCGGCCGGGTGGTCATCGGCAGCGGTGTGCGCCGCTCGAAGATCGCCCTGCCGGGGGCGCTGCTCGCCGCCGCACCCGGCGTCGAGGTCGTCGACGGGCTCGGACTCCTCTGACGCCGACGAGGCCCTCGGCGCCCGCCCGCACTAGCGTGGCCGGATGACCACCCCCGACGACGGCAAGGCCCGCGACGACGGCGAGACCCGCGCCCTCGCAGCCCTGACGGCCAGCGGCCTGGCGCACACCGTGGTGCGGCACGGCCCGGTGCGTTCGCTGTCCGAGGCGGCAGCGGCCCGCGGCGTCACCCCAGGGGACATCGTCAAGACGATGGTGGTGCGCCGCGGCGACGACGACCACGTGCTCGTGCTGGTCCCGGGTGACCGGACCATCTCCTGGCCACGGCTGCGCACCCTGCTCGGCGTGAACCGGCTGTCCATGCCCGACGCGGCCGGGGCTCGCACCGCCACCGGCTACCAGCGCGGCACCATCACGCCGTTCGGGTCGCTGCGGGCCTGGCCGGTGATCGCCGACCAGCGGGTGCTCGGGCACCCGGTCTCGATCGGCGCCGGCGCGCACGGGGTCGCCGTGCTGGTCGCGGGCGACGACCTCGTCGCCGCGCTGCACGCCACCGTCGCCGACGTCACCGATCCCGCGGCTCCCGCGTAGCCCAGAACGCCACCGCCGCGGCCGCGGCGACGTTGAGGGAGTCGACCCCGGCGGCCATCGGGATGCGCACCACGAGGTCGGCCGCGGCGACCGTGCGCGGCGCCAGCCCGTCGCCCTCCGTGCCCAGCACCAGGGCCAGCCGCTCCGGCAGGTTCGCCGCGAGGTCGTCGAGCGGGATGGCGTCGTCGGCCAGGGCGAGCGCGGCGACGACGAAGCCGAGCCCGCGCAGCAGGTCCACCCCGGCCGGCCAGGGCGCGACCCTCGTCCACGGCACCGCGAACACCGTGCCCATGGAGACGCGCACGGAGCGCCGGTACAGCGGGTCGGCGCAGTCCGGAGTCACCAGCACCGCGTCGACGCCCAGCGCTGCGGCGCTGCGGAAGGCGGCACCGACGTTCGTGTGGTCGACGATGCCCTCGAGCACGGCCACCCGGCGCGCGCCCGTCCCGCCGTGGGCCGACGCGAGCACGTCCCGCACCTCCGGCAGCGCCGGCCGGTGCATCGCGGCCAGCGCGCCCCGGTGCAGGTGGAACCCCGTCAGCGCCTCGACCACCCCCGGCTCGCCCACGTATACCGGCAGCTCCCCGAACCGCCGCTCGGCGTCGGCGATCACCGGCGCGAGGTCCGGCAGCCAGCGCTCCGTCATGAGCATCGACCGGGGCCGGTGCCCGGCCGCCAGCGCGCGGACGATCACGGTGGAGCTCTCCGCCATGTAGAGACCCCTGGCGGGCTCCAGCGTGCGCCGCAGCGCGACGTCGGTGAGGTGCGTGTAGTCGGCCAGCCGCTCGTCGTCGGGATCGCTCACGCGCAGGATCGGCACGTCGCGATCCTTCCAGGTACCGGCCGGGGCGCCGTCCTCCGCACCGGAGAACCGTCGAACCGGCCGGCGAACGGACCCGCCGGACGATCCGGACCGTCAGGCGGCGGCGGGTCCCGGACGGCGGTCCTCGACCAGCTCGTCCACGGCGTCGGACACCGCCCGGCGCACCGCCTTCCCGCCCAGAACGGACGCCACCACGCCGGCGAGGGCGAGCACCGGGACGACGAGGAACGCGGCGTGCATGCCGAAGCTGTCGGCCAGGGCTCCGAGCAGGAACGGCGCCACCCCGACCGCCAGCGAGGCGGCGAGCGTGGCCCGGCCCTGGGCCTGGTCGGAACGCCCCGGCGAGGCCGCCAGCAGCAGCGCGATCGCCAGCGGGTACTGCACGCCGTAGCCGAGCCCGGCGACGAACAGGCCGGCGAGCGCGACCCCGGTGGACGTCGTGGTCCACATCACCGCCCAGCCGAGCACCGCGACGACGAAGCCGCCGGCCAGCAGGTGCGCGGGGTCGATGCGCAGCGAGAGCGGCCCGACGACGAACCGGATGATGGACATCCCCGCCACCAGCCCGGCAGTGGCCGCGGTGGCCACCCCCGCGCCGGCACCGGTGCGCTCGATGAGCAGCGCGGTGGACCAGTACGTGGTCGCGTTCTCCAGGGCGACCGCGCCCACCAGCGCGACGAGGAAGAACAGGGCGGCGCGGGTCGGTCGGCGTGGCGCTCGCGGGGCCGTGCGGTCGTGCCCCGCTGCGTCGCCGGTGAGCTCCGGCGACGCGGGCAACCGCGCCACCAGGGCGCCCGTCACCAGGGCGAGCAGCGCAACAACCAGCACGGCGGGCTGCCAGCCCCAGCCGACCGCCACCGTGGCCCCGACCGCGAGCGGCCCGACGAGCCCGACGCTCGACCCGGCACCGCTCGCCTCGGTGATCGCCGCCGAGGCCTTGGCGCCGTGGCGCAGCGCCAGGCCCACCTGCGACCCGGCGAGCAGCACGTTGCCGCCGACGGACACGACGAACATCGCCGACAGCGTCCACGGCAGCGACGGGCCGAGCACCAGCGCGACGACCCCCACCGCGACCGTGACGGACGACGCGACGATCGTGACGCGCCGATCCCACCGTCGCACGGCCCGCGGTGCGATGAAGGCGGCACCCAGGCCGCCGAGCGCCATGGCGGTGCCGTGCAAGCCGGCCGCGGCCTTGCTGATCCCTTGCTCGTCCGCGAGCAGCGTCACGCTCGGGCTGAAGGAGTAGAGGAGCCAGCCCCAGGTGATGTACGACGAGTACAGGGTCAGCGTGAGCCGGTCGCGCACGAATCGACCCGACGGTTCCCCGCCGGGTCGAATCGATGCGATCGCCATGCCCTCAGCCTAGGGGCATGCCGGTCAGGGGTCAGTCCACCGGGTCAGTCCACCGGGGTGGTGGCCTCGGCGAACTGGCTGGCGTACAGCCGCGCGTAGGCGCCGCCGGCGGCCAGCAGCTGCTCGTGCGAACCCTTCTCGACGATGTCGCCGTGCTCCATGACGAGGATGACGTCCGCGTCCCGGATGGTCGACAGCCGGTGGGCGATGACGAACGACGTCCGCCCGTGACGCAGCGCCGCCATCGCGTGCTGCACCAGCACCTCGGTGCGGGTGTCCACCGAGCTGGTGGCCTCGTCGAGGATGAGGATCGTCGGGTCGGACAGGAACGCCCGGGCGATGGTGAGCAGCTGCTTCTCACCGGCCGAGATCTGGCCGCCCTCGTCGTCGATCACCGTGTCGTAGCCGTCCGGCAGGGTGCGCACGAACCGGTGCACGTGGGTGGCCTTGGCCGCCTCCACCACCTGCTCGCGGGTGGCCCCGTCGACGCCGTACGCGATGTTGTCGGCGATGCTCCCGGAGTACAGCCAGGTGTCCTGCAGCACCATGCCCATCTCGTCGCGCAGGTCGTCGCGGGTCAGCGTCCGGGTGTCCACGCCGTCCAGCGTGATCCGGCCGGAGCCCACCTCGTAGAACCGCATCAGCAGGTTGACCAGCGTCGTCTTGCCCGCACCGGTCGGCCCGACGATGGCGATGGTCTGCCCGGGCTCGGCCACCAGGTCGAGGTGCTCGATCAGCGGGGTGTCCTCGACGTACCGGAAGGAGACGTCCTCGAACGCCACCCGGCCCTCCACGTGCTCCGGCAGCGTGGCCGCCGGCACCGGGTCGGCGTCCTGCTCCGGCGCGTCCAGCAGCTCGAAGACCCGCTCGGCCGACGCGACGCCGGACTGCAGCATGTTCGCCATCGAGGCGATCTGGGTGATCGGCTGGGTGAACTGGCGCGAGTACTGGATGAACGCCTGCACGTCGCCGAGCGTCATCGTGCCCGAGGCCACCCGCAGCCCGCCGACCACCGCGACGATGAGGTAGTTGATGTTCGCGATGAAGCCCATGGCCGGCTGCATGACGCCGGAGATGAACATCGCCTTGAAGCTGGCGTCGTACAGCTTGTCGTTGCGCTCGTCGAACACCCGCTGCGCCTCGTCCTGCCGGTTGAACACCGTCACGAGGGTGTGCCCGGTGAACATCTCCTCGATGTGCCCGTTCACCTCGCCGGTGTGCGTCCACTGCCGGACGAACTCCGGCTGCGCCCGCTTGCCGATCCTCATCGCGAGGATGCCCGCCAGCGGCACGGTGACGAGCGCGACCAGCGCCAGCACCGGGGAGATCCAGAACATCATGCCCAGCACGCCGACCACGGTGAGCACCGAGGTGATGAGCTGGGACAGCGTCTGCTGCAGCGACTGCGCCACGTTGTCGATGTCGTTGGTCACCCGGGACAGCAGGTCCCCGCGCGACTGGCCGTCGACGTACTTCAGCGGCAGCCGGGACAGCTTCGACTCCACCTGCTCGCGCAGGCCGCGCGCGGTGTTCTGCACCGCGGAGGCGGTGAGCCGGCCGGCGATCCAGCCGGTGAAGAACGACGCGACGTAGATCGCGACGACCACGAGCAGCAGTCGACCGAGCCGGTCGAAGTCGATGCCCTGGCCGACGACGACGTTGCTCATCCTCGCGAGCATGTCCGCGACGGTGCCCTGGCCGTTCGCCCGCAGCGCGGCGATCACCTGGTCGATGGGAGTCCCCGCCGGGATGCCCTGCTGGGCGATCATCTTCCCGACGACACCCTCGAAGATGACGTTCGTCGCGTTGCCGAGCAGCTTGGGTGCGATCACCGCAAGCGTCACCGAGACCACGGACAGCGCCACGATCAGCGACAGCCGCACCCGCTCCGGCCGCATCGTGCGGATCAGGCGCAGGGCCGAGCCCTTGAAGTTCATCGACTTGGCGGCGGGCATGCCCATGCCCGCCATCGGGCCGCCGCGCATCGGCCCGCCGGCCATCGGCCGGCGCTCGGTGCTCTGGGTGCTCATGCCTGTGCCTCCGCCGCGCTCAGCTGCGAGTAGACGATCTCCTGGTAGGTCGTCGAGCTGGCCAGCAGCTCGGCGTGGGTGCCCTCGGCCACCACGCGTCCGTCGTCCAGGACGACGATGTGCGCCGCGTACCGGATCGTCGCGACCCGCTGGGCGACGATGAGCACCGTCGCATCCCGGGTCTCGGGTTCCAGTGCGGCCCGTAGCCTCGCGTCGGTGGCGTAGTCCAGCGCGGAGAACGAGTCGTCGAACAAGTACACCGACGGCCGGCGCACCAGGGCCCGCGCGATCGCCAGCCGCTGGCGCTGCCCGCCGGACACGTTGCTGCCACCCTGGGCGATCGGTGCGTCCAGCCCCTCGTCGAGCGCCTCGACGAACTCCTTCGCCTGGGCGACCTCGAGCGCGTGCCAGAGCTCGTCGTCCGTCGCGTCCTCCTTGCCGTACTGGAGGTTGGAGCGGACCGTGCCGCTGAACAGGTACGGCTTCTGCGGCACCAGTCCGATCTGGTTCCACAGCTGCTCGGGCGCCAGGTCGCGCACGTCCACGCCGTCGATGAGCACCCGGCCACCGGTGACGTCGAACAGCCGCGGCACCAGGTTGACCAGCGTCGTCTTGCCCGATCCGGTGGCGCCGATCACGGCGGTGATCTCCCCCGGCCGCGCCACCAGGTCGATGTCCTCGAGCACCGCGTCCTCGGCGCCCGGGTAGCTGAAGCGGACGCCTTCCAGGCGCAGCTCGCCACGGCCGTCGGCCGGCAGCGGCACCGGCTCGGTGGGCGGCAGCACGGTGGTCGGGGCGTCCAGCACCTCGCCGATGCGGCCCGCCGACACCATGGCCCGCGGGATCATCACGAACATCATCGAGGACATCATCACGGCCATGAGGATGTACATCGCATACGTGATGAAGGCGGTCAGCTGACCGACCTGCATGCCGCCGGACTCGATCCGGTGCCCGCCGAACCACATGATCGCGACGCTGGTGGCGTTCATGATGAGCATCAGCGCCGGGAACATCAGGGCCATCAGCCGGCCGGTGGCCAGCGCGGCGGTGTACAGGTTCCCGTTCGCCACGCCGAACCGCTCCGCCTCGCGGCGCTCACGCACGAACGCGCGGATCACCCGCATGCCGGCGATCTGCTCGCGCATGACGGAGTTGACCGCGTCGATCCGGGACTGCATCTGGCGGAAGTACGGCACCATCCGGGACACGATGAGGGCGACGACGACGCCGAGCACGGGGATGACCACCAGCAGCACCCCGGAGAGCTTGACGTCCTCGCGCATCGCCATGATCGCGCCGCCGATGAGCATGATCGGCGCCATCACCGCGAACACCGCGGTCATGAAGACCACCATCTGCACCTGCTGCACGTCGTTCGTCGTGCGCGTGATGAGGGTCGGCGCGCCGAACTTCGTCACCTCCTGGGCGGAGAACTCCTGCACGTGGGCGAACAGCCGCTGACGCAGGTCCCGCCCGAACCGCATCGCGGTCCGGGCACCGAAGTAGGTGGCGACCACCGCGGCGATCACCTGGCCGAGGCTGACGGCCAGCATGATCCAGCCGGTGCGCCAGATCACCCCGGTGTCGCCCTGGGCGACCCCGTCGTCGATGATCCGGGCGTTGAGGTTGGGCAGGTACAGCGTGGCGATGGTCTGCGCCAGCTGGAACACCAGCAGCAGCGCCACCGCGCCCCGGTACGGGCGCAGGTGCTCCCGCAGGAGTCTCATGAGCATGACGGATCCTTCTCGACGGTGGTGGGTGCCTTGAGGAGTATGCGGGTGTGCGACCGGGCGGGCGCCGTCATTTCGGTGCCGTCCCCGGCGCCAGGACGCCGTGCAGGAACATGTCGACGAGGACGGCCGTGCGCAGCGTCGGCGTCCCGCCCGACCGGAAGGCGTTGGCGGCCCGCATCGTGGCGCCGAACAGCAGCGTCTCGAACAGCTCCACCGCCTCGTCGAGCGGCAGGCGGAGCCGGTCCTGGTCCGGCTCGAGGATCCGCGTCAGCTCTCGGCGCACGGCCCGTGCGCTCTCCTCCTGGCGCTGGTGCCAGCCGTCCGACTTCGGTCCGAGGTGGGGACCCGGGCCACCGGGGCGCCTCTCGCCGGCGGCCTCGTCACGACGCCCGGTCTCGTGCAGCAGCGACATCCAGGCGGACACCCGCTCGACGCGCGCCATGCTGGCCTCGAGCACCCGACCCAGGCGCTGGGGCAACGGCTGCGCGAGGTCGATCGCGGCGATCATCGGCACCATCTGCGCGGGGTCCGCGGCGGCGAACGCGGCCTCCCGGACCAGCGAGACCTTGTCCTCGAAGACGCGGAACAGCGTCCCCTCGGCGACGCCCGCCGCCTCGGCCAGGTCGCGGGTGGTGACGGCCACGCCCTTGGCCAGCACGACGGCCTGCACCGCCCGCAGGATCGCCTGCCGGCGCTCGTCCGGCGGCAACGGGGCCGCTCGGCCGGCGCGGGCGGGGGGAAGGTCGGGGTGCACGAGCAGGAGCATACTGAGTGAGCACTCACTCAGCAAGTGACCTGGTGAAGCGGGAGGTCGTCAGGCTCCCGCGGCCGCCTCGTCCGTTCCCAGGGCCCGCGAGCGCGCCCCGGGCGCCGACACTCCCAGCGCCTCGGCCACCGCAGCGGCCGACTCGCGCTTCGCCTCGGCCAGCGCCTCGGCCGGGTCCGGCAGCGTCACGGGCGGCAGGTCCAGCAGCCCGGGCGGCACGGTGCCCGCCGGCCGGGACGGCCCGTCGTCCGGCACCGGCGCCCCCGGCGCGCCGAAGGCGCGGGCGATCGTGCCCAGCGCACCCGACAGCTCGGCCGGCAGGAACCACATGGTGTTGCTCGGGCTGGCCGCGATCTTGGGCAGCGCCAGCAGGTACTGGTAGGCGAGCAGCTTGGGGTCCGCATCCCCGCGGTGCACGGCGTCGAAGACCTGGAGGATCGCGCGGGACTCGCCCTCTGCGCGCAGGATCGCGGCCTGCGCCTCGCCCTCGGCCCGCAGGATCTGCGCCTGCTTCTCCCCCTCGGCCGTCAGCACCTTGGACTGCTTGACACCCTCGGCGGTGAGGATCGTCGCGCGGCGGTCCCGCTCGGCGCGCATCTGCTGCTCCATCGAGCCCTGCACGGAGGCGGGCGGGTCGATCGCCTTGAGCTCGACGCGGTTGACCTTGATCCCCCACCGGCCCGTGGTCTCGTCGAGCACCCCGTTGAGCCGCGCGTTGATCTGGTCGCGGCTGGTCAGCGTCTGCTCCAGGTCGAGCGAGCCGATGACGTTGCGCAGCGTGGTCACCGTCAGCTGCTCGATGCCGGTGATGTAGTTGAAGATCTCGTAGACCGCGTCCTTGGGGCTCGTCACCTGGAAGTAGATGACCGTGTCGATGCTCACGACGAGGTTGTCCGA
>Ga0302263_10000082_pt1 | contig 40659 bp, 41 predicted proteins | sample II_Fen_N1_4_FD_194564 | JGI IMG/M metagenome (GOLD analysis project Ga0302263, IMG submission 194564) | Peat permafrost microbial communities from Stordalen Mire near Abisko, Sweden - II_Fen_N1_4 | ecosystem: Environmental > Terrestrial > Soil > Wetlands > Permafrost | place: Sweden: Abisko... | reverse complement strand
CCGGACCACTGGTGGTGCCAGGATCGGCCCGAGTCGGGGCCACCGCACGACCGTAGGACCACCGATCAGGAGAAACCACCGTGGCTGCCAACTGCGACGTCTGCGCCAAGGGCCCGAGCTTCGGGCACAGCGTCTCGCACTCGCACGTGCGTACCAAGCGCCGCTGGAACCCGAACATCCAGCGGGTGCGCGTGGTCGTCGCGGGCACGCCGAAGCGGGTCAACGTCTGCACCTCGTGCCTCAAGGCCGGCAAGGTGCAGCGCGCCGGCTGACACGATGGCCCCGCCCGCCGGGACCACCCTTCACAGGCCCGCGAGGACGTCTCCTCGCGGGCCTCGTGCTGTCCGGGGACGCTGTGGCATCGTGAGGCCATGGAGCTGCTCGACGAGGTGACGATCCGCCCGGCGGACGAGTCCGACGCCGCCGGCATCGCGGACGTGCACGTCCGGTCCTGGCAGCAGGCCTACAGCGGCATCGTGCCCGACACCTACCTCGCCGGTCTCGACCCCGCGGACCGGGCGCGCGCCTGGGCCGACCACCTGCGCCGTGGCCCGCAGGACGCCATCGTCACGTGGGTGGCCGAGCTCGGCGGCACCGTGATCGGATTCGCCACGCTCGGGCCCGGACGAGACGACGACGTGCACCTCGGCGACCGCGAGATCTACTCGATCTACCTCGACCCCGAGCAGTGGGGCCAGGGCGTCGCCCGCGACCTCATGCGCACGCTGCTGGCCGAAGCCGGTGAGTCCGCGACGATCCGCCTGTGGGTGCTGGCCGACGCCGAGCGCGCGCGGCACTTCTACCGTCGGCACGGCTTCGCGCCGGACGGCGTGGAGAAGTACGAGGACGTCGGCGGGGCCGAGCTGCTCCAGGTCCGCTACCGGCGGGGCTGAGGCCCGCTACCGGGGCTGAGGTCCGCCCGCGAAGTGGTCCCACCCGGCGCTGCCGGTAGGCCGCACGCCGTCGACGAGCACGCCGACCCAGGCGTCGTCCGACGGCGCGCGGACCGTTCCGACCTGCACGAACGGTGCCGGCAGCACCGTGCCCGCCGGGAACGTCGCCAGCAGGCCGTGGTCCTCGCCGCCACGCAGCACCCAGTCGCGGGGGTCCACCCCGAGCGCATGCGCGGCGGGCGCGAGCCGGTCCAGGTCCGCGCGGAAGCACGTGGCCGGGTCATCCAGCGCGACGACGACCCCGCTGGCGGTCGCGACGCGACCGGCGTCGAGCAGCAGGCCGTCGGACAGGTCGATCATCGCGGTGGCGCCGGCGGCGGCCGCCGCCGGGCCGGCTTCCAGCGGCGGGTCCGGCCGCAGGTAGGCAGCGACGAGGCCGTCGTCCACCTCGTCGAGGCCCGCCGCGAGCAGTGCCAGCCCGGCCGCCGATCTGCCGCGCACACCGGCGTGGGCGACGACGTCGCCCGGCCGCGCACCCGACCGCAGCACCGGCGCGCGCCCCTCGAGGTCGCCGTGTGCGGCCACCGCGACGACGACCGCTGACCCGCCCGACAGGTCGCCGCCGACCACCCCGACCCCGAGCGGCGCGCACACGTCCGCGAGCCCGCGCGCCAGGTCCTCCACCCAGGCCACCGGCAGCTCGCCCGGGATCACCAGGGCGACCACCAGCGCGGTGCCCCGGGCACCCATCGCGGCGACGTCGGCGAGGTTCTGCACCGCCGCCCGGTGCCCCACGTCCCGGCCGCCGGACCAGGCCAGCCGGAAGTGCCGGTCCTCGACGAGCACGTCCGTGGTGACCACCACGCGGCCGTCCGGTGCCGCCACCACGGCCGCGTCGTCGCCCGAGGGCAGCAGGGTGGCCCGGCCCACCGGCAGCAGCGGCACGATCCGCGCCAGCAGGTCGGTCTCGGACAGGTCGCTCACGACGGACGGGGTCACGGCCGTCAACGCTAGCCGTCGGGAGCGCGGCCGCCGGCCGGGTGCCCGCGCTAGCGTGGGCGCGTGCCCCCCCACCACCGAGACGCGCAGCGGCCGTCCACGGGGCGGAGGCTGGTCGGCGGCGGTCCTGCCGCCGCGGTGCTGCTGCTGGCGATGACCGGGTGCACGTCGGCCGTGCCGGTCGAGGTCGCCACCCATGCGACCGACCCCGTCTGCGCGCAGGTGCTGGTGGCGACGCCGGACTCCCTCGGCCCGGGCCTGGACCGGCGAGCGACGACCGCGCAGGCCAGCACCGCCTGGGGGGACGACCCGGCGGTCGTGCTCCGGTGCGGCGTCGAGCCGCCGGGCCCGACGACGGAGCGGTGCGAGACGGTGACGACCCCGGGCGGTGCGAGCATCGACTGGCTCGTCGTGCCTGGTACCGCCGACGTCGACGGTCGCACCGACTGGACGTTCACCACCTACGGCCGGGTGCCGGCGGTCGAGGTGTTCGTGCCCGCGGCGGTGGCCACCGAGCGCTCCACGTCGTTCCTCGACGCCCTGGGACAGGCCCTCAGCCTCACGACCCGCGAGCGCGGCTGCGTGTAGCGGTCCGGTCAGCGCAGACCGGTGGGACGGGTCAGCGCGAGGGTGAGCAGCTCGTCCACCAGGGCGGGGTAGTCCAGCCCCGAGGCGGCCCACATGCGCGGATACATGGAGAACGGCGTGAACCCGGGCATCGTGTTGATCTCGTTGAGCACCACGCGGCCGTCCGGCGCGACGAACACGTCGACCCGCGCGAGCCCCTCGCACCCGATCGCCTCGAAGGCGCGCACCGCGACGTCCTGCACCGCGGCGATGACGTCGTCGGGCAGGTCGGCAGGGCAGCTCAGCTGCACGGACTCCTCGGCGAGGTACTTCGCCTCGAAGTCGTAGAAGGAGTGCCGCGCGTCGGTGACGACGATCTCGCCCGGCAGCGACGCCCGGGGCGGGCGCCCGTCGCGCCCGCCGAGCACCCCGCACTCGATCTCGCGGCCCACCAGCGCAGCCTCGACCAGCACCTTCGGGTCGTGCTCGGCCGCAGCGCGCACCGCGGCCGGCAGGTCCGCCCAGTCGGTGACGCGGGAGATGCCCAGGCTCGACCCGGCGCGGGCCGGCTTGACGAACACCGGCAGCCCGAGCGGGCGCACGTCGGCCAGCACCGCGTCGGGGTCGGCGTCCAGCGCGCCGGGCCGCAGCACGCGGTACGGGCCGACGGGCAGGCCCTGGCCCGCGAACAGCAGCTTCATCACCTGCTTGTCCATGCCGACCGCGGACGCGAGCACCCCGGCGCCGACGTACCGCACGTCGGCCAGCTCGAGCATGCCCTGCAGCGTGCCGTCCTCACCGAACGGACCGTGCAGCAACGGGAAGACGACGTCCACCGCCCCGACGACCTCGGCGACCCCACCGCGCAGCGCCTGGACCTGGCGATCGCCGACGGCCTGCGGCAGCAGCACGCGCGCCGCGCCGTTCGTCACCTCGGGCAACCGGCCGTCGGTGATCGCCCAGCGGTCCGGGTCGTCGGCGGCCGGCACCCAGCGTCCGTCGCGGGTGATGCCGACGGCGACCACGTCGTACCGGTCGCGGTCGATCGCGCGGAGCACCCCGCCCGCGGTGATGCAGCTGATGGCGTGCTCGCCCGAACGGCCCCCGAACAGGACCATGACGCGCGGGCGGCCCGGGGTCACGCCGGTCGGGCCGGGACCTGGCACGGAAGCGGGAGGGGGCACGGCGGTGGCGGACATCGCGCCCGACCCTACCCCCACGGACTACCCTCCCCGGGTGAGCGACGCCCGTCCGGACCCCCGTCCCACCCCCCTGGCCCCGGCCACCGTCGCGGTGACCGCCGGACGCCCGCCGCGGGTGCAGGGCGGTCCGGTGAACCCGGCCGTCGTGCTGTCCTCGACGTACGTCTCAGCCGGCGTGCCCGGGCCTGGCGAGCTGGTGTACGCCCGCAGCGGCACCGAGACGTGGCGAGACCTGGAAGCCGCCCTGGGTGCCCTGGAGGGCTCCACGCGGCCGGCCCTGGTGTTCGCCTCGGGGATGGCGGCCATCGCCGCCGCGCTGGCGCTGGTGCCCCGTGGCGGGCGCGTGGTGGCCCCCCGGCACGCCTACCAGGTGACGCTCGGCCTGCTGGCCGAGCTCGCGTCGCTGGGCGACCTGCAGGTCGACCTCGTCGACATCGCGGACACCGACGCGGTCGCGGCCGCGCTGGTCACCGCACCCGACCGGGGCGCCGCGGCCCTGCTGTGGGTGGAGAGCCCGACGAACCCCATGCTCGAGGTGGCCGACACCCCGGCGCTCGTCGCCGCCGCACACGCCGCCGGCGCCCTCGTCGTGGTGGACAACACGTTCGCCACCCCGCTGGTCGCGCGTCCGCTCGCCCACGGCGCGGACGTCGTCGTGCACTCGGTGACCAAGTACCTCGCCGGCCACAGCGACGTGGTGCTCGGCGCCGCGCTCAGCGACGACGAGGCCCTGCACACCCGCCTGCTGGACCACCGCACCGTGCACGGGGCCATCGCCGGCCCCTGGGAGGCGTGGCTGGCGCTGCGCGGGCTGCGCACGGTGGCGCTGCGCGTGGAGCGCGCCCAGGCGAACGCGGCGGAGCTGGCCCGCCGGCTGGCCACGCATCCGTGCGTCGCCGAGGTCCGCCACCCGTCACTGCCCGACGATCCCGGCCATGAGCGTGCCGCCCGGCTGATGACCGGCTTCGGAGCCATCGTCGCGATCCGGCCCGTCGGCGGGCCTGCCGCGGCCGACGCGGTGGTCGCCGCGGTCCGTCTCTGGCTGCCGGCGACGAGCCTGGGCGGCGTGGAGTCCAGCCTCGAACGCCGTCGCCGGTTCTCCACCGAGTCGGCGGGCGTGCCCGAGGACCTGCTCCGCCTGTCGGTGGGCATCGAGGACGTCGAGGATCTGTGGGCGGACCTCGACGCCGCACTGCGGGGCGCTGGTGCGCCGCGGCGGGACGCGGCCGACTGACCGGCCTCGCCCCGCCGCGACTCGACTCAGACCGTCGCCGGCACCGCTGCCGGGTGCATCCGGCCGGCCACGATCAGCGTCAGGCCGTCGATGAGGATCTGGATGCCGAGCATCACGCCGAGCAGAGTCAGGCTGGCCGTGAGCGGGTTGAAGAAGACGAACAGGCCCAGCGCGAGCGAGGCCAGGCCGCTGAACACGAGCACCACGCGGTAGCCGGGCGCCGAGAACGCCGACACGAGGCGCGCGATGCCGCCGACGAGGAACATCGAGCCCATCATCAGCGTGATCGTGACCAGGGCGATCGCCGGGTTGCGCAGCATGAAGATGCCGACGACGAGCAGCACGGCACCGCCGATCGCGGGCCACACCGCACCGCCGGAGCGGAGCTTTGTCAGCGCGTCGATGAGCAGCACGACGCCGGCGATCAACGCGGACCACGCGATGAAGAGCAACGACACCACGCTGGCCAGCACCACGTCACCGAGGACCACCAGCCCTCCGACCACCAGCAGGATGCCCAGGACGACGTCCCAGCCGCTGCGCCGCCGTTCCATCACCATTGCCATCGTGAGTAGCTCCTCCCCGATCGTCGGACACTGCGGCGCCATCGTCGCAGGTCGCGAGGGAGAACGACAGCCCCCGGTCCGAGGGGTCAGGCGGGCCGATCGACCCCTTCGGCCTTCATCGGCCGGCCCAGCAGGAGCGGGCCGAGGTCGTCCACCGGCAGCCCCTCGTAGAGCACCGCCACGACGGCCTCGGTGATGGGCATCTCGACGCCGAGGGAGCGCGCGAGGTCGCGCACGGCGCGGCTCGTCTTGACGCCCTCCGTCGTGCCCCCGGTGGCCTCGACGGCGTCGGCGAGCGACAGGCCGCGGCCGACGTGCACGCCGAACGCGTGGTTGCGCGAGTCCGGTGACGCGCAGGTCGCCGTCAGGTCGCCCATCCCGGCCAGGCCGCCGAACGTCGCCGCGTCCGCGCCCATCGCCAGCCCCAGTCGGGTGATCTCGACGAGACCGCGGGTGATGAGGGTGGCCCGCGTGTTGTACCCGAGACCTCGGCCCTGGGCGATGCCGACGGCGATGGCGATGACGTTCTTCACCGCGCCGCACAGCTCCACCCCGACGACGTCCGGGTTGGTGTACGGCCGGAAGTACGGGGACTGCACGGCCTGCACGACGAACGCGGCCGCGTCGTCGTCGATGGACGCCACCACCGTCGCCGTGGGCTGGCGCCGCGCGATCTCGTGCGCCAGGTTCGGGCCGGACACCACGACGACCCGGTCGGCGGGCAGTGCCAGCGAGTCGGCGAGCACCTCGCTCATCCGCCGGAACGTCGCCAGCTCGACGCCCTTCATCAGGGACACGGCGACCACGCCCGGCGCCAGCGCGTCGGCCAGCGGGGCGCAGATCGCCCCGGCGCTCTGCGCGGGCACCGCGACGGCGACCAGCTCTGCGCCGTCCAGGGCCGCCCGGGCGTCCGTCGTGGCGCCGACGGTCTCCGGCAGCAGGACGCCCGGCAGGTAGGTCTCGTTGCGGTGCTCCTCGGTGATCTGGGCGCACACCGCGTCGTCGCGGCCCCACACGGTGACGTCGCACCCGGCGTCGGCCAGCACCTGGGCGAACGTGGTCCCCCAGCTGCCCGCGCCCAGCACGGCGGCCCTCGTCGCCCGCTCCTGCGGGGCGATCACGGCGTCACCGGCTTCGACGGGCCACGCCGGTTCGGGAACCGCTCCGGCGGTGCGGGCTCGCCGCGCAGCTTCTCGAGCAGGCGGGTGATGTCGCCCATCACGCGGGCGGTCGCCTCCCGCAGCGTGGCGGAGTCCTGCGGGCGGTCGTACAGGTCGTCGAGCATGACCGGGGTGCCGACGAGCACCGCGACGGTCTTGCGGGGCGGCAGCAGGTGCGGCCGCCCGCGCCGGTCGAGTACCAGGTGCGCGCCCCACTGTGCCGCCGGGATCAGCGGCACCTGCGTGGTCAGCGCCAGCCGGGCCACGCCGGTGCGGCCCTGCATCGGCCACATCGCCGGGTCCTTGGTCAGCGTGCCCTCCGGGAAGACGGCGACACATTCGCCGTCCTCGAGCGCCGCCGCCGCGGCGGCCAACGACTCACCGGCGGTCGCGGAGTTGCGCTGCACGGGAATCTGTCCGGTGGCGCGCAGCGCCGCACCCAGCACCGGGTAGCGCCACAGCGACGCCTTGGCCAAGATGCGCGGCACGACACCGTTGTCCCAGAGGAAGTGCGCGAAGGTCAACGGGTCGAGCTGCGTGACGTGGTTGGCCGCGACGATGAACCCCTGATCGGTCGGCAGGTTCGCCGCACCCTCCCACTCCGTCCTCGTCACGGCCCTCAGCACGGGCCGCACGACGTGCGCGACGGTGCGGTAGGCGCGGTTGGCGCGCGGCGGGGGGGACACGGGAGTCGATCGTAGCCGTAGGGGTTCGCCGGGCCGCGCCCCCCGCTGCGGGTCGACCGTCAGCGCCGGGGCGCCTCGCGGCTCACCTGGGCGCCGAGCGACTCCAGCTTCTCGGTGAACCGCTCGTAGCCGCGGTCGATCAGGCTGATGCCGCGCACCGCCGACGTGCCCTTGGCCGTCAGCGCCGCGATGAGGTGGCTGAAGCCGCCGCGCAGGTCCGGGACCTCGATCTCGGCCGGGCTCAGCGGCGTGGGGCCGGACACCACCGCGGAGTGGTAGAAGTTGCGCTGCCCGAACCGGCACGGCCGGCTGCCCAGGCACTCCTTGTAGACCTGGATCGTCGCGCCCATCCCCACCAGCGCATCGACGAAGCCGAACCGGTTCTCGTACACGGTCTCGTGCACGATCGACAGGCCCTTGGCCTGCGTCAGGGCGATGACCAGCGGCTGCTGCCAGTCGGTCATGAAGCCCGGGTGCACGTCGGTCTCGAGCTGGATCGAGTGCAGGTCTCCGCCCGGGTGGAAGAACCGGATGCCGTCGTCCTCGACGACGAACTCGCCGCCCACCTTGCGGAACGTGTTGAGGAACGTGGTCAGCTCCGGCTGGGTGGCGCCGCGGACGAACACGTCCCCACCGGTGGCCAACGCGGCCGAGCCCCACGACGCCGCCTCGATCCGGTCGGACATCGCGGTGTGGGAGTAGCCCACCAGCCGGTCCACGCCCTCGATGCGGATCACGCGGTCCGTGTCCACGGAGATGATCGCGCCCATCTTCTGCAGGACGTTGATCAGGTCCATGATCTCGGGCTCGATCGCCGCGCCGGACAGCTCGGTGATGCCCTCCGCGCGCACGGCCGTGAGCAAAAGCTGCTCCGTCGCGCCGACGCTCGGGTAGGGCAGTGCGATCTTGGTGCCGGTCAGCCGCTGAGGGGCGGCGATCCGGATGCCGTTGGCCCTCTTGTCCACCTGCGCACCGAACTGCCGCAGGATGTCGAGGTGGTAGTTGATCGGGCGGTCGCCGATCCGGCAGCCTCCCAGGTCCGGGATGAACGCCTCACCGAGGCGGTGCAGCAGCGGTCCGCAGAACAGGATGGGGATGCGGCTCGCGCCGGCGAGGGTGTCGATGTCCGCGACGTGCGCCGACTCGACCGCGCGGGGGTCGATCGCCACGGTGCCCGCGTCGACATCGATGTCGACGCCCGCCCCGTGCAGCTCGAGCAGGTCGCTGACCACCTGCACGTCGCGGATCTGGGGGACGTTGCGCAGCACGCTCGGCGTGTCCCCGAGCAGCGCGGCGACCATCGCCTTCGAGACGAAGTTCTTCGCACCGCGCACGGTGATCTCACCACGGAGCGGGTTGCCCCCGTCGACGTACAGAAGGTCGGCCATGGTCCTCATCGTCTCGCATGCGCAGGGGTGCGCCCGGTCGCACGCCGGGCCAGGTCGGCGATCCCCCCAGAACCCTCACACGCCGGACGGGCGTGCGCCACGCCGCGGCGGGATCGAACTAGTGCTTCGAGCCCTTCGGCTTCGAGGACTTCGCCTTCGAGCCCTTCCTGGCGGGGCTCGGCTTCGCCTTCTTGGCCTTCGCGTCCTTGGCCTTCGCGTCCTTGGCCTTCGCGTCCTTCGCCTTCGCGTCCTTCGCCTTCGCGTCCTTCGCCTTCGACGAGGTCCCCTTCGCAGGCTTCGTCGTCGACGAGGTCGTCGCACCGTGGGCTGCGTCGTCGGACGCCGGACCGGACGCCACCGGGGCCGGGAGCGCACCGACGGGACCGAGCGGGTGCGTGCCGGCGTCCACCGCGGCACGCAGCCCGGCGCCGGGCCGGAACCGCACGACCACGCCGGCCGGCACCTGCACCGCGGCACCGGTCCGCGGGTTGCGCGCCGTGCGCGCCGGGCGCGCCACCGGGTCGAAGGTGCCGAACCCGGTGATCGTCACCTTCTCACCCGCGGCCACGGCCGCGGTCAGCTCGTCGAGCACCGCCTGCACCGCATGACCCGCGGCACCGACGCTCGCCCCGCGCGCGGCGATCCGGTGCACCAGCTCTGCTCGTCCCACCATGACTGGCCTCCTTGTCGACGCAGGTCACGCTACGCGACTCGGCCGTCGAAGGGGCCTCAGCGCGCGCGGGTCGGGCCGAGTTCCAGCGCCACCCCGACCGCGCGGGCGGCCCGCACGGGGACGTCCGGCAGGTGCTTGGCCGGCAACGTTGTGGGTCGCCAGGCCTCGCGCGTCGTCTCGAACGAGGTGATCTCGTCCTCGTGCTGCAGCGTGAGCCCGATGTCGTCGAGGCCCTCCAGCAGCCGCCACCGCGTGTACTCGTCGACCATGAACGGCACGACGACGTCCTCGCACGTCACCGTCCGCGACTCGAGGTCCACCCCCACCTCGGTGCCGGGATGGGTCTCCAGCACCTTCCACAGCAGCTCGACGTCCTCCTGCGCCACCTGCGCGGCGAGCAGCCCCTGCTTGCCGGAGTTGCCGCGGAAGATGTCGGCGAACCGCGCGGAGATCACCACCCGGAAGCCGTAGTCCTTGAGCGCCCACACGGCGTGCTCGCGTGAGCTGCCGGTGCCGAAGTCCGGCCCGGCCACCAGCACCGAACCGGCGCGGTAGGCGTCCTGGTTGAGCACGAAGGCCGGGTCGCCGCGCCACGCCGCGAACAGCGCGTCCTCGAACCCCGTGCGGGTGACCCGCTTGAGGTAGACCGCCGGGATGATCTGGTCGGTGTCGACGTTGCTGCGCCGCAGCGGCACGCCGACGCCGGTGTGCCGGGTGAACTTCTCCATCGTCGTCGCCCCTTCTCAGGCGGTCTGCAGGTCGAGCGGGCTGCCGTCCGGTGAGCTGACTCCCGGACCGAGGTCGGACACCGAGGAGAGCGTGCCGCGGATCGCCGTCGCCGCCGCGACGAGCGGCGAGACCAGGTGCGTGCGTCCGCCCTTGCCCTGCCGGCCCTCGAAGTTGCGGTTCGAGGTCGACGCGGACCGCTCCCCCGGCGCGAGCTGGTCCGGGTTCATCCCGAGGCACATGGAGCAGCCCGCGTTGCGCCACTCCGCGCCGAAGTCGAGGAAGATCCGGTCCAGGCCCTCGGCCTCGGCCTGCAGGCGCACCCGCGCGGACGCCGGGACGACGAGCACGCGCACGCTGTCCGCCTTGCGCCGGCCGCGCACCAGCTTGGCAACGGCCCGCAGGTCCTCGATCCGGCCGTTGGTGCACGAGCCGATGAACACCGTGTCGACCGCGATCTCCCGCAGCGGCCGGCCCGGCGTCAGGCCCATGTACTCGATGGCGCGCTCCGCGGCGATCCGCTCGTTCTCGTCCGCGATGAGCTCCGGCACCGGCACCGCGGCCGACAACGGCAGGCCCTGGCCGGGGTTCGTGCCCCAGGTGACGAAGGGCTCGAGGTCGGCCGCGTGCAGCACGACCTCGGCGTCGAACTGTGCGTCGTCGTCGGACCGTAGCGTGCGCCAGTACTCGACAGCGGCGTCCCAGTCCGCGCCCTCGGGGGCGTGCGGGCGGCCCTGGAGGTAGGCGAAGGTCGTCTCGTCGGGCGCGATCATGCCTGCCCGGGCACCTGCCTCGATCGACATGTTGCAGACCGTCATCCGGCCTTCCATGGACAGCGCGCGGATCGCCTCGCCGCGGTACTCGAGCACGTAGCCCTGGCCACCGCCGGTGCCGATCTTGGCGATGATCGCCAGGATGATGTCCTTGGCTCCGGCCCCCGGGGGCAGCTGGCCGTCCACCGTGATCGCCATCGTCCGGAACGGCGCCAAGGGCAAGGTCTGGGTGGCGAGCACGTGCTCGACCTCGCTGGTGCCGATGCCGAACGCGAGCGCACCGAACGCGCCGTGGGTGGATGTGTGGCTGTCGCCGCACACCACGGTCAGACCGGGCTGCGTCAGGCCGAGCTGCGGGCCCACCTGGTGCACGATCCCCTGGTCGGCGTCGCCGAGGGAGTGGATCCGCACACCGAACTGCGCGGCGTTGGTGCGCAACGTCTCGATCTGGATCCGGCTCGTCGAGTCCGCGATCGGCAGGTCGATGTCGATGGTCGGGGTGTTGTGGTCCTCGGTGGCGATCGTCAGGTCGGGGCGCCGCACGGGCCGTCCCGCCAGGCGCAACCCCTCGAACGCCTGGGGGCTGGTGACCTCGTGCACGAGGTGCAGATCGATGTAGAGGAGGTCGGGTGCGCCGTCCTGCCCGCGCCGCACGACGTGTGCGTCCCAGACCTTCTCCGCCAGCGTTCCGGTCATCGCGTCGGTCCTGTCCTCGTCCGATGGGCCGGGATACGCTTCCCCGGCGCCTTGTGTCGCGGTCACTGCACCTCACCCGATCGTGCGTTGGGCTTGCATCTCATTGTGCGAGACGGCAATATCGACCTATGGACAACTCTAGCGGAGTCGGCGTCCTGGACAAGGCCGCCGCCGTCCTCAGCGCTCTCGAGGCCGGCCCGGCGACCCTCGCCCAGCTCGTCACCGCCACCCACCTGGCCCGGCCGACCGCGCACCGGCTCGCCGTCGCGCTCGAGCACCACCGCCTCGTCGCCCGCGACCTGCAGGGCCGGTTCGTCCTCGGCCCCCGCCTGTCCGAGCTGGCGACGGCCGCCGGCGAGGACCGGCTGCTCGCCGCCGCGGGGCCGGTGCTCGCCGCCCTGCGCGACCACACCGGCGAGAGCGCGCAGCTCTACCGCCGGCAGGGCGACACCCGGATCTGCGTCGCCGCCGCCGAGCGGCCGGTCGGGCTGCGCGACTCCATCCCGGTGGGCGCCACGCTCACCATGCTCGCCGGCTCCGCCGCGCAGATCCTGCTCGCCTGGGAGGAGCCGGACCGGCTGCACCGCGGGCTGCAGGGCGCCAAGTTCACCGCGACGATCCTGTCCGGCGTGCGCCGCCGCGGCTGGGCGCAGTCGGTGTCCGAGCGCGAGATCGGCGTCGCCTCCGTGTCCGCGCCGGTGCGCGGCCCGTCGGGGCGGGTGGTCGCGGCGGTGTCCGTGTCCGGTCCGCTCGAGCGGCTCTCCCGCCAGCCCGGCCGGCTGCACGCCGCGGCGGTGGTGTCCGCCGCCAACCGGCTGACCGAGGTGCTGCGCCGCACGGCCGACTGACCCGGCGCATGCCGGCGCCCGCCGGCACGACGAAGGCCCGGTCACGGATGACCGGGCCTCGTTTCGTACCCCCGACCGGATTCGAACCGGCGCTACCGCCGTGAGAGGGCGGCGTGCTAGGCCGCTACACAACGGGGGCCTGCGCGCCACGGGGCGAGAACGCCTCGTGTGCGAGTGGACAGCCTACCCGATCCCCGGGGGGATCATCGCTGCTGCCGTCGCTGGGGTACCAGGACTCGAACCTAGACTAAGTGAACCAGAATCACTCGTGCTGCCAATTACACCATACCCCATGGGGGTATAACTCCCGGCGCTGACCGGCGGCAGCAGGGCGGCCGACGGGCGGCGCGACCGGACGTCGTACCGGCCGTGAACACTACCTGAGCGCCGGGGGCGCGGTCCAACCGGAGCCGCTGCGGCCCGGGGCGCCCGCTGGTGCGATCACCGCGGGATGTGGTCCAGCTCGGTGACGTCGTACCAGAGCAGCTCCCGCTCGTCGACGCGCTCCGCGGCCGCGGGGTCGGCGCCGAGCGCCGCCACGACGTCCGCGGCGGCCTCCGGCTCGTCCACGTGCACGGAGACGATGGCCTGCCGAGGGACCGCCGCGACGCGGACGGCGCTCGCCACCTCGTGCGGGCCCGCGGGGACGGTCACCGCCTCGTCCGGCACGTCCGCCGCGACCACCACCCGCAGCCGGGGACCGTCCGCGTGGGCCGCGAGCAGCGCGAGCGAGTCGTCCGCGGCGGCCAGCAGGGCCGAGTACTCCCAGCCCTCGTCGTCCTCGTCGGGCAGCGCTGAACGCAGGGCCGGTGTCACCGCATGGGCCGGGCCGGCGGGGATCACCGGCCCGAGGTGGTCGAGCTGGTCCAGGGTCGCCGGCAGGTACACGCGCACGGGGACAGTGTGCCGGGTCTGCGCCTGGCCCGCGCCGGTGCTCTCCATCGACGCACGGCCCGAGAGGCAGTGGTGACGTCTGCCCTGCGCAGAACCGCTTGCCGCGGGTGGCGGGACGGGGTTGCCTGAGGGGATGCGGATCCTCGTTCTCGGCGGCACGGCCTGGCTCGGGAGGGGGATCGTCGCAGCGGCGGTACGCGGCGGGCACGAGGTGACCGCTCTGGCGCGAGGAGAGGCCGGCGAGGCGCCCGCCGGGGCGCGGTTCGTCGCGGCCGACCGGACGCGCGACGACGCGTTCAAAGAGGTGACGGGCGAGAGCTGGGATGCCGTCGTCGACGTGTCACGGCAGCCGGGTCAGGTGCGCCGTGCTGTCGATGCACTCGCCGGACGGACCGGGCACTGGGTGTTCGTCTCGTCGGCGTCCGTCTATGCCGACTCCGAGACGATCGGGTCGGACGAGGCCGGCGAGCTGTTGCCGCCCCTCGACGGCGACGTCATGGAGACGATGGAGACCTACGGCTCGGCCAAGGTCTCGTGCGAACGAGACGTGCTCGACGGGGTCGGCGCGGACCGGACGCTGATCGCCCGGCCGAGCCTGGTCGGCGGCCCCGGCGACTGGTCGGGACGGACCGGATACTGGCCGCGCAGGCTGGCCCGGCCGTCGAATCCCGCGGGGCGGGTGCTCGTGCCGGACGCCCCGGACGTGCCCGTGCAGGTCCTCGACGTCCGGGATCTGGCGCAATGGCTCGTGCGGGCTGCGGTGTCGCGAACGGCAGGCATCGCCACCGCCGGGGGCCGCACCCACACCTTCGCCGAGCATCTCCAGACGGTCCGGGCGGTCACCGGATTCGGTGGCGCTCTCGAGGTGGTCGGCGAGGACTGGCTGGCGGAGCACCGCGTCGAGCCGTGGATGGGGCCGCGCTCCCTCCCGCTCTGGCTGCCGGCGGACTCCATCGCCCTCAACGCGCACGACACGTCTGCCGCCGAGCGGCTCGGACTGCGCACCCGGCCCCTGGAGGAGACCCTGGCGGACACCCTGGCGTGGGAGCTGGCGGAGCCCGGTGAGCGCCGGGCGGGCCTCACCGACGACGAGGAGCGCGAGCTGCTCGCCGCCCTCGACGCGCGGACCTAGCCGGCCCGTCAGGGCGTCGGTGCGCCCACGACGAGGCGCTCGGCCAACGTGGCGAAGGCTCGTCGCGCCGCACTTCCCGACGCCGCCTCGCGCAGCGTGTGGCCGGCCAGCAGGGCCGCGTCGCAGGCCGGGCGGTCGTCCGGCACCAGCAGGGCGTCCGGCACGCCGGCGTAGCGCGCCAGGGCCTCGAGCACGGCCTGCTGCGGGTGACCGCCGGTCGCCGCAGCCCGCACCCGGTTGACGACGACGAGCCGCGTGGCGGGCAGCCCCAGCGCGGCGAGGTCGGCCAGCCCCCGGACCAGCCGCGCGATGCCGACCGGGTCGGCCGCCCCGACCGCGACCACCACGTCGGCCGCGGCGAGCGCGCTCAGGGTCGAACCGTTGCGCTGCGGAGCCCGGGTGTCGTAGGTGAGCGACTCGTCCTGCTCCAGGCAGAAGCCCGTGTCGACGACGATCCACTCTGCGAGCGAGCGTGCCGTGGACCACACCACGTCCAGCGCCGCCGCCGGCAGCTCCGGCCACCGGTCGGGACGTGAGACGCCGGACAGCACGCGCAGGTCGTCGGCCAGCAACGGCGCCAGAGCGGCCAGCGCGCGCAGGTCGAGAGTGCCCTGACCCGCCGCGCGCGCCGCGGCGGCCAACCCGGGCGCCTCGTCGAGCAGGCCGACGACCTGGGACACCGCTCCGCCGTAGGTGTCCGCGTCGACCAGCAGCGTCGGGCGGCCCAGGGCGGCGAGCTCCGCGGCGAGGTTGACGGCGGTGGTCGTCCGACCCGGGGCACCGGTGGGGCCCCAGACGGCGACGATGCGGCCGCGCCGGGTGCGCGCGGTGGGCGTCGCCGCCGCGTCGAGCCATCCGGGCACGTGGTCGGGCGCGACGGCGTCCAGCAGGGCGAGCGCGTCGGCGACGACCGCCCGCGCGCCCTCGGCATCGGTCGGTGGTGCGAGGACGAGGTCGGCGCCGCAGGCCGTCGCGCGCTCGGCGAGCCAGGCCCGACCCGGGTCCGCGAGCGCGACCACCCGGGTGCCGCCCCGGTGCAGGGCCACGACCGTCTCCCGGTCGAGGTGCTCCAGGTCCGCCGACACGAGAGCGAGTCGGCCCAGACCGGCCTCGGCCGCGGCGAGCAGCTCGACGACGTCCGCGCACCGGCGGGTGACCGAGAGCCGACCCCCCGACGCCTCGGCCGCCTGGACCAGCAGCGCCTCGGCAGGCCCGCGCACCGCGCACAGGACGCCGACCGCCATGTCAGCTCCCCGATCCCGGCACCGCGACGACGTCCACCGTGCCGTCCGCCGCCAGCGCGGCGAGCACGTCCGGCAGGTCGTCCACCGGGACGAGCACCTGCACCGTGGTGGTGCCGGTGGACGCCAGCGCGCCCTGCGGCCGTGCGACCTCGGCGACGGTCAGGCCCGCGGCGAGCTGCGCCGGGTCGGGAGCCGTCGCGTCGTCGCCGGTGCCGGAGGCGGCCGTGAACCACAGGTCCACCAGCGCGCCGGGGCGAACGGCCTCCGACGGAACCCCGCGGACCGGCACCGCGACCGGCCGTAGCGCGAGGTCGGCAGCCGAGCCGACCGCGGACCGCGGCAGCAGCTCGCCGGCTTCCACCACACGGAGCGCCACCGCCTCGTCGGGCAGCGGCTCGTCGGCCGGCAGGTACCCGTCGAGGCCGACCTCCCCCAGCCGCACGTGCGCCACGGACAGGTCGCTCGAGACGAGGCGGTCGCCGGGCACCGTGGTCTGGCGCACCACGTACACCGCGACGGTGTCCTGCGCCGTGCGCACCACCCACGAACCCAGCGCGACGGACGCCGCCACCAGGGCGAGGCCGACCAGCAGGCGGGGGTCACGCCAGCCCGGGCGGCGCAGTCGCGCCGCCCGCTCGGCCGGCAGATCACTCGTCGTCGGGTCCACACCAGCTCCTCGTCGCGGGGCGTCGCAGACATCATGGCGGCCCTGCGTGCTCCGCGTGGGCGGTCTGTGGATGGAATCGGACGCGACGGTCCCGCGTGCCACACTGCGCTCATGGCACCGCGCTTCCTGTCCATCGCGGACGTGACCGAGATCCTCAACATCTCGGCCCAGCAGGCGTACTCGCTGGTCAAGTCGGGTGACCTGCCGGCGATCCAGCTCGGCGGCCGGGGCATCTGGCGCGTCGAAGCCGCCGAGCTCGAGGCGTACATCGCGCGGCAGTACGCCGCCAACCGCGCGCGGGTGGGCCGCGAGCCGGCCGAGCAGGGCGCCGCCGGGACCGACCAGCAGTCCTGACGCCGCCGGGCGAGCGAGACCTCAGCCCGCCCGCACCACGCGGATCGCCGCGAGCGGCACCGTCCACGCCGTCGCGGGGAGACCGCCCACCACGTCCACGTGGTCCGCGCCCACCCGGTCCAGACGCCCCGTCAGCTGCCGTGCCGGCGTGTACACCCGGACCTGCACCCGGTCACGGGCCAACGCCCGCAGCGCGTGCCCCAGCCCGATGCGGGACTCGACCGGCCCCGCCGGCGGCGCGACGTCGACGGGCAGCCCTCCGACCGCAACCACGACCGCCATCGGCACCAGGGCCTGCTGGGCCGGTGGACTGCCGATCAGCACCCAGCCGGCGCCCACGTCCACCACCTCGCCGCGGACCACCGCGTCCCGCTCCCCCGGCAGGTTGCCCACGTGCAGCGCGATGGAGGAACCCACGGCCGCACGGAGCCGGTCCGCGAGCGCGACCGTCGCCAGCTCGGCCCGGACCAGCTCGCGCAGCGTGACGCGATCGTCCGCGGCGCGCGCCGCCGCCAGCTGAGCCTCCAGGTCCGCGAAGAGTCGCTCCCACCTCACGACGGCACCGTAGGGCACGCCGCCACCTGCCGGACGCGTGTGGACAAACCCGACGCCGACCGGGTAGAAGTACGACTATCAGACAACATCAAACGGCATCAAACAACATTCGATGCTATCGAAAAGACGGAGGCCAGGATGTCCGGGACACGCTCGAGCACCCACCCGGGAGGCGGGACCTCCTCGCGCGGCGACGCCGCCCACGTGGCGGCGCTGCTGGGCGGGGCGCTGCTCGGTGGGCTCCTCACCGTGGTCCTGGCCCGGCGGGTGGTCGCGCTGGCCGGCGGGCTCGCGGCCCGACCGCTCGCCTCCGGTCCCGACGAGCTCGTCGAGCTCGGCATCCTCGCCGCCGGAGTGCTCGTGCTGGCGTGGCTGGGTGCCTCGTGCGCGCTGACGGCCGGCTGCCTGCTCGCCCGCGGCGCGGGGCGCGGCTGGCGACGCGGGGAGGCCTGGGTGCACCGGTTCGCGCCCGCCCTCCTGCGCCGGGCGCTGGTGGTCTCCGTGGTCGCCGGGCTGGGCATCGGCGGCGCGACCGGCGCGACGGCCGCCACCCGCAGCGGCACCGACCTCCCGGCGGTCGTCGCCGTGACGGCCACCGTGGACCCGGCTCCCCCGGTTGACCTCGGATGGGTGGTGACGCCGACCCCACCGACGACGCCGGAGACCACGACGCCCACCGCCGACGCACAGGATGACGCCACCAGCGCGACATCGACGGCGACCACCGCGCCGACACTGCCCTCGACAACTCCCGACCGTGTCGGTGTCGAGGGCAACGCGCCCGACGCGTCCCCGGCGCCGGTGCCCGCTGCAACGCCCGCCCGCACAGCCCCCGGACCGTCCGCGGCAGGAAGCGCGCCAGGGTCGAGCGGCGAGGAGCCGACGCCCGCCCCCGGAGCCGCCGCGGCCCGTGGCGACGCCGGCACGGTCGTCGTGGCTTCCGGCGACACGTTGTGGGGCATCGCCGCCCGGCACCTGGGTGGCGATCCGACCGACGCCGCGATCGCCGCGGCCTGGCCGGCTTGGTACGACGCCAACGCGGCGACGATCGGGGCCGACCCCGGCCTCATCCTGCCCGGCCAGGTGCTCCGGGTGCCGGCCGCCGTGGGAACGGGGGCGGTCTCATGAGCGCCCTGCCGATCGAGCTCGACGAGGCCAGCACGCCGGTCGAGGCGGTGCTCGCCCTCGTCGTCGCGGCTCCAGGGGTGGACGGCTCGGCCCGACCCGCGCCGCACCCACACCCGCCGACGGGCCTACCCGGTGCGTCGCGCGAGCCAGGCGCACCCGCCGCACCCGACGCACCCGACGCCGCATCGACGCGTCCCGGGTACAGCGGTCCGGACCTGCCCGCGCGCGCCTCGGCGGTCGCCCCAGTACGCGGCGCCGCTCCCAACGCCAGCCTCACCCGAGCCGTCGTGGGCAGCGCGTCCGTCGAGCCGACCGAGGGCACGGCGCGGATGCGCCTCGTGCCGGCCCCGGCGAGCGCGCGACCGCTACGCGCCGCTGGACCGCGGTCGGCGGTACCGCCGCTGGTGGCCGACCGGATCCGGGTGCTGCGCGCCAGCGACCGGTCCCTGGTGCTGGACTGCGCCGACGAGGACCGCGGCGCCCGGCCGACCCAGGACCCGGTCTCCGCCGTGCGTCAGCTCGCCCTGGCCAGCGTCGAGGTGATCGCCGGGTCACGGCCCGCCGGCCAGCTGGCCCGCTGGGTGACCCCCGGGGTGCTCGACGCCCTGCGCCGCCGCGCCGAGCTGGCCCGGGTCGCCGGCATCGCGCGGCACGGGCTCGCACCTGCCGTGCGGCACGCCCGGGTGTGCGTCGTCGACCAGCACGTCGTCGAGGGTGCCGTGGTGATCGAGGATGGGCGCCGGGTGCGTGCCGTCGCCGTCCGCCTCGAGACCCACCGCGGCGCGTGGCGCGCCACCGCGCTCGAGGTCGGGTAGCGCCTCCCGGCAGGTGTCAGCGGCGCTTCTTGGTCTGCTTGGCAGCCTTGCGTCGGGCCTCCCGGTTGGCTCCTCCGGCGGCAGCTGCCGGCGCGGCGCCGGACCGGCCCGCCGGAGCGGCCTTGGCCCCGGCCGCGGCCGGACGAGCACCGTCGTCGTCCACCACGGCACCGCCACCGTCCTCCGAGGGCGCCGAGTAGTGCAGCGGCACCCGGCGATCCGGACCGTCCAGCCCCTTCGCCACCAGGCGCGGTGCGACCGGCGTGGCCGGCGCAGCAGCGGCGGGCTCGGCCACCGCGGCGGCCACGTCGCCCTCACCGTCGGACAGGTGCACCTCCACCGGCGCCACCTGCACCTCGAGGTTGTACAGGTAGGCGACCGTCTCCTCCTTGATGGAGTCGGTCATCGCCTGGAACAGCTGGAAGCCCTCGCGCTGGTACTCCACCAGCGGGTCGCGCTGGGCCATGGCCCGCAGCCCGATGCCCTCCTTGAGGTAGTCCATCTCGTAGAGGTGCTCGCGCCACTTGCGGTCCAGCACCGCGAGGGTGACGCGGCGCTCCAGCTGGCGCATGGCCTCGGTGCCGATCGCCGCCTCACGCTCGTCGTACGCCACCTCGGCGTCGGAGAGGATCTCCCGCTCGATGAGCTCGGCGCTCAGGCGGGTGGGCCCACCGGCTTCCTCGATCACCTCGTCGACCGTGATCGAGACGGGGAAGACCCCGCGCAGCGCGGTCCACAGCGTCTCGAGGTCCCAGTCCTCCGGCCGGCCCTCCGCCGTCGCCGCCCCGATGTACCCCAGCAGGACGTCCCGGCGGAAGTGCGTCACCTGGCCGGCGAGGTCCTCGCCCTCGAGCACCCGGCGCCGCTGGCTGTAGATCACCTCGCGCTGACGGGACATCACGTCGTCGTACTTGAGGACGTTCTTGCGGATCTCGAAGTTGCGCGCCTCGACCTGCGACTGGGCGGACTGGATCCCCCGGGAGACCATCTTCGACTCGAGCGGGAGGTCCTCCGGGAAACCGGCGCGGTCCATCATCGACTCGGCCAGGCCGGAGTTGAACAAACGCATCAGGTCGTCCTGCATCGACAGGTAGAACCGCGACTCGCCAGGGTCCCCCTGGCGGCCCGACCGCCCGCGCAGCTGGTTGTCGATGCGCCGCGACTCGTGGCGCTCGGTGCCCAGCACGTAGAGGCCGCCCAGCTCGACGACCTCGTCGTGCTCGGCCGCGACCGCCGCCACGGCGCCGGCCTGCGCGGCGGGCCACTCGGCCTCGTACTCCTCCGGGTTCTCCGCCGGGTCCAGCCCACGCGAGGCCATGTCGGCCACGGCCATGAACTCGGCGTTGCCGCCGAGCATGATGTCGGTGCCACGGCCGGCCATGTTCGTCGCCACGGTGACGGCGCCCTTGCGGCCGGCCTGCGCGACGATCGACGCCTCCCGCGCGTGCTGCTTGGCGTTGAGCACCTCGTGCGGCACGCCCTGCTTCTTCAGCTTGGCGGACAGGTACTCGCTCTTCTCCACGCTCACCGTGCCGACGAGCACCGGCTGTCCCTTGGCGTGCCGCTCGACGATGTCGGCGACGACCGCCTCGAACTTGCCGTCCTCGCCCTTGTAGACGAAGTCCTTCTGGTCGAGGCGGACCATCGGCATGTTCGTCGGGATGGGCACGACGCCGAGCTTGTAGGTGCCCATGAACTCGGCGGCCTCGGTCTCGGCCGTGCCGGTCATGCCGGAGAGCTTGGAGTACAGGCGGAAGTAGTTCTGCAGGGTGATGGTGGCCAGGGTCTGGTTCTCGGCCTTGATCACCACCCCCTCCTTGGCCTCGATCGCCTGGTGCATGCCCTCGTTGTAGCGGCGGCCGGGCAGGATGCGGCCGGTGTGCTCGTCGACGATGAGCACCTCGCCGCTGAGCACCACGTAGTCCTTGTCGCGCTTGAACAGCTCCTTGGCCTTGATCGCGTTGTTGAGGAAGCCGATCAGCGGCGTGTTCAGCGATTCGTAGAGGTTGTCGATGCCGAGGTAGTCCTCCACCCGGCCGATGCCGGGCTCCAACACGCCGACGGTGCGCTTCTTCTCGTCGACCTCGTAGTCACGCTCGCGCTCCAGCCGGCGGGCCACCTTGGCGAACTCCGCATACCACCGGTTGGCGTCGCCGGACGACGGCCCCGAGATGATCAGCGGGGTGCGGGCCTCGTCGATGAGGATCGAGTCCACCTCGTCGACGATCGCGTAGTGGTGGCCGCGCTGCACCAGCTCGTCGACGCTCCACGCCATGTTGTCGCGCAGGTAGTCGAAGCCGAACTCGTTGTTGGTGCCGTACGTGATGTCGGCGGCGTACTGCTCGCGGCGCTGGGCCGGCGTCATCGCGGACAGGATCGTGCCGGTGCTCACCCCGAGGAAGCGGAACACGCGGCCCATCAGCTCGGACTGGTAGCCGGCCAGGTAGTCGTTGACCGTGACGACGTGCACGCCGTGGCCCGGCAGCGCGTTGAGGTACGCCGGCAGGGTCGCGACGAGGGTCTTGCCCTCACCGGTCTTCATCTCCGCGATGTTCCCCAGGTGCAGGGCCGCGCCACCCATGAGCTGCACGTCGAAGTGCCGCTGGCCGAGCGTGCGACGGGACGCCTCACGCACCGCCGCGAACGCCTCGGCCAGCAGGTCGTCGAGCTTCTCGCCGTCGGCCAGACGCGCCTTGAACCGGTCCGTCTCCTCGCGCAGCTCGGCGTCGCTCAGGGCGACGAAGCCGTCCTCCAACGCGTTGACCTGGGCGGCGATGCCGGACAGCTTCCGAAGGATGCGGCCTTCACCCAGTCGCAGGACCTTCTCGAGGATCGCAGGCACGCAGGGCTCCCGACTGCTCCACGCCCCGACGTCCGGGGCGGTGACGACTCACCGACCGCTCGGCCGGGCCGTTCCATCGTAGGCGAGTCGGCGCGGGCCGTGGCGTCCGGCCCCCGGTGGTCCGGGGTGTCCGGTCTCCGGGTCCGGGCGTCCGGTCTTCGTGGTCCGCGGCTCCGGGGGGTCAGCGGGCCAGCTCCGCGGCGATCCGGGCGCCGAGCACGGCACTCGAGGCGGCCGCCGCCGCGTCCCGCCCCTCGCCGACGACGACCGCACCGAGCCCGAGCCAGCCCGCCATCAGCTCCAGCTCGTCGGCCAGCGCGGCCGGCACGTCACCGATCGCTCCGCCGTGGTCCGGGCCGAGCGGCGCCCGGTGCGCGGCGAGCACCCGCAGCACCCCGTCGCGCCGGTCCGCCTTGAGGTCGACCAGCGCCGCGATGTGCTCGCCGAGCAGGAAGGGCAGCACGTAGTACCCCCACGTGCGCTGCGCGGCCGGCGTGTAGATCTCGATGCGATAGCGCAGGCCGAAGAGCGCCTCCAGGCGCTGCCGCTGCCAGACGAGCGGATCGAACGGCGACAGCAGCGCCCGTGCGGTCGAGGTGCGCGGCACCACCGCGGCTGTGTGCCGCCAGGCCGGCCCCCAGCCCACCACGTGCACCGGCTCGACGACGCCGGCCTCCGCGAGCTCCGCCAGCGCGAGCGCGGTCGGTTCGGTGCGCAGCCGGAAGTAGTCGGCGACGCAGCGCAGCGTGCCGACGCCGAGCGCCCGCACCGAGCACGCGACGAGCTCGCGCACCGCGTCGGCCTCGTCGGGCTCGGGGGCGGCGAGCACCGCGGGCGGCAGCACGCGCTCGACCAGGTCGTAGCGGCGCTCGAACGACGCCGTCCGCCCCGCCGAGCCCACCTGACCGGTGAAGAACAGGAACTCGAGCACCCGCTTGGCGACCGTCCAGTTCCAGCCCCAGCCGTCGTCGCGGGACGGATGCTCGTGCGCCAGGCGCGCGTGCACCTGCCGGGACGTCAGCGCCCCCTCGCCGGTCAGCATCGCCCGCACCTCCTCCACCACCGGCGCGTGGTCGAGGGGCACGTCCCGGATCGACCCCCAGGCCTCGCGCCGGTAGGCACGGTGCCGCCAGCCCAGCAGCCGGTAGGTCTGCGGGGTGACGTACGACGCCTGGTGCGCCCAGGCCTCGACGAGCCGGCGCGGCGGCTGGCCCGCGGCACGGTCGAGGAGGGCGGGGTCGAACGGGCCGAGGCGCGAGTAGAGCGGCAGCAGGTGGGCGCGGGCCAGCACGTTGACCGAGTCGATCTGCAGCACGGCGAGCCGGTCGACCACGCCCGTGACGTCGCGCAGCCCGGGCGGGGCCTGCCGCGCCGGCCGTTCCCGGTGCAGGCCGGCCGCACGCAGCGCGGTGCGCCGCGCCTGGCGCAGGGACATCGTCGGCGGGGGCTCCGGGCTCATCCCCGCATCCTGCCGCCCACCGCCCACACACGACGACGCGGGCGGTGGGCGGTTCGGCGCCCAGCCGCCCGCGTCGTCGCCGCGGTCAGACGGTGCTGTGCAGCGGCGGCTCCGCGGTCGGCGCACCCACGGCGGCGTCCAGCTTGATGACGCCGTAGCTCCAGCCGTGGCGCCGGTACGCCACCGACGGGTGCCCGGTGTCGGCGTCGACGAACAGGTAGAAGTCGTGGCCGACGAGCTCCATCTCGTAGAGCGCGTCGTCCAGGCTCATGGGCACCGACCGGTGCACCTTCTCGCGGATGACCACCGGGGAGTCACCGAGCGCGATCTCCACCGACCCGTCCGCCAGCGTGCGGGCGTCCGCGTCGGTCTCGTCGGCCGGTACGGCGTCGGTCGCCTCGGCGAGGTCGGTCACGTCGGCAGCGGTCGCGGGCACCGACTTGCGGTGCTCCCGGCGACGCTCCCGGGTTCGGCGCAGCCGTTCGAGGAGCTTGGCGAGTGCGAGGTCGAGGGCACCGTACGCGTCGTCGGCCGAAGCCTCGGCGCGGATCACGGGACCCTTGTCCACAACCGTCAGCTCGACCCGCTCGCTGCTACCCGACTGCCGCGGGTTCGGCTCGTGGGACACGAGGACGTCGACGCGCTGTGCGCGTGGGGCCAGCTGCTCGACCTTGGCGAGCTTGCCATCGAGATGCGCCCGGAAACGGGGCGAGATCTCGGTGTGCCGACCGGCGACGACGATCTCCATGAGGCCTCCTGGGAGGTGAGAGGTGCGCCGTCCGGCGCACCAGGGGGCGGACTGCTCAGGGCCCTTCACGGGGCCGACGGCGGCACCACCTCCTCCGCAACCGCGGGCCGGCGGATCGGTGACGAGGTCAGCCCGGCCCGTGCGGCTCAGGACCCCACGCTAACGCGCTCCGGTGCGTTCCACCTGCTCCGGGACGAGGAGTCGACGCGATGACCACGCCGGCCACGACCCGCAGCCCGGCCTGCTCCAAGGCCTGGACGCACGCGGCGAAGGTCGCCCCGGTGGTCAGCACGTCGTCGACCAGCACCACCTGCGTCGCGGGTGGCGCCGGCCGGCCGACGACGCGCACGTGCCCGGCCAGGTTGCGCGAGCGTGCCCGTGCGGACAGCCCCGCCTGGTCCGCGCCCGGCGCGCGGCGCAGCGAGCGCCACGCGCGGGCCGGCACGCCGACCGCGACGAGCTCGTCGGCCACGGCCTGTGCCAGCCCGCCGACCGGGTCCCAGCCGCGCCGACGCACCGCGGCCGGCGTGGACGGTGACGGCACCACCGCGATCAGCGGGGGCGCGCTCGCCCCGGTCACGCGGAGGTCGAGCGCGCCGGCCAGGGCGGGCGCGAGCGCGGCGGCGCGGGCTCCGGCGCGCACCGCCGCCTCGAACGGTCCGCTGAGGTCGGCGCGGCCGTGGTCCTTCCAGGCACTGATCGCGCGGCGCACCGGGCCGACGAAGTCCGCCACCGCCCACACGGGCACCGGCGGGCGTCCATCCAGGAGGTCGAGCCGCCCGGCGCGCCCCTCGCACCGCCACGGGGCGGCGGCCAGGCTCGCGGCGCAGGGCGCACACCACGCCGTGTCGTCGGCGCCGCAACCCGCGCACGACATGGGCAGCACCAGGCCGAGCAGGTCACGGGCCAGATCTCGCACCACGGACCACACCGGGCTGCGGACCGCACGACCGGCCCGCGGCCCGGCACGCCCACGCGCCGGGAGACGCGCTCGGTCGCCTGCCACACCGTCACCGTGCCCGGCGCCCGCAACCCCCCGGTACGACGGTCGGCGCAGCTGGGCTACCGCACCACGCCGGGCGGGGCTGGGGTCGGCTCAGCCGGGGAACGCGGGGTCGCGCACCCCGGTCGCGCCGGACACCGGCACCCACGTCTGCCCGTCGTAGCGCAGCAGGTCACCGTCCTGCGTCGCGACGACCAGCGTGCGCACCCCCCGGTCCGCGGCCAGTGCGACCGCGTCCGCGACGTCCGGCAACGACCGGCTGGGCCCGCCGACGGACACCAGGCGCAGGTTGGCCGAACCGTCGGTGCGGCCCAGCACGGCCAACGTGAGGTCGTCCGCCCACACCATCGCGTCCACGGCCGTCACCCGGGCTCCGACCCGCACCGGCTCGCTCAGCTGCTGGGGCACACCGTCCCCGTCGCGGACCACGCCGGCGACGTCCACCGTGGTGCCGTCCGCACCGGTGGACGCCACCGCGATCCGCGCGCCGTCCCGCGACACCCGCAGCGCATCGATCGTGCGGTCCCCGAGCCACTCCGCATCGACCTGCACGGGTACGGCGTCCGACGTGACCGCGAGCACAGTCCCCCCGGTAGCGGTCCACGCCCAGCCCAGCCGGTCGACGGACGGAGCCGCCAGGTCCGGCCCGGTGAGGAGCGGGACGCTCTCATCGGCGGCGTCGGGCGCGCTCACCAGCGTGTTCGGCCCGTCGAGCAGCACGCGCACCGAGCCGTTGGAACTCCGCGCAGGGCTGCGCGCCGCCAGCCCCGCCAACGTGCCGACCTCGTCGGCCGGCACCAGGGCGCCGTCGACCAGCGCGACGAGCGCGTCTCCCGCGATGGCCTCCAGCGTGGCCGCGCGCGCGGTGGGGAGCACCGTCGGGTCCTCGAGCTGGGCGCCGCCGGCGCCGGCCCGCACGACGACCGAGGTGATCCCGCGCAGCCCGACCAGCGACGCGTTGATCTGGGCGAGCAGCAGGCCACGATCGGCGGCCTGCACGGCCGCCGCCGGCTCGAGGTCGACCTCGGCCGATCCGTCCGTGACCACCACCGACTCGGGCTTCAGCTGCACACCGTCCGGGACCTCCGTGCGCACCGCGTCCCGCAGCCACGTGGACGGACCGGTGAGCAGGCCCTTGACCACCGAGGTCGCGAGGTTGCGGGTGGGGTACCAACGCATCTCGGGCACGAGCATCGTCGCGTCGGGCGTGAGGAAGTACAGCGTGGCCGCGTCGAAGCGATTGGTGAACGTCGCCGCCGAGATGATCAGCCCGTCCGGCGCGTCGGCGATCCGCCACTGCCCGCGGGAGTCCTGCACCATCTGGAAGACGACCGACTCCCGCGCGTCGGCCGGGGCTTCGGTGTACCGGCCGGCAGCGTCGACCTTGCCCTCCACGCCGACGTCGACCGTGACCTCGGTGTCGGTGGTCTGCGCGACGGACGTGGTCGAGGCGATGACGACCCCGCCGAGCGGGTCCCAGCCGGACACCGCGTCCCCCGCGAGGAACTCCCGTGCGCGCAGGAAGTCCCCGGACAGGCCGGCGGCACCGGCCAGCAGGAAGCCGTTGACGATCGCCGCGGGATCGGCGTCCTGACCCGGCCCTTCCGCCAGCACGACGACGGAGCCCGGCTCCTCCACCTGCCCGTCGCCCTTGAGCACCGGGCCGGCGGTCGGGATCGCGCTGCACGCCGCCAGCAGCGCGACGAGGGCGACCACGGGTCCCGCTCGCACGATGCGCACGCTGCTCATGAGACCTCCTGCGGCTCGTCGGACGACGCGCGGGCGCTCGCGTGGGTCCCGGCGTCCTTCTCGTCGTCCGGCAGGTCGTCGTCGCCCGACAGATCCGGCAGCGCGGCGGGATCGATGCCGGCCCGGGCGATCGGCCGCTGCACCGCCCCCTCGTCGTCGGGGTCGACCGGTACCAGCGGCAGCGGCGAGGACATCAGGATGATCCCGGCGCGGCGAGGCAGGGTGAGGCGGAAGCTCGCGCCCTGGCCGGGACGGCCCCACGCCTCGAGCCAGCCGCCGTGCAGGCGCGCGTCCTCCATCGAGATCGCCAGGCCCAGGCCGGTTCCCCCGGTGGTCCTGGCCCGCGCCGGGTCGGCGCGCCAGAAGCGGTCGAAGACGTGGCCGGCCTCGTCGGGTGTCATGCCGATGCCGTGGTCTCGCACCACCACGGCGACGGCCCGGGCGTCCGCCGCCACCCGGACCTCCACGGGCGAGCCCTCGGCGTGCTCGATCGCATTGACCACCAGGTTGCGCACGATCCGCTCCACGCGGCGCGGGTCGACGTCCGCCACGGCGCGTCCCTCGGGCAGCTCGACGCTCACCCAGGTGCCGCGCCGCTCGGCGAGCGGGGCCGCGTTGTCCACGGCTCGGAGCACCACGTCGGCGACGTCCCGGCCCTCCGCATCGAGCACTGCCGCGCCGGCGTCGAACCTGCTGATCTCCAGCAGGTCGCCGAGCAGGTCCTCGAACCTGTCGAGCTGCGTGGACAGCAGCTCGGCGGAGCGCTTGACCGCCGGCTCGAAGTCCTCGCGGGCCGCGTGGATCACCTCACCGGCCATCCGGACGGTGGTCAGCGGTGTGCGCAGCTCGTGCGAGACGTCCGACACGAACCGCCGCTGCAGCGCCGAGAGGTCCTCCAGCTGACGGATCTGATCCTGCAGGCTCGCCGCCATCTCGTTGAACGAGTGCGCCAGCGTGGCCATCTCGTCCTCGCCGTGCTCGGGCATCCGTTCGGTCAGCTCGCCGGCGGCCAGCCGCTCGGCGACCTGGGCCGCGCGGCGCACGGGGAGCACGGTCTGCCGGGTCACCAGGTACGTCGTCGTGCCGAGCAGCAGGACGAGGGCGCCCGCGGCGAACGCCAGCGTGCGCAGCAGGAAGTCCAGCCGGTCCTGCTCGGCCGCCAGCGGGTAGAGGAAGTACATCTGGTAGCCGCCGACCACCGGCACCGTGACGTCCTGACCCACCACCACGGCCGGCGTCAGGCCGCCGTCGGCCGTCGGCAGGCCGACCGACTGCCAGCGCTGCCCGCCCTCGGCGGTGGCCGCCCGCAGCTCGGGGGTGATGAGATCGACCAGCGTCGGGTCACCGGTGGTCACCGCGGTGACGGCCGGCACGGAGACCGGCTGGCCCGGAGCCCGCAGCAGGAAGACGTCACGCTCGCCGGACCCGCCGGTGCGCTGCGCGGTCGTCACGTCGGTGAGCAGGTTCTGCACCTCGGCGCCGGTGCGCGCGGTCGCCGCGTCGAACATGTCCTGCGCCTGGCTGGTGGACCGCGCGCTCTCGCTGAGCACCTGCTGCACGCGCTCGTCGAACAGGCCCTGGGCGGTGCGCTGGCCCACGTAGGCGAAGACGAGCGCGAGCACCACCAGACCGATGGTCAACGTCGTGGTGAGCACCCTGACCTGGAGCGACGCGCGCCACCAGTGCACCGCCGCGCGCACCCGACGGCTCCACCGCACACGCAGCAGGCGTGCGACGCTGGTCATCCGCGGCTCAGCGCTCGGGCTCACGTGACGGCAGCGCCCGCCTTGTAGCCCACGCCACGGACGGTCACGACGATCTCCGGGCGCTCCGGGTCGTGCTCCACCTTCGAGCGCAGCCGCTGGACGTGCACGTTCACCAATCGGGTGTCCGCGGCGTGCCGGTAGCCCCAGACCTTCTCCAGCAGCAGCTCACGGGTGAACACCTGCCACGGCTTGCGCGCGAGCGCGACCAGCAGGTCGAACTCCAGCGGGGTCAACGAGATCGGCTCGCCGTCGCGGACCACCCGGTGGCCGGGCACGTCGATGGTCAGGTCGCCGATGGCCAGGTGCTCGGGGGTCGGCTCGTCGCTGCGCCGCAGCCGGGCACGCACCCGGGCGACCAGCTCCTTCGGCTTGAACGGTTTGGAGATGTAGTCGTCGGCGCCGGCCTCCAGGCCGAGCACCACGTCGACGGTGTCGCTCTTGGCCGTCAGCATGACGACGGGCACGCCCGACTCGGCGCGGATCAGCCGGCACACCTCGTAGCCGTCCTTGCCCGGCAGCATGAGATCGAGCAGCACGAGGTCGGGCGCCGAGGCGCGGAACACCCCCAGCGCCGAGTCACCGTCCTCGCAGAACACCGGCTCGAACCCCTCAGAGCGCAGCACGATGCCGATCATCTCGGCCAGCGCGGTGTCGTCGTCGACCACCAGCACGCGTCCCTTCATGGCCGCCATTGTGGCACCGGGCGGCGCGCGGTCGGTGACCACCGCTCCGCGCGGAACGGCCACGGGCGGGCTGGCCCGCGTGGCACGATGAACCGAGCACGTGCCCGCCGGTCGCGCGGGTCCACGATCCGAGGAGCCGCAGCGCCGATGACGACCCCGCAGGACGAGCCCCGCAGCCCCGACTGGGTGACGCCCGGCGGCGCGCCGCAGGCCCCGCCGGCTCCCGGACCGGGTGCGACGCCTCCGCCGGCGGCCTGGTCTCCCGGCCCGGTGCCGCCCGGCGGAGCCGAGGCCCCGCCCGCGCCGGGCGGGTCGTCGTGGGGCGCACCGCCGGCCCCGCCCTCGTCGTGGGGCGCACCGCCGGCCCCGCCCTCGTCGTGGGGCGCACCGGCCGCGCCGCAGGGTCCGACCGGATGGGGTGGACCGCCGGCCCCGCCGCCGCCCGGGTACGGGTCGGCCCCCTACGGCAGCCCGATGCCGGGGGCCTGGCGGCCGCCGGCGCTGCAGCCCGGCATCATCCCGCTGCGGCCGCTGGGTCTCGGCGAGATCCTCGACGGCGGGGTCCGCGCCATCCGCGCCAACCCGACCGTGATGTTCGGCCTGTCGGCCGCGGTCGTCACCGTGGGGGTCACGCTGTCCGCGCTGGTCACGTGGTACCTGTCCGGGCTCCTCGTCGGCTCCTTCTCCGGCATCTTCGGTTCGCTGGAGGGCGCCGACGCCCAGGTCCTCGACGACCTGGACCGCCAGCTGGGCGGCTCGGTCGCGTCACTGGCGAGCACGCCGATCACCTCGCTGGCCACGACGATCCTCACCGGTCTCCTGGTCGTGTCCGTCAGCCGCTCGGTGCTCGGCCGGACGATCTCCGTGCGCGAGGTCGCCCGCTCCGGCCGGGTCTGGTGGGTGCTGGGGTTCACGATGCTCCTGACCGCCGTGCAGCTCGTCGTCGTCGGCGGCTGGGGGTGGCTGCTCATCTGGCTGATCACCCAGGACAGCCTCGGCGGGGCGCTCGCGGTCGCCCTGATCGGCGGCGCTGCGCTCGTGGTCGCCGCGCTCTGGCTGTCCGTGCGCGTGCTGTTGATCACCCCCGCGCTCATGCTCGAGGGCAAGGCCTTCTGGGCGACGGTGCGCCGGGCGTGGCGCCTGACCCGCGGCAGCTTCTGGCGGCTGCTCGGCATCTACCTGCTGGTGAGCATCCTCACGGGCTTCCTCGCCCAGATCGTCCTCACCCCGTTCACCATCGTCGCGGGGATCGTGGGCGGCTCCGCCGGCATCACGTCCGGCCCGGCGCTGGCCATCACCTCGGTGGGCCAGATCATCGCCCTGACCGCGTCGATCACCTACAGCTCGGCGGTCGTCGCGCTGCTCTACATCGACGTCCGGATGCGCCGTGAAGGCCTGGACGTGGAGCTCGGCCGCGCGGCGAACGCCGACCAGGACGTCACGGCGTGAACCTTCCGTCCCTGCGCCTGGCGGAACCGCCGGTGGCACCGGACGCCCCGACGGGCCGCGGGTGGGCCCGCGAGGAGCTGCTCGACCCCGCGTACCACCAGCAGGGCAACCTGCTGAGCCGGCTGCTCGGCTGGATCCTCGAGCAGCTGAACAACCTGCCGTCGGTGGCCCTGCTCCCGGGCGTGGCCGCGCTCGTCGTCGCCGGCGTCGTCGTCCTCGTGCTGGTCGTCGCCTGGCGGATCGCCGGTCCGGTGCGGCGGTCCCGCCGGGCCGCCGGGCCGCGATCGGTGCTCGACGCGCGGGACGTGCGGACCGCCGCCCAGCTGCGCGCGGCGGCCGACGCGGCGGCTGCTGCCGGCAACTACTCCCTCGCGGTGGCCGAACGGTTCCGCGCCGTGGTGCGCACGCTGGAGGAGCGGGCGCTGCTCGACGAGCGGCCGGGGCGCACCGCGCACGAGGCCGCCGCCGACGGCGGTCGGATGCTGCCCGCAGCCGCCGACGACCTGCTGCGCGCCGGCACGCTGTTCGACGGCGTGGTGTACGGCGACCGGGTGGCCGGACCGGCGGACGACGAGACGCTGCGCGACGTCGACGGTGCCGTCCCCGACGCCCGGCCGGCACGGCCCGAGGTCGCGGTGGGCGCATGACGACCACGACCGCGTACACCCCGCCCACCTCGGCGGGGGTCGTCGGGGACGGCACCACGGCCCGTAGCCGGGCGACGGGCCGGTGGCGCCGGGCGCGCGCACCGTTGACGGTGCTCGCCGTGTTCCTCGTCGGCGGACTCCTCCTCATGCTGCCGGCGCCACGCACGTCGACCACCCCGCTGGCGCCCGACAACCCCGAGCCCGGTGGGGCGCGCGCGCTGGCCCAGATCCTGCAGCGGCACGGGGTCGAGGTCACCTACGTCCGGACCATCGCCGCGGCGGAGCGGGCGGCGAGCGAGGCGGGCAGCACCCTGCTCGTCGTCGGCGACTACTACCTGTACGACGACACGGCTGCGCGGATCGCCGCATCGCCCGCCGACCTCGTGCTCATCGACACCACGACGATGCTGGCGCAGCTGGTGCCCGAGGTCGGGACCGACTACGGCACGGCGACCCAGGGCGAGACGCGCCATGCCGCGTGCAACGACCCGGATGCGATCATCGCCGGCACCGTCACCGCGAGCGGCTCGCTGGTCGCGCTCGCCGACGGCGTCGTGGTCTGCTTCCCCGCCGCCGGCGCCGCCGGGACCGACGCGGCCCCGGGGGCGTACGCCGTGGTCGACCAGGGCGAGCGTCGCGTCACCGTGCTGGCCGATCCCACGCCCTTGACCAACGCTGCGCTGCCCGACGAGGGCAACGCCGCGCTGGTGATCCGCGCCCTGGGACGCCACCCGCACCTCGTCTGGTACCTGCCGTCCGCGAACGACCTCGGGATCGACGCCGGGGCCGCGGGCGGGCCTGCGCTGACCGACCTGGTGCCGCCCGTGGTGCCGCTGCTCGCGGCGCAGGCGCTGCTGGTCGCCCTCGCGGCGGCCTTCTGGCGCGGGCGGCGGCTCGGCCCGGTGGTCACGGAGCGGCTGCCCGTCGTCGTACGGGCCGGGGAGACGACGCGCGGGCGCGGGCGGCTCTACCGTCGCACCCGCTCGTACGCCCACGCCGCCGCGTCCCTGCGCGCGGGAACGGCCGCCCGGTGCGCGCAGCGCGCAGGGCTCCCCCGGTCCGCCGGGCCGACGGCCGTGGTCGATGCCGTCGCCCGATCCACGGGCCGCGCGCCCGCCGATGTCGACGCCCTGCTGTACGGGCCCGCGCCCGACGACGACCGATCGCTGGCCCGGCTCGCCGCCGAGCTGGACCACCTGGAGAGCGAGGTTCACCGCACGTGACCGACATCGACCCCACGTTCCCGTCCGCAGGTTCGCCGTACGGGTCCCCGGCGCCCGGCAGCGCCCCCGACGCGCCCCCGTACACCCCCGACGCTCCCCCCTACACCCCCGACGCTCCCCCGGTCGACCCCGGCGTGGCGCTGCGTGCCACCCTCGGTGCCGTGCGCGCCGAGGTCGGCAAGGCGGTCGTCGGCCAGGACGCCGCGGTGACGGGGCTGGTCATCGCGCTGCTGTGCCGGGGCCACGTGCTGCTCGAGGGCGTACCGGGGGTCGCGAAGACCCTCATGGTCCGCGCCCTGTCCGCCTCGCTGGACCTGTCCACCAAGCGGGTGCAGTTCACCCCGGACCTCATGCCCGGCGACATCACCGGCTCCCTGGTGTACGACGCGCGGACGGCCGAGTTCTCCTTCCGGGAGGGGCCGGTGTTCACCAACCTGCTGCTCGCGGACGAGATCAACCGCACGCCCCCCAAGACGCAGGCCTCGCTGCTCGAGGCGATGGAGGAGCGTCAGGTGTCGGTGGACGGCACGCCCCGGCCGCTGCCCGACCCGTTCGTCGTCGTCGCGACGCAGAACCCGGTGGAGTACGAGGGCACGTATCCGCTGCCCGAGGCACAGCTGGACCGGTTCCTGCTCAAGCTGCTGCTGCCGCTGCCGCCGCGCGCCGACGAGATCCAGGTGCTCACCCGGCACGCCGCCGGCTTCGACCCGCGCGACCTGGCGGCGGCCGGGGTGCGTCCGGTGGCCGGCATCGAGACGCTGGCGGCGGCACGCGCGCAGGTGGCGCGGGTGACGATCGCGCCACCGGTGGTCGGCTACGTCGTCGACCTGGTGCGCGCCACCCGCGAGTCGCCGTCCCTGTCGCTCGGGGTGTCCCCACGCGGCGCCACGGCGCTCCTCGCCACGGCCCGCGCCTGGGCGTGGCTGTCGGGCCGCGGCTTCGTGACGCCGGACGACGTCAAGGCGCTCGCGCACCCCACCCTGCGGCACCGCGTGCAGCTGCGCGCCGAGGCCGAGCTCGAGGGCGTCACCGCGGAGACCGTGCTCGACACGGTGCTGGCCTCCGTGCCCGTGCCGCGCTGAACCGGCCCCGACCAGGCGCGATGCGAACAAGCGTGATGCGGCCGGACGAGACAGCACCGGACGAGACAGGACGGGGCACGAGGCGACGATGGTGATCACCTGGCGCGCGGTGGCGCTGGCGGCGCTCGGCGCCGTCGCGGTGCTGCTGGTGCCGTCCGCACTGGTGGTGGCGGCGTGGGCCGTGCTGGTCGTCGTGGTCGCCGCGCTGGATGCATCCCTGGCCGCCTCGCCACGCCAGGTCGGGGTGCGGCGCGAGGTCCCGCCGTCCGTGCGGCTCACGGAGCCGGCGAGCTCGGTGCTGACACTGACCAACCTCGGGCCGCGCCGGCTGCGGGCCGTGGTGCGCGACGCGTGGCCCCCCTCCGCGTTGCCGCCGCTGCGGCCGGGCGGCGCGGTGGATGCACCGGCCGACCTCGGACGACGCACTCCCCGACACTCCGTCGACGTGCCGTCCGGTGAGCGACGGCGGGTGACGACCGTCCTGCTGCCCACCCGGCGCGGCGACCTGGCCGCCGGCGCCGTCACCGTCCGCTCGCTCGGCCCGCTCCGGATCGCGGGGCGACAGGCGAGCCTTCCGGTGCCGGGACGCCTGCGGGTGCTGCCCGAGTTCGCGTCCCGCCGGCACCTGCCGAGCCGCCTGGCGCGGCTGCGCGAGCTCGACGGGCGCGCCGCCGTCCAGGTGCGCGGCGCGGGCACCGAGTTCGACTCGTTGCGCGAGTACGTCATCGGCGACGACGTGCGCTCCATCGACTGGCGCGCCACCGCGCGGCGGGCGGACGTCGTGGTGCGCACCTGGCGGCCCGAGCGGGACCGGCGCGTGCTCGTCGTGCTGGACACCTCGCGCACCTCGGCCGCCCGGGTGCTGGACGCGCCGGCCATCGAGGCCTCCGTCGAGGCGGCGCTGCTGCTGGCCGCCCTGGCGACGCGGGCGGGCGACCGCGTGGAGCTGATCGCCTTCGACCGGCGGGTGCGGGCACGGGTGGCCGGGACCTCCGGGGCGCGCGTGCTGCCGGCGTTCGCCGACGCGCTCGCCGGCGTGCAGCCGGCCCTGCTGGAGGCGGACTGGCCGGGGATCGTCGCGCAGGTGCGCGACCGGCTGACCCAGCGGGCGCTCGTCGTGCTGCTCACCACGCTGGAGCCGGCGGCCGTCGAGCAGGGCCTGCTGGACGTCGCCGCCCAGCTGACCGACCGGCACACCGTGGTGCTCGCCTCGGTCGCCGACCCGGAGGTGGACCAGCTCCGTCGCGGCCGCGACGACGCCGAGCAGGTGTTCGACGCGGCCGCCGCCGAGCGCACCCAGCTGGAGCGCGCCGCCGTGGCGCAGCGGTTGCGGCAGCGCGGCATGGAGGTGCTTGAGGCCCTCCCCGACGAGCTCGCACCGCGGCTGGCAGACACCTATCTCGCGCTCAAGGCCGCCGGCCGGCTCTGACCCTGCGGGCCGAACCGGTCCGCGCCAGGTCAGCCGGCGACGGCGGACGGTACGACGGCGTCAGCCGGCGGTGGCGACGGCGTAGCCGGCGCGATCCGGGTCGAGGTCGCCCGTCTGGCCCTCCGACGTGGCGCGCCGGCCCAGCACCAGCACGTAGGCCCAGAACGCCGCCAGGGCCACCACGCCGATGCCGACCTTCACCCCCCACGGCAGGGTCGACCCGGTCACGAACCCCTCGATCAGGCCGGACACCGCCAGGGTGCCGACCAGGCCCACCGCGACGGTGAACAACGCCCGACCCTCCTCGGCCAGCGCGCGCGAGCGCGGCCGCGGACCCGGGTCCACCCACGCCCAGAAGATCCGCAGCCCGGCCGCGCCGGCGACGAAGATCGAGGTCAGCTCGAGCAGCCCGTGCGGGGCGATGAGCTGCAGGAACATGTCGAGGTGGCCGTAGTAGGCCATCATCCCGCCGGTGGCGCCGACGTTGATCGCGTTCGTCACGAGCAGGTAGACCGGCAGCACCCCGGTGATGCCGGCGGCGACGGTGAGCGCCGCGAGCCACGCGTTGTTGGTCCAGACCATGGCGGCGAACCCGGCGCCGGGGTCGTAGTACGAGGCGAACGCCTGGTCGACGTACTGCTGACGCTCGGCGGGGGTGCCCATCGCCGCCAGCGCCTCCGGCTGCGTCGCCACCCAGACCCCGGAGACCACCGCCAGCGCCAAGCACACCGCCGTGACGGCGAGGGTCCACCACCGGATCCGGTACAGCGCGGCGGGCAGCAGGACGACGACGAACCGCACCACGTCCCCCCAGCGCGGCTCGTGGGCGCCCGCGATGCGGGCGCGCGACCGGCCGAGCAGCTGGGACAGGTGGGTGACCACCTCGGGGTCGGGCGCCGCCGAGCGGATGGTCGACAGGTCGGTGGCGGTCGCGCGGTACAGCCGGACGAGGTCGTCGGCCTCCGCACCGGTCAGAGCCCGGCTCTTGGTCAGCGCGTCGAGCCGCTCCCACGACGGCGTGCGCACCGCGACGAAGGCGTCCAGGTCCATGCCCCCAGCCTGCCATCCCGGCCGCCGCCTCGGGCCCGGACCGCGGGCCGCTACGCTGCGGCCAGACGCGCAGGAGGTGCGATGGACGAGGGAATCCTCACCGGCGAGGGCGTGCTGCTCGACACCAAGCCGGCCGCGTTCGCGTCCCGGATGCTGGCCGCCGTCATCGACCTCCTCGTCCTGGCTGCCGTCTTCGTGGCCGGCCTGGTCCTGCTCGGGGTGATCGGTGCGTCGCTCGACGTCTACGGGTCCCGGATCCTGGCGATCGTCGTCGTCGCCGCCGTCACCGTCGTGCTGCCGACCACGGTGGAGACCCTGACCCGCGGACGCTCGCTGGGCAAGCTGGCGCTGGGAGTGCGCATCGTCCGCGACGACGGCGGACCGATCACCGTACGCCAGGCCCTGATCCGCGCACTGGTCGGCGTCATCGAGCTGTGGATGACCGGGGGGGTCGTCGCCCTCATCGCGTCGATGGTGCACCCGCAGGGCAAACGCCTGGGTGACGTCGTGGCCGGCACGTACGCGGCGCGGGTCCGGGGCAAGGCCTCGGTGCGGCGGCCGGTGCCGATGCCGGCTCACCTGGTGTGGTGGGCCGTCGGCGCCGACATCGCGCGGCTGCCCGACGGGTTGGCGCTGGCGGTGCGGCAGTTCCTCGCCCGGGCGCAGCTGCTGCATCCCGCGTCCCGGGTCGAGCTGGGCAACAACCTGACCGCCGAGGTCCAGCAGTACGTCCGCCCGCTACCTCCTGCCGGCACGCATCCGGAGGACTTCCTCGCGGCGGTGCTGGCGGAGCGCCGCCGACGCGAGCTGGACATGCTGGAACGCCGCGCCCGCCGCGAGGCAGTCGACGCCGCGACGCTCGGCCGCCTGCCGCACGGCATCCACGACCCCGCCTGAGCAGCCCGCGCCTCCCCTCCGCCGAGTGCGCCCCCTCCCCGCCGAGTGCGCCCCCTCCCCGCCGAGTGCGCCCCCTGTTTCGGTAGCGCTCGACGAGTTTCGGTAGCGCTCGACGGGTTGAGGGAGCGCTGCGCGTTGGGGTGGCGCGGGGGGGGGCGAGGTCAGGGGGCCGGCGTGACGCGGCGCACGTCCGGCTCGACGTAGATCACCGTGGCGATGGGCACCGCCGCCCGCACCCGCTCCTCGGCCTGGTCGATCGCGGCCGCGACGTGCTCGGCCGAGTCGCCGGACACCACCTCGACCTTCGCCGCCACCAGGAGCTCCTCCGGGCCGAGGTGCACCGTGCGCAGGTGGATGACCGACGCCACGCCGGGGCCGACGAGGGCCGCGCGGATCGCCGCGACGTCGGCGGCCGATGCCGACTCCCCCAGCAGCAGCGAGGAGGTCTCGACGGCCAGCACCACCGCGATGGCGACGAGCAGCACGCCGATGCCGGCGGTGCCCGCGGCGTCCCAGCGGCCGTCGTGGGTGATCAGCGTCATGCTCACGCCGATGCCGGCCAGGCCGAGCCCGACGAGCGCCCCGGAGTCCTCCAGCAGCACCACGGGGAGCTCGGGTGCCTTGGCCGTCCGGATGAACGAGAACCAGGACTCCTGCCCGCGCACCGCGTTGGACTCGCGGACCGCGGTGCGCAGCGACGAGGACTCCATGACGATCGCCGCAGCCAGCACCACCAGCGGCACCCACCACCAGCGGCCCTCGATGGGGTGCGGGTCCGCCCACTTGTGCCACGCCTCGTACAGCGCGAACAGGCCGCCGAGCGTGAACAGCACGATGGACACGATGAACGCGTAGAGGAAGCGCTCGCGGCCGTAGCCGAACGGATGATGCTCGTCGGCGTCCCGCCGCGAGCGGCGCCCGCCGAGCAGCAGCAGCACCTGGTTGCCGGAGTCGGCCAGCGAGTGCACCGACTCGGCGAGCATCGAGCTGGAGTGGGTGAGCAGGTACGCGACGAACTTGGTCACCGCGATGCCAACGTTGGCCGCCAGCGCGGCGACGATCGCCCTGGTGCCGCCCTCGTGCGCCATGCTCAGCGGGCCTGTGCCGGGCCGACCTCGACGGGGCGCGCCTCGGCGATGAGCAGCACCGGGATGCCGTCGCGCACCGGGTACGCCAGGGGACGCACGGGGTCGGTGGACACCAGCTCCGGCTCGCCGTCCGGGCCGGTCCCGTCGATCAGGGTTGCGCCCGTCACGGGGCAACGCAGCAGGTCACGAGCCCAGGGCTGCAGAGCGCTGGTCGCCGATCCGGTCATGACGACACCCTCCCGTCGCGCGGCTCGCGTGTCGCGCAGCCGTCGGGCAGCCTACCGGGCGTTCCCGGCGAGCGGCGCGTCGGGCGTGGCCGCGGCGTCCTCGCCGGGATCGTCGGACCCGGCCGGCTCGTCGTCCTCGTCGGCCTCGACCGAGCCGGGCACCGGGTGCAGGGGCGAGCCGTCCGCGCCGAGCACCGTACCGTCGCCGTCCTGCGCGAACCAGGCCGTCTGCTCGCAGGCCCGGCACGAGACGAACACCAGGGGACGTCCGGTGGGCGCGCCCATCCGGATCCGGACGAGGTCCGCCGACCCGCAGGCCCAGCACGTCTGTGTGCCGGGTACGTGCGTCGCGGCCTGCTGGCTCATCGATCCGAGCGGCGGCGGCGCCGCGGTCGCCCGGCGCCCCTCGCGGCGGCGCGTCATGGCGCCTCCACGTCGTGCACCACCCGCAGGTGGCCCCGCCGCCGTGGCTCGCCCGCCGCGGCGACGTCGTCCCGGTCCACCCGCAGCGGCACCGGCTCCAGCGGCCGCCGCCCCGCCTCGCGCACCGCGTCCGCCAGGGCCAGCAGGTCGTCGTGGCTGGGGGCCATCGGGACGTCGTCCGGCAGCAGGCGCACCACTTCCCACCCACGCGGCGCGGTCAGCCGCTCGGCGTGGGCGGCGCAGAGGTCGTAGGAGTGCGGTTCGGCGAGCTGGGCCAGCGGGCCGAGCACCGCGGTCGAGTCCGCATACACGTACGTCAAGGTGGCGACGGCTGGACGGCCGCACGCGGAACGGGAGCACTGCCGGACGGATCGCACGGCCCGACGGTACCGCCGCCCGCCCTCGGTGGGCAGCGCACAACGCCGCACCGGCCGTCGCGGGTGGCGGGCCGACGGCTACAGTGCTGCGGTGACCTCCCCGCGCCGACCGGGCCGCATGCCGCTGGCGGCCCGACGACACGGCACCCAGCCCGCCGCCGTCGCGCCGGTGCGACGGCGCGACCGGCGTGGTCGCGGCGTCCGGGGACCGCTGCTGCCGGCCACGGTGCCCGCCCACCGCACCCGCGCGGAGCGGTTCGACGACCTCGTGCTCGACGCCGTCGAGGACCTGGAGCGCCGCTGGGCGCGCCTGCTGGAGGGCACCGAGTTCGCCGTCGAGGACGTGCCGCCGTCCAGCCCCGCCCCCTGGGAGCACGGTGGCGTGCCGTTCGGCCGCTACTTCCCCGCCGACGCCGGCCTGCCCGCGCGGATCGTCGTCTACCGGCGACCCGTGGAGCAGCGCGCGATCGACGCGGGCGACCTCGCCGACCTCGTCCACGACGTCGTCGTCGAGCAGGTCGCCCACCTGCTCGGACGCGCCCCGGAGGACGTGGACCCCGGCTTCGGCGACGTGCGGTAGCGGCGCGTGCCTCCCGCCCCACCGCGTGTGCGCGTCGTCTGCGTCGTCTACCACCCCGGTCCCGAGCTCGACGAGTTCGCCACCTCGCTCGCCGCGGCCACGTCCGCCCCTGGCAGCGTCGACCTCGTGCTGGTCGACAACGGCACGGACCACGTGCGCTCGCGCGCGGTCGCGCAGGCGCACGGCGCACGGCTCCTGGTGCCCGGGACCAACCTCGGGTACGGCGCGGCGGCCAACCTCGGAGCGCAGGGGGGCGAGGAGCCCTGGCTCGTCGTCTGCAACACGGACCTCGTCTGGCCACCTGGCTCGCTCGACCAGCTGCTCGCGGTGGCCGACGAGCACCCCGAGGCCGGCTCGCTCGGCCCGGCGCTGCTCAACCCGGACGGTTCGGTGTACCCCTCGGGACGAGAGCTGCCGTCGCTGACGCAGGGCGCCGGGCACGCGCTGTTCGGGCGCGTCTGGCCGCGCAACCCGTGGACCCGCGCCTATCAGGCCCGGCAGCAGACCGCGGGCCGCCAGCGCGCCGCGGGCTGGCTCTCAGGGGCGTGCCTGCTGCTGCGTCGTGAGGCGTTCGAGGCCGTCGGCGGGTTCGACGAGGGCTACTTCATGTTCTTCGAGGACGTCGACCTCGGCGAGCGGCTGGGCCGCGCCGGCTGGACCAACCTCTACCTGCCGCAGGTCGCCGTCATGCACATCGGCGGCACGTCCTGGCGGGAGCGGCCGGCGTCGATGATCCG
>Ga0302263_10000080_pt1 | contig 41191 bp, 29 predicted proteins | sample II_Fen_N1_4_FD_194564 | JGI IMG/M metagenome (GOLD analysis project Ga0302263, IMG submission 194564) | Peat permafrost microbial communities from Stordalen Mire near Abisko, Sweden - II_Fen_N1_4 | ecosystem: Environmental > Terrestrial > Soil > Wetlands > Permafrost | place: Sweden: Abisko... | reverse complement strand
CGAGGACGAGCATCATCGCCAGGTAGAAGCCGGAGAACACCGTGGCATAGACGATCGGGAAGGCGGCGAACAGCGCCCCGCCGGCCGTGATGAGCCAGACTTCGTTGCCGTCCCAGACCGGGCCGATGGCATTCATGACCTGGCGTCGTTCGAGGTCCGTTCGGGCCACGAAGAGGTGGAGGATTCCGGCCCCGAGGTCAAAACCATCGAGGACCGCGTATCCGGTGAACAGGAAACCGAGGAGCAGGAACCAGACAGTCGAGAGTTCCGGCATGTCAGTGTCCTCCCGCGCTCTTGACGTCAGCCACTGCGCTCGACGCTGCCGCCGCGACCACATCCGGTTCCGGCGCCGGGCCGCGACGGATCTCCTTCGCCAGTGAGTACAGCCACAGGCCGAAGAGCAGCGTGTACATGAGCAGGATCCCGATCAGGGAGACCGCCACGTCCGTGCTCGATACGCCCGGGGAGACCCCAGCGGTGGTCTTCATCAACCCCTGAACGATCCACGGCTGCCGGCCGACCTCCGCCACCATCCAGCCGATCTCGATGGCCAGGAGCGGCAGGGGAACGGCGAGAACCGCCAGCTTCAGCCACCATCTCTGCCTCTCAACCGATCGCCGCCAGAGGAAGAAGGCGCCGAGCGTCATCAGCAGCATCATCAGCGCGCCGATGCCGACCATCATATGGAAGCCGGTGAAGGTGGTCGAGATCGGCGGCCAGAGCGACTGATCGGGCTGCTGGTCGAGGCCCTTGATCGTGCTGTTGGGGTCGAGGTTCATCATCAGGCTGAGGCCGTCCGGAACGCCCAGCGTCGTGGCCGCGGTCGTGCAGTCCTGGCTCGGCGGAAGCCCGAAGATCGCCAGCTCGACGTTCGGCTCCGTCTTGCAGACACCTTCCATCGCGGCGAACTTGAGCGGCTGGTATTGGGCCACTTCGCGGGTCTGGAGATCGCCGCTGGCGAACATCGCACCGGACCCGAGGAATGCGACGACGATGCCCATGCGCAGCATCAGGCGGGCGACGTCGAGATTGCGCTGGCGGAGAACGTACCAGGCGGCCACTCCCAGCAGGAAGAAGGCGGCGGCCACGTAGCACGCCGCGACCGTATGGAAGAAGCGCGGCAGAGTCGAGGGATTGAAGACCGCCGCCCAGAAGTTCGTCAGGACGAGCTTGGTGGTCGTGGGTCCGCAGGCCGGATCGGGCGAGCACGTGTAGCCGGCCGGGGTCTGCATGAACGAGTTGGCGACGAGGATCCAGAAGGCCGACAGCAGCGTACCGAAGGCCACCAGCAGTCCCGAGATCCAGCGAACCGTCGACGAGACACGGTCGCGGCCGAACAGGACGATGCCGACGAACGCGGACTCCAGGAAGAAGGCGAACACGCCTTCGGCAGCGAGCGGCGCCCCGAAGATGTCGCCGACATAGGCCGAGAAGGTGGACCAGTTCGTGCCGAACTGGAACTCCATCACCACGCCGCTGACGACGCCGATCACGAAAGTTACGGCAAACAACTTTGCGAGGAAGACCGCCATTCGATCGTAGACATCGCGCTTCGTGCGCCAGCGAAGCGTCTCCGTGATCGCGATCAAGCCGGCCAGGCCGATCGTGATCGACGGGAAGATGAAGTGGAAGCTGATCGTCAGGGCGAACTGAATTCGCGACAGCTGGACGACGTCCACAGACACTCTCCTATGGCAGATGGATCGAACGCTGAAGGCGGCCGGAGACGGGCGACCGAATACAACTGAACTTCTCTACTCATAGTATGGAGAGCGTAGGCGCGCCGGTCTACGTACCGTTGCGCAGCGCGGTCGGAGAGGTTTACGGACCGGGCAGGAAGTAGCCGGTGATATCGATGATGAAATGTGTCTTCGAGCCCGAGCGAGCCGACTCGTAGACCACCGCCAGCGACCCGCCGGACTTCAGCCGCACGTAGAAACCGTTGGCCCGATCGTCGCGAACCGGGAAGTTGAGAGTCGAGAACATGGGCACTACCACGGGGTCGAGCTGCGGCGCGACGCTGAGGTAGCCGGCGTAGGTCTGCGCCGTCACGGTCAGGTTGCCGCTGATGCCACTGGCGTTCGCGGGAATGACTCCGTGGCCGCCGAGGATGATGGTCGCCGGTGCCGCTCGGCCGACCGGGCCGGCGAACGGCAGGTTCAAGCGCGTGTCGACGACACGCGTCGGCTCGAGAGGGACGAACTTGGCGCCGCCCGTGCCGGCCACGAAGTACCCGGTGACATCGAACAGAAGATCGGCCGTGGACCCGGCCGTGCCCACCCAGACTAGACTGAGGGAGCCGTCGCCGGCCAGCTTGACCGTGACGCCGTCGGCGCGAGTGTCGCCTCGCGGGGAGTTCACCGTCGAGGAATTCAGAGTGCTGGGATCCGCGGGGACGGACGGGCCGATGTAGGCCCAGCCGCCGCCGGAGGGATTGACGAGCGTGAGGTTGCCGGTCACTGCCAGCGCCCCTACGGGCACTCCGGATGTTCCGCCGGTGACCTGGAACGGGCGAGTGACCTTCGTCGCAAACCTGCCGCTCAGACCTATGCCGGCGCGACTGTCGAGGATGCGAACAGGATCGAGCGGGAAGAAGGTCGAACCTGAGTTGTCCGCTGTGAAATAGCCGGTCACGTCGAAGACGGCCTGGGTCCGGCCCGATCCGACATAGACCAGTGACAGCATGCCATTGGCATCGAGAGCGACTGCGACGTTATTGGCCCTGTCGTCGCGGGTCGGGAAGTTGAGACTCGAGAAGGTCGGAGAACCTGTGAAGACCGGCCCGAGCGACAGGTATCCCGAGGCCGTCGAGGCCGTGGTCGTCAGGATGCCAGTCACCGCAACGGCGCCGGTGAGGGGCACGCCGCCCTGGCCGGCGACCTGGAATCGACGCGGCACCTGCGACGAGAACAGGCCGCTCAGCCCCTTGCCAACTCGACTGTCCAGGATTCGGGCCGGGTCGAGCGGGTGGAAAGTCGTGGCCGGGTAGATGACCCGCGACGGCAGCGGCGTGAATATCTCGGCCGAGGTCAGGTAGTCGGTCGAGGCGCCGTGGCCACCCACGACCATCACGCTACCGTCGTTTAGCGACGTCGCCGCCTGGTACCTGCGTCCGGTGTGGAGGTTGCCGGTAGCGATCCACCCGCCGGTCGTCGGGTCAAAGAGGTCGGCCGAAACGAGGGCCTGGCCGGGATTGCCGGCGTAGCCGCCCGCGGCCACGACCCGGCCGTCGGGCAGGACGGTCATGGTGAACCCAGCGCGAGCGCTCGGCATGGTCCCGGTCAGCGTCCAGTGGCCGGATGCCGGGTCGTAGATCTCGGCCGAGTTGAGGGCCACGCCATTGGCATCGACCCCGCCGGCGACGAGGACCCGGCCGTCTTTGAGCAAGACTGCGGCGTGATCGAGGCGGACCTTCCTCATCGATTCGGCAGCCGCCCAACCGCTGCCGGACGTATAGATTTCGACCGAGGACAGCGCCGAGCCGGGGGCGAGCGAGCCGTCGTCGCCGCCGGCGACAAGCACTTTGCCGTTGCCCAGGGTCGTGGCGGTGAATGCGTACCGGCCGCCGGGAAGGGCAGCTCCGGCGCTCCAGGTACCACCCGTGGCGGAGTAGATGTCGACCGCGCCGGTGGTGAATGTAGCGCCGCCGTCGTAGCCGCCGATGACCAGCACGTCGCCGTTGTTCAGAGAGGCCCCGACGCCGTAGGCATGGGCGTGGGCCATCGCGGGGGTCTGCGTCCAGGTTCCACCGCTGGGATTGAACAGGTCGCCTTGCGTGTAGTAGCTCAGGGCGTCGGCGCCGCCGGCGAACAGGGCCTTGCCGTTTGGCAGCAGGGCGGCGACCTGGCCGGCCACAGCCTGCCCGATCGATCCCGCGGCGGCCCAGGTTCCGCTCGCCCAACGCGAGGCGGCGGCGGTGAACGAGAAGCCGTCGGTCCCGCCGGCGGTGATGACCGTTCCGTCGTTGAGTAGGACCGCTGGCGCGAAACCCTCCGCGTGCGACATGCTTCCCGTGGCAGCCCAGGCGCCGGGAGTCCCGACGGCGGCGGCGACCAGCGGAATGGGTCCGAAGGCGGCCACACTCATAAGGACGACGGCCACGACGACTCGGCGGGCCAGATTGGCACGACGCATATTGTGTCCTCCGATCTCCGGGCCTTCGACCGGCAGGTTACCGGCCCATTGAACGGGCCCTACGAAGGGCGCCGCCCGGCTGAGAAGTCCGCCGCGGTGGAAGCGAACTCGATCTGTGCCGCCGGTGCGTCGCGATCGCCGTGGGCGATCGGACCGGTGCATGATGCAGTGTGCCGCTCGGACGCCCGATCGCGCAACCCGCGAGACACGGACGGCCACGGCACTGAGGTCAATTCCGAACGCCGCCCAACGCAGGGGTGACGGGCGCGGCCTTTCCGTGATACAAGGGTCCACGATGGGTAGCCTCGACGACATCTCCCCAGACCTTCCGAAAGCCGGCCCTCCCCGTCCCGCCCGGAGCGTCTCGCCGCGGGTTCGCATCGCGACGCGGGGCCTGGTCGTGACCGTCGCGATCATCTGGGTCATCGTGGCTTTGGTAGCCGGGCAAGTAGTGATTTCGCGGGTTGCTTTTGCGCCGGCGCCGTCACCCAGTCCAAGCGCGACTCCGGTTCCCACGCCGACCGCGACTCCCACGGACGCCGCCACTCCAACTGCCGTCCCAACCCCGACTCCGGTTCCCACGCCGACGCCCGTCCCGGGCCCGCCCACGCCGATTCCGGCAGCCAAGCTGACCGGCTACATCTGGCCGATGGACGCCGCGGTGGTCACGTTGCCTTTCGGGCCCAGCAGCTACGGTGAGTTCCTCGTCAACGGCAAGCTGTTCCACGACGGCCTCGACATGGCCATGGCAACGCGTGGGGCGTGCGGGGCAAGGGTGGTCGCTGCGCACGATGGAGTCGTCCTCACAGCGGGCAGAGAATATGCCGACTTCATGGGCTGGCAGGGCGACCTGACCGCCTACAAGAAGAGGTTCTCGACCACGAGCTGGAAGGCGTCGCTGCCGATCGTGATCGTCATCGACGACGGGGACGGGTACCGCAGCATCTACGCCCATGAGCAGGAGAACGTCAAGGTGAAGGCCGGCCAGCACGTCACCGCAGGGCAGCTGCTCGGCTACGAGGGCACGACCGGGGGAGGCGTCACCGGCTGCCACCTTCACTTCGGCCTGTACAGCACTCTGGAGAAGGCAACCTTCGCCAATGTGCCGTACGCCATGACGACGTACAAGTTGCCGGCAGCCGAGACGGCTCGGATCGATCCGCTGCTCGTGCTCCCGTACCGGAACGACGTCTCGGAGATGCGGACGCTCCGGCCCGCCGATGCGGCAGCCTGGGATGCCGCTCATCCGTCGGCGAGCCCGTCGGACTAGGGGCGGCCGGTCAGAAGGCGCGGCGAAAGCGCCTCGCCACGAGCGAGTAGGCGGGCAATCGACCGAGAGACCGGCTCAGCGGCGCGGCGGGCGCTCCGTCGCGGCCCACGATCGCCAGCAGCGAATCGGTCGCCGTCGCATCGGCCGGGCGTGCGTCGATCTCGGCCAGATCGATGGTCACGCGACCCGGCGTCCCCGGCCCCAGCTCGATTTCGGCTGCGGTTCGGGACGCCTCGCGATCGGAGGCTTCGTAGTCTCGACGCAACTCGGCCTCGGCACGCCAGCGCGAGCGGCGCAGGAGGATGGCCTGCCAGACGCGCCCGACTTCCGGCGTCACCGTCCCGTCTCCAGGCGCGGGCTTCTCCGATAGCCTCTCTCCGCGCGCCCAGAGAGCGGCCTGGTGGAGCAGCGCGTATTCGTCCAGATCGGCGTAGCTCGCCAGAGACTCCACCGGCGAGACGTCGCCGAAGAGCGCTTGAATGCTCGGCCGGAAGACCTCCGCCAGATCGAGGTCGATCGCCCGAACCGACCGATGGAAGTAGATCTGCTGGTACATGAAGAGCCGCGCCGTCAGGAACATCTCGAGCGCGGAGAGGCCGGGTTCGTAGAGCGAGAGCCCGCGCGGCCCGACGAAGCTGTAGCGACGGAGCCGCTCCACGTCGATCGGTCCGGTGGAGACGCCGATGAGGTACGCGTCGCGGCGGACGTAGTCGAGGTTGTCGACGGTGAAGACGCCCGAGAGCAGCGGCTGGAGCCAGCGCAGCCAGCGCGGCATATCCGGGTCCGCCAGGGCCGGCTTCGAGATCAGGAACGAGACCCAGCCTGGATCGATGCGTTCGTCGGGCCGGAGCGCGTCGCGCTCGGGGACGACGCCGGGGGCGCGTCGGATCGCCGCAAGCACGTCGCCCAGCTCACGCTCGATGATCAGCGCCGAAAGATCCTCGTGGGTCAGGCTCTTGCGCCCGCCACGACGAGGATCGGCCGGGGCCGGGAAGTGGCACAGGACATGCTCGTCGAAGAAATGGGCGAACGGCCCGTGGCCGACGTCGTGCAAGAGCCCGGCAAGTCGCAGCGTCTCGACGACCAGGCCCTCGGATGGGAGCGGGGCGTCGGGCTCCACCTCGGCCAGTGCAGTCCGCAAGCTGGGATAGAGGTGACGGGCCCACAGGCCCGCTTCGTGCATGACACCCAGGCCGTGGGTGAAACGGCTGTGCTCGGCCGTCGGGAAGACCCAGCGGGCGCTCTGCAGCTGGCTGATCCGGCGCATCCGCTGGAGCCACGCGGAATCGAGCAGGTCGCTCTCGGCCGCACCTTCGGGCGCCAGGCCGAGCGCTCCCGCGCGCTCGGGCGTGAGGCGCTTGGTCAGCTCGATGTAGCCGTGGATCGGGTCGCTGACGAGATTGACCGCCCACAGCTGAGGATGCACGTGGCCGGCCGCGGGCGTGGCGAGGTCACCTGGCCCGCGGGCGTCTGGCCCGTCGGCACCCTCGTTCGTCGGGTCGGCCTGCTCAAGATCCATGGGACAAGCGTAGCCTCCCGCGACCCGGGCTACCACTCGAGTCGCCGCGCCCAGCACCGCGCCCAGTACCGCGCCTCAGTACCGCGCCGCCGCCGCCCTGTACGTGGCCGCCACCTCGTCCCGCAACTCCGGCGGCTCGAGCACCTCGACCTGCGCGCCCCACTGCAGAATCCAGCGCCGGATCTCCAGCGTCCCCGAAACCCGGCAGCGCCACAGCACGCTGCCGTCCGCCTCGCGGGTGACCTGCTCCGTTGGGTGCCACGTCGTCTCCGTGACTCGACCGGCGATGTCGGGGTCGAAGCGGAGCACGACCTCGACTTCCTCCTGGTCGGCGATGACGCCCCAGGCTCGCCCGAGCCCCTCCTGCACGACGCGCGGTTCAGGCGGTTCGAACGTGTCCGGCGTCAGCGACAGCTCCAGGATCCGCTGCAGCTTGAACGTTCGGACCGCCTCGCGCGATTCGTCGAAGCCCATCAAGTACAGCGCCCGCGTCGTCGCCGAGGCCTCGAGCAAGTAGGGATGGACGCGAGATCGTCGCGGCGGCCGGCCGGGGCTGTAAGTGGCGGCGTCGTAGGTGAGCTCCACGACCCTCTGCTCGGCCCAGGCGCGGGCCAGCGTCCGTAGGTGACGCGTCAGCCGCTCGTCCGGCGGCCGGCTGGCCAGAACGTCGATGGTCCGTTCCAGATGCCGCGCCACGACCGGCGGCAGGATCTCGGCAAGCTTCTGAAACGCAGCGCCCATGTCGGGCTCGTAGCGATCGGCGAACTGGACGGCCAGCCGCGCGGCGAAGAAGAAGGCCACGGCCTCGTCCAGTGTCAGGCGCAGCGGCGGCAAGAACGCCCCCTCGACGATCCCCCACTTGCCGCCCTCGCTCCACAACGGGATTTCGATTTCGCCCTCGAGGGCCCGCAGGTCTCGGTAGACGGTTCGCCTCGACATGCCCACGAACCCGGCGATCGCGTCGGGCGTCGCGCCTTCGGGATGCGCCTGGAGGTAGCGGATGACGCGATAGAAGCGCGCCAATCGGTCATGTTTGGCGGAAGCCCGATCATTCGCCATGTCCCGCTCACTCGGGACGCCGGGATCCTGCAGGCCGGACGGCGCGATCGCCGGGTCGGCGTCGCGAGGGGCGGCCGTGGTCATGGCACGTTTCGGGGTGGCAGGATGCCCCGAGGCAAATCTCGGTCGGTCGCGATGAGCTTGATTTCGACCGTCGCCTGCAGGCCGTGAGACAGGATCGCCTGGGCATTTCCGTTCACCGAGCCGGTGATCTGCCCGATTTCCCCGTCGCCGAAGACCCAGTAGTCGATCTGGCCGCGCCACTCCGTCAGGCTCGCGTCCCCTATCAGCCAGACGACCTGCGGGAAGGACGCCCCGAATGTCCGGCCGTCGACCGCGACGCGGCAATGGCGGGCGCGAGCGCCCTCGACGTACTCGAGCCCGCGATCCTCGGCCGTCGCGCGATTCCCCGGAGACAGGGCCTGGACGATGGCCGTGGCATCGAGCATCTCGGAGTCGAGCGACGAGGCGGCGACGGTGCGCCAGCCCTGCCCGGGCGTCAGCGTCCACGCCAGCGAGCCGAGTCGAACGAAGCCGAATTGGCCGAACAGATCGCTGCGCACGACCTGCGCGTTCCATGAGAAGTCCTTGCCGGAACGCTCCCCGATCAGATCCACCGAGCCGATTGAGCGCCTGTCGACGTCCCCCCAAACGGTGAGCTCGAGCTTCGCGGTCTCCGACGGATCCAATTCGTCGTCGCATGCGGGAGGCGTGAGGCTCGCGGAGGTAGGTCCAAACCGAGAGTAGAGGGCGGGTCTGTCGCGGAGCGCTGCATCGTCGGCGAAGCTCGCGCCGGCGAATCCGGCGCCGATGACTGTGGTCGTGACCAGCGCGAAACCGATCGACGCCGCCAACCGCTTGCGGCCGAATCCGGTTTCTGCGATCAGCTGGCGGCTGACGCCCAGGCCGGCGAACAGGCTGGTCGCTAGCAACGCCACGGCCCACGGATAGACGACCTCGGCCGAGGGAAGCAGCGGCTGTGAACTGCGCGCCAGAACCTGCGCCGTCACGGCCACGATCGAAGGTACGAGCATCAGCGCCGCCACGAGGCCGATCCAGAACACTCCGGCGGCGCCTCGATTACTCGTGACCAGCGGCGGCCAGACGATCGGGGCGACGGCGAGCAAAAGCGGCAACCCGGCGGTGGCGCCGACGAGCAGGTCCCATGGACCGCCGGGCCGGTAGCCGATCAGGACGATACCGCCGCCCGCGGCCCAGAGGACGGTGAGGGCGACGGCCAGGAGCCGCAACTCGAAAAGGCGGACGCGCACGTCCAGAGTCTAGCCCTCAAGAGGCGGCGCCGGGGCAGCCGTTGCCATTCCGGCTGCGGAGGCGCGGCCGCCCGCAGTCGGTCGCGGGTTCGCGAGCATAAGGAAACGCCCGAAGGAACCTTCTCGCTGCGTGGGCCTTGATGTCATCGCAGCCGCTAGCAGTCGCTCGACCCCTTCAGGCGTCCCATACACGGTACCCACGGACGGCTCCCCGATGCAATCGGGTTTTCCACTTAGTTCCCGCAATAGGTAGTCGAGTTGTCCACCGTCAATCCACCGTCTCCGGAGCGGCCGGGAACGTGGATTGTCCGTGAAAGTGGAGACGAGTCGGTGCGAATCGGCGCGGGCTTTGGAGGCGGGCGGCCAGATTCGGGCGGGCTCAGGCGGTCGAGCCGCCGGCCTCGAAGCGCAGCCGCGCGTCCATCCCGATCGCTGCCGGGATCCAGGCCTCCTCGGCGATCGGGGCGACCAGCGCGTTGGCGAGGATCCGCAACGTTCCGGGCGGAACCGGGAAGATGGCAGCGTCGGTGCCGGCAGAGGCCCAGACGACGGGATACGGGCAAAGATCCGGATCCATGACGATACGAACGTCGTGGCCGTGCCCGAAGGGCGGGATCCCGCCGATCGAGAAGCCGGTGAGATCGCGCGCTTCGCGAGCCGTGGCTCGGCGGATCGCAGCCTCTCCGGTGACCGCCGCCAGCTGGCCGAGATCAACTCGGTTGCGTCCGGAGACCATGCAAACGATCGGGATGAGCCGGCCGCCGGGTCGCGGCGCGACAAAGACGAGCGACTTGACGATCTGTCCCAGATCCGCGCCGACGATCGCAGCCGCTTCTTCGGCGGTATGCGTAGAGTCGTCGAATATGGTGATGTCCAGCTTCACACCCTTGCGGGCGGCCACCTGAACAACGCGCTGGATGGCTGGGTGCGAGAGGTCGCTCACGAGTGTAAATCTACCATGCGTTCGAGTTGGCCTACGTTAGGAGTATCGGCACGCGGGCCGGGAACTTACGTTCGGATATCGCAGTTCCTGCTGTAAAGACCTCGAATGGGGGCGATTGGTTCCCAGACTTTCTGTAGTCAATTCGAAGCAGACTGCGTTTTGGATCGTAGCTGCCCCAACAACTCTTCGCTCGCCCCTCCAGCATGCCTTCGATGCGCAAATTGACGCCCGAATCAACCGGCTTGGGGCGCGCATCCGTTCGCTTTCGGCGATTCTCAGCTGCGGCGGCTGCGCCGTTCGACGGCCATGCTCGCGGCCAGGTACACGGCGAGTGCAACGACGAGCGATGGCAGTGTGCCACCCAGCCAACCGACATATGTCGTCTCGGCGAGATATGTAACTATTCCGCAACCCCAGGCGATCAGTGCCAGCGGGTTGACCCCTCTGCGAGGCCCTTCCAGGCCGCCGGTCGGGTACAGATCTTCGGGAGAGTAGCGACGCCGCTTGAGAAGGAAGTAGTCGGCAAACAAGACACCGAATAGCGGCGTGAAGAGCGAGCCGACCAGATACAGGAAGCTCTGGAAGCTGGTGAGGTTCACCGTCAGGGCGATTGCCAGGCACACGGCGCCGATCGAAGCCACCAGAGCGCGCGTCGACAGCGCCGGCACGACGTTCTTGATCGAAATCGCACCCGAATAGACGTCCGCGAAGGCGTTGTCGGTCTCGTCGCCCAGCAGGAGGGCGAGACCCGCAGTGCCGAAGGCGATGCTCATGATCGAGCCGATCAGGTCGGACGTCGGCAACACCAGGATCAACAGCACGCCCAAGCTGTAGAAGAGGATGTTCGAAACCGCGAAACCCGATACCGTCCCCCAGAAGGACGACCGGGAGCTTTTCGCGAAACGATTGAAATCGGCGACGAGGGGCAGCCAGCTGATCGGCATCGCCACCACGAGGTCGATTCCCTGGGCGAAACTCAAGCTGCCGTCGCCGGGCCGGCTCATGAGAACGGCGAAGTCGGCGTGGGTCACAGCATAGAAAGCCATCCACGCTCCGGTCACGAGAACGATCCAGATCCCCGCCTTCTCGAGCCACTGGCGAACAACGACCAGAGGCCCTCCGAGCGCGAAGACGACCACGACGATCCCCCAGACGATCGCCCAGACTGGATAGCTGGAAACGCCGAAGATCGACTGGGTCAGGCGGGCCGAAGCCTGGGCCATGATCACCAGTTCGAACGCGCCCCAGCCGACCAGCTGGACGACGTTGATCAGGCTCGGCAAATAGCTGCCCCGCTGCCCAAAGCTCGGGCGCAGGCTGACCATCGATGGAATGCCGTTGTCGCTGCCGACGACTCCGGCCAGCCCGAGCATCACGTTTCCGATGAGCGTCCCGATCAGGATGACGAGGATCGCTTCCCAGAAACCCAGGCCGGGCACGAGAGCGGTTCCCGCGAGCAGCACCAGAAGGCCCACGCCGAGGTCGGCCCACAGGACGAAGTAGTCGAGGAACCCGAGGACGCGATAGCGATCCGGGACTCGCTCGACGCCGATCGTCGCGGCGGCCAGATCGCTGCGCGGGACCCCCAGCGGTTGAGCTTCAGCGGCCACCGTTCCTCCTGAGACCTCAGAACGCGAGGTAGCCGGGCTGCCCCGACTCGATGACCCGGCCGTCGGACAGCAGGTCGACGCGCCCGCCGGGCCGCAAGCCGACCACTCGACCGACGACCGTGGCTCGGACTTGACCGCCCAGCGCCGCCGTGACCTCGGCCAGCCGTCCATCGGGGACCGTGAAGAGCAGCTCATAGTCCTCCCCGCCCGACAGCGCGAGACGGCGAGCCTCCGCCTCGCCGAACAGGGCGACGGCCGCCGGGTGAAGCGGAAGCCGGTCGATTTCGAGCGTGATGGCGACGCCGCTGGCGACCGCGAGGTGCCCGGCTTCGCTGGCAACTCCGTCACTGACGTCGATCGCGCAGCGCAGACCCATCGCCGCGATCGCCTGCCCGGCCGCGAGTCGCGGCATGGGTCGGTGGTGGGCCGTGAGGAGCGGCGCCGTCTCAGGCCGGCCCAGCCGATCGCGGTCGCCTTCGAGCAGCAGCGCCAGACCCGCCGCCGAGGCGCCGACTTCGCCGGTCAGCACGAGCACCTCACCGGGCGCGGCGCAGTCCCGCCGCAGCAGCCGGTCGGGAGCAGCCTCCCCGATGAGCGCAACATTGACGACCAGCGGCCCCGACGTGCGCACGGTATCGCCCCCGACCACCCGCGTCCCGGTGAGGCGTGCCAGGTCGCTCAGGCCTTCGTACATCTCCTCGACCAATCGGGTCTGACCCGGCAGCAGCGCCACCGAGATCAGGGCTCGCCCGGGCGTAGCGCCCATGGCCGCGAGGTCCGACAGGTTGACCGCGAGCGACTTCCAGCCGAGGTCGCGCGGCGACGTCCACTCGAGACGGAAGTGGACCCCTTCGACGAGCATGTCGGTCGTGGCCACGACCAGCGCGCCGGGGGTCGGCGACCAGGCGGCCGCGTCGTCGCCTATCCCGAGACCGTCTTGGGCCGGGTCGAGACGACTCGCCAGGGCCGCGATCAGCTCGAACTCGTCGGCGCCGCTCATCGAGGCGCCGCCGCCGCGCGCACCGCCCGGAGCAAAGCCGCGGCCGCCCGGCCTGGATCCTGGGCTGCGGCAATGGCGCTGATGACCGCCACGACGTCCGCGCCGGCCAATACCGCTCGAGCGGCGTTGTCGGCCGTTATCCCCCCGATCGCCACGATCGGCGCGCGGCTCCCCGCGGGAGCCCGCATGACACCCGCCTCCGCGGCGGCACGCGCCGCTTCGAGAAGCGCCAGCCCGGTGAGCTCGGCATCCGGCTTGGATCCCGTCGGGAAGACGGCGCCGACGCCGAGACAATCGGCCGCGGCGGCATCGGGCGCGACGAGTTGCGCGGCTGCCGTGATCGACAGCCCGATCAGGGCGGCTTTGCCGAGCAGGCGCCTGGCGTCTCCGACCGGAATGTCTCCCTGGCCCAAGTGGACGCCGTCGGCGCCGGCGGCAAGGGCAATGTCGACCCGGTCGTTCACGATCAGAAGCGCATCGAATCGCCTCGTGAGCAGGCGCGCCGCCCGGGCGATCTCCAGGGCTCGGCGCGCGGATCCGTCCTTCTCGCGAACCTGGATGACCCGGACGCCGCTCTCCAGCGCCGCCTCGACGATCTCCTCCGAGCGCCGGCCGCCGCTGAGCGACTCCTCGGTGACGAGATAGACGCCCGCGCCCCGAAGCAGGCCTCGGCGTCGAGCCCGCTCTGCGTCGTCTTCCGTCGGGCTTTCAGCCGCGCCCGTCGCAGTCTCGGTCATGCCGGCTGAGTCTCCCGCAAAGTCGCCCGGGTGCGAGCCAGGATCGTGGCTTCGTCCAGCGCCGCCACCGCATCGATGAGTTGCTGGCGGAACGTCCCCGGTCCGGCGCTCCGTTCTGCGGCAACTTCGCCGGCAATGCCGAATGCGATCATGGCCTCGATCCCGGCCAGGAACGGGTCCGGCTCGACCGCCAGGAAGGCACCGACGATCGCCGTCGCCATGCAGCCGGAGCCGGTGATGCGGCCCATCAGCGGGTGCCCGTTTCGCACCTCGGCGGCGCGGTTTGCGTCGGCTACGTAGTCAACGACACCGCTTACGACGGCCGCTCCACCGAAGCGGATCGCCGCGAGCCTCGCCGCCGCGGCGGGCGCGCCGGAGGCGACCGAGTCCACGCCCCGGATCTTCGCCTCCATCCCGGCGATCGTGGCCAGCTCGGCGGCGTTGCCACGGACCACAGCCACTTTCACGGCGGAGCGGATCCGTTCCGTGGCCGCCGTGCGGAACCTCGTTGCCCCGGCCCCGACCGGGTCCAGCACGACCGGGATTCGACGTGCGTTGGCTTCCTCACCGGCGGCAAGCATCGCTTCGATCCAGGGCTCGTCGAGCGTCCCTATGTTCAAGACCAGCGCGCCTGCGTAGGCCACCATCTCGCGGACCTCTTCCATGGCATGGGCCATGACCGGGGAGGCGCCGAGCGCCAGCAGGACGTTGGCCGTGTCGTTCATCACGACGAAGTTGGTGATGTTATGGATGAGCGGCGTGCGCTCTCGGATTCGAGCCAGAGATTGCGCGGTCAGCGCGGCCAGGTCGAGCTCAGGCATGGGGGGACCTCCAGAGATGGTTGACCGGCCCGTGGCCGGCGCCGAGCGGTTCGGCGTGCTCGATCGCCCCCTGGAGGAAGGCGCGCGCTTCCTGTGCCGCGGCGAGCGGCTCCATTCCGAGAGCCAGGCAAGCGGCGATGGCCGCCGAGAAGGTGCAACCGGTACCGTGCGTGTGGGGCGTCTCGATCCGCCGGCCGGACAGGATCTCGAAGGATCGACCGTCGAAAACCAGATCGTCGGACCGGTCCCCTTCGAGGTGGCCGCCTTTGACGATGACCATGGCGGGGCCCAAAGCGTGGATCCGCCGCGCCGCTTCTCGCGCCGACTCCGCGTCGTGAACCTCGACTCCGGACAGCACCGTGGCCTCGGGCGCGTTGGGCGTGACCACGGCCGCCAGCGGCAGAAGCAGCTCGATCAGCGCCTGAACCGCTTCGGGGCGTAGCAGCGCGTCGCCGCTCTTGGCGACCATCACCGGATCCACCACGAGCGGGGCGAACGAGTGGGCACGCAGCCGATCGGCCACGGCCTCGATGATCGACGCGCTCGAGAGCATCCCCGTCTTGGCCGCATCGGCTCCGATGTCGTCGAGGACGGCGTCGATCTGGGCCGCCACCACGTCGGCCGGAACCTCGTGAATGGCGAGCACGCCGAGCGTGTTCTGGGCGGTGACCGCCGTGATCGCGGAGGCGCCGTAGACGCCGAACGCGGCGAACGTCTTGAGATCCGCCTGGATACCGGCGCCGCCGCCCGAATCGGAGCCCGCTATGGTCAGGGCGCGGGGACGCCGGGGCGCCTCGTTCAACTGCTCGCCGGCTATCACCGTGGACCAATCCCGTTCATCTTCGACCTCGGAAGACATGTATCGCCGCGCTCCGCGGGGAATGCGGCGAGGGAGTGGTCGAGCCTGCTTCCTTCGCTGGTATTGTCCAGATCAGGTACGGCGGGTCTGCGGCAGAAGCCGCACTCTCAGCGCTGGTGGCGCTCCCCGGAGGCGTATTCGGTTGGGCGAATCGTAACACTCGCCCCGCGAGGTAGCCTCCGGCCCGAAATGCCGATTCCGTCCAGCGGGCGACACGCCGCCCCGAGCGACCTTCTGACGCCGCGGTGCTAGCCTGCTTGCATGAGCAACATGCCAAAGGTCGGCGATCTCGCCCCCGATTTTGAGCTTCACGACGACGAGGGACGGACGCACCGCCTCTCCGAGAGACAGGGCCAGTTCACGGTCGTGTACTTCTACCCGGCCGACGACACTCCCGGCTGCACCAAGGAGGCCTGCGCCTTCCGCGACGCCCACGCTTCCTTCGACGACGCCCGCACGGAGATATGGGGCATCAGCCCCCAGGGAGCCGCGAGCAAGGCGGCCTTCCGCGCCAAGTACGCGCTGCCCTTCACGCTCCTGGCCGACGAGGACCACGCCGTGGCCGACTCGTACGGCAGCTGGGTGGAGAAGCAGAACTACGGCAAGACTTACTGGGGCGTTGCCCGAAACAGTTTTCTGGTCGGTCCCGACGGCCGAATCGTGACGGTTTGGACGAAGGTCAAGCCCGAGGACCACGCCGCGGAAGTTCTGACTGCCTTGCGAGATGCCCGCGCGTCTCTCGTTTGAAACCGGTCGTGAGCCACGCCGAGTGAAGTCCTGGGCAGCAAGAGAGGCCTCGCCCGTGGGGGGAGACGAGCGAAGCCTCGGGCGGCATGATACCTCGCACAAGCAGGAAGCGGGGCGTGTTTCGGACCCACTCATTCGGGGCGCCAAACGCGTTTGTTGCACGCCGACAACGGTGAGTTATCCACGTCGAGGAGCCGGAACTAAGCCATGACCGACGAAACGACCTCCGCTCACAGCTGGCGACCGCGACGCTTCATGGTCATCGTCGGTCACCCCGACGACGCCGATTTCGGCCCGGCCGGCGCGGCTTCCGCCTGGATCGAGGCCGGCTCGGAGGGCTGGCTCGTGTGCTGCACGTCGGGCGACGCAGGCGGTGAGGATCCGGAAGCGAACCCTGTCGAACTGGCACAGGCGCGCGAGGAAGAGCAGCGCCGGGCTGCCGGCATCGTCGGCTACAAGGGCGTGACCTTCCTCCATCAGCCCGACGGCAACCTGGCCAACGATCTGCCGTTGCGGGAGATGCTGGTCCGCGAGATCCGCACCTTCAAACCTGACGCCGTCTTCGCCGGCGATCCCGAGGTCGTGATCCATCACGGCGGTGGCATCAACCACACCGATCACCGGGCGGCGGCTATGGCGGCCGTCGACGCCGTGTACCCGGCCGCCCGCAACCCGATGGCGTTTCCGTGGCTGTACCGCCAGGGACTGCCGGCTCACCGAGTTCGGCGGCTGTACCTGATGTGGTCGAACCAGCCGGACGTCTGGATCGACGTATCTGCGACCGCCGATCGCAAGATCGAAGCTCTGCGGGCGCACGCCAGCCAGCTCCACGACCCGGAGGCGGTCTTCACCCGTGTCCGAGGCAGGCTGACCGAACAGGGAGCCGCGATCGGCGTGGCCGCGGCCGAAGGCTACCGGCTCGTTATCCTCGACGCGGATCCGGCCGAAGCCGAGGAATCCTCGGAAGTCCAGGAGGCCCTGGAGGCCGAATAGGGCAAGGCGGGGGCGGCGCTATTCCCGACTCGGCAGAAGCAGAAGCGGCCGAGCTCGGGACCAGTCGTTCCAGAGGTCGGCGGCCACCTCGGCGCGACGACCGAGCATGGAGACGAGCTCGCCCATGGTCAGCGAGGGCGCCTTCTTCGCCAGCAGCGCGATCGGATCGACGCGAATCTGACGGTACAGGGAGGCCGCCTCTTGCGGGCCCGGCCACGAGTGGACTCGTACCGTGAGCAGACCCGCCTGCCCGACCGCCATCGCAAGTTCCCGCTGACCGGGCACGCGGCCGTCGGCGAACTCGCCCATGCCGTCATAGCGGTAACCGAGCGCGGCCAGCCCGCGAGCCACCTCGCGGGCTTCGTCGACGGTGAGCTGATCCCAGAACGGGTTGCCGGCGGCAAAGACGAAGCAGCCGTCGTCGATTGCGGTGGCCGCGACCGCATCCACGAAGTCGCACAGGCAAAGCTGCCAGCGACGCCGCTCGTCCACGTCCGGACCCGCGAGCCAGTCCACGAGGCGGGCCATCGTGGCCGTGTCCCGCTGCAGTAGCCGGACTATTGAAGGCGGGTTGGGCCCTCGAAGATCGAACGGTGCGGCCGCGTCGATCGGTGGCGCAGCGCCGTTCGTGGAAATGCGCGACGGTGCGTGCGGCCCGCCGGCAGTGGCAGGGCGGGCGCTCGTAACCGTAAAGGCGGGCACCGTCCGTCTGATGGCCACGGCCGCAAGGGTCGCCTCCGGCTGCGCTTCCGCCGAGACGGCTTGCGCGGCCTCATGGGCCGAGATCATCTCCGCCGCCGAACCGCTCGAGGGATCGCCGGCAGCCCGGGCCACCTCCACGCCCTGGGTCGCGGCCAAAGCCTCCTGCGCCGTGCGGCACGCTTCCGCGGCCGACTCGGCCATCGCCCGGTTGGCTTCGGCGATCGCGGTCAGGTGATCCAACTGGGAGGAGAGGGCGTCGGTCGCGTCCCGCTCCCGCTGGATTCGCATTTGAGCGCCGAGAGCCGCGCCGTTGACACGGTTGATCTCCGCGAGCCAGGAAGCGGCGGCCGCCTCCACCTGCGCCCGCGACCTGGCTTTGGCGATCGCCTTTCGGAAGCGGCTATGCGCTTCTTCCTTGGCCCGGCGCGGGACACGCGGATCCACGGCCGCCTGGGCGGTGGTCAGGGCGGCGAGTTGGGCGTCGAACCGGTGGCGCATGTCTGTGACGCGCGCCTCCGCCGCTTCTGCTTCTCGGCGCGCTAGCTCGGCGAAGCCGCACCGGATCTCGACCAACCGGCGACGGCTCGACCCTGAATCGAGCGAGTCGGGGCCCGGTTGGCCTCCGACGTCATCGACCTGCACGTAATCCTCCCCAGTGCGCCGGCGCTCCGACCCCAACCGCCCGTGCCCGGGCGCCATCAGTCAGGGCAGAGAGCTCGATATGAGCACACCGAGTCGAGTTGAAGCCCGGACGTCAGCCCTTGGGTGCGCCGGCGGCGCGGCGGCCGCGGTTCGTACGACGCTCAGGTGTGAGCAAGCCGACCAGGAATCCGTCGTCGTGCTTTCGGACCGCGATCTCGACTTTGGCATCGGCGGCTACGCGGAGCAAGCGCTGCCGGATCGTGATCGCTTTTTCGTTGGCATCGAGCCGAACCACGAAGACCTGCTCAGGACCTTTGAGTTGGGCGATCAGCCGCTTGAACTGGCGCTGCTGCTGCTCGCGCTCCTTGGCGGCGGGGCTCAACTCGCGCGTCGGCCGGGCGGCTTTGTCCATAAGCGCCGGGTCGGCTTTCCGAACTGTGACCATGGTGTGTTCCTCTCTCCAACCCACGACCCGATTCGAAATATCTCGCCAGCGTATGGCGATGGCAATGCGACTATACGCCTTCGAGGAAATGTAACCAGAGGTCATCTTCGAGTGCATCGAGGTATGGGGCCGAAGTCGATCTGGCGAGACAAGATCCGATTGGTCCGCCCGGAAATGTTAGATGTGCGATTGTCCAGTCTCAATCCGAAGCCGGCCGGACAATCTCCAGGCGTATCCCGCCGGGGGACTGGAGGCCGGCGTCGAGATTTGCCAGGGCCGGCCGTGCCGAGAGGGCGCGGCACGTCGGGGCGAGCAGGGCTAGACTTTCGGGCGCGTCCTTGCTGGGCGCTCCTGCCCTGAGCCGGCCGGTCGAAGACGCGTGCAGCAGGCGGTATGAGCATGAAAGTTGGCGTAGCCAGGGAGATCGCTCCGGAGGAGCGGCGCGTTGCGCTCGTCCCGGATGCGATCCAGAAGCTCCGGGATGCAAACCTGACGGTGCTCGTCGAGCGGGGCGCCGGGGCCGAGGCCTCTTTCCCGGATCAGAGCTACGTCGACGCGGGCGCCAAGATCGTCACCACGGCGGCCCTCTACTCGACCAGCGACATCATCCTTCGCATTCATCGCCCCACGCCCGACGAGGCGAAGCTCCTGCATGACGGCCAGGTCGTGATCGGCCTGCTTGCACCGCTGCTCGACCCCCACGCGATGGCCGCTCTCGCTCGCCAGAATGTGACCGCGATCAGCCTCGACGCAATCCCGCGCACGCTGAGCCGCTCGCAGGGCATGGACGCTCTCTCGTCGCAGGCCAACGTCGGCGGGTACAAGGCCGTCCTCATCGCCGCGAATGCCTTCGGGCGCTATTTCCCGCTGCTCACGACCCCCGCCGGGACCGCCAAGCCCGCCAACGTTCTGGTGCTCGGTGTGGGAGTGGCCGGATTGCAGGCGATCGCCACCGCCCGCCGGCTAGGGGCGATGGTCAAGGCCTACGACGTGCGCCGCGACACCAAGGAGCAAGCCGAGTCGCTCGGCGCCCAGTTCGTGACGCTCAAGTCCGCGGTCGATGCCACGGGCGAGGGCGGCTATGCCCGCTCCCTCACGCCCGAGGAGCAGGCTGCCCAACAGGCCGAACTGAACGGCATCATCGCCACGTCGGACATCGTGATCACCACCGCGCAGGTTCCCGGACGCCGGCCTCCCGTTCTTCTTACCAGGGCCGCCGTCGAAGGCATGAAGACCGGCTCCGTGGTCGTGGACATGGCGGCCAGCGAACTGGGCGGCAACTGCGAACTCTCCAAGCCGGGCAAGATCGTGACCAGCCCGAACGGCGTCGAGATCCACGCCCCGCTAAATCTGCCGGCCTCGATGCCCACCGGAGCGAGCATCTTCTACTCGCGCAACATCTCCAACTTGCTGCTCAACTTCATCGTCGACGGCAACGTCAATCTGGATTTCGACGATGCGGTCACGGCCGCGACGGTGATCACTCACGGCGGCGAGGTCGTCCAGCCGGCGACGTTCAAGCTGCTCCAGCCCGCACCAAAGGGAGGCGCCCAGGCATGAATGTCGGGACCCTGATCAACGACCTGACGATCTTCGTGCTTGCGATCCTTCTGGGGTTCGAGGTGATAAGCCGCGTCCCGGCCACACTGCACACACCCCTGATGTCGGGCACCAACTCGATCCACGGCATCGTTCTCGTAGGGGCGATCGCCCTCGCAGCCGCAGCCGACAATCCACTGAGCGGCATCCTCGCCTTCGTCGCCGTCGTCTTCGCCGGCGCGAACGTCGTCGGCGGCTACTGGGTAACCGACCGAATGCTGCAGATGTTCAAACGACGCCCGGTCCCCAAGGCCGACGAGCCCGCCGAATGACGAGGAGCCGGTCATGAACACCACCGACCTGGGGTACCTGGTGCAATTCGCCTTCCTGATTGGGGCCGCGCTGTTTGCGATGGGCCTCCACCAGATGAACTCGCCCGCGTCGGCGCGCAACGGTAACCGCCTCTCGGCTATCGGCATGACGATCGCCGTCGCATCGGAGCTGGTCTTCGTGGCGAACTCCGGTCCTGGGATCGGCAACTGGCTGATCATCTTCGGCGGTCTGGCGATCGGCGGGCTGACCGGCCTGCGGATGGCCCGGACGATCGCGATGACCGCCATGCCTCAGCTCGTTTCGCTGTTCAACGCAGTGGGCGGCGGCGCGGCGGCTCTGCTGGCCATCGACGATTTCGTGCGCCTGAGCGGCCAGCGCACGCCCGAAGGAGCGCTTGCGGGCCTCGATGGCTGGCTGATCTTCTTCATCGTTGTCGATGTCGTCATCGGCTCGGTGACCTTCACCGGCTCGCTGATCGCCTCAGCCAAGTTGATGGGCAGGCTCAAGGGCCAGCCGATAATCCTGCCTGGCGGACGATTCGTGGCGGCCGTCGCGGCGATCGTTGCCGTCAGTTGCTCCATCGTCCTCGTCCTTGCCGGCGCGGGGCTCTTCAACTACGACGCCTGGGTCTTGGACGTGCTCCTCATCGCGGCCCTGGTCGGCGCTCTCGTGTTCGGCGTGACGATGGTCCTGCCGATCGGCGGCGCGGACATGCCGGTCGTGATCTCGATGCTGAACGCCTTCACCGGTAGCGCGGTGGCGATGGCCGGCTTCGTCGTCGGCAACGTCATCCTGATCGTAGCCGGGGCTCTGGTCGGTGCCTCGGGCGCGATCCTGACCAAGCTCATGGCCAACGCCATGAACCGCTCGATCGGCAACATCCTGGTCGGCGGCTTCGGCGCGGCGGAGGGGTCGCAAGCAGCCTTGACTAGCGAGGGCGGCACGGTCCGCGAGATCTCAGTGGACGACGCTGCAATCCAACTCGCCTACGCCAGCAAGGTCGTCATCGTCCCCGGGTACGGCCTGGCAGTCGCGCAGGCCCAGCACGGCGTCCGCGAACTGGCCGACCTCCTCGAGGCCCGCGGGATCGACGTCTCGTACGCTATCCATCCAGTGGCCGGGCGAATGCCGGGTCACATGAACGTGCTGCTCGCCGAGGCCAACGTGCCTTACCCGCAGCTCAAGGAAATGGACGACATCAACCCCGAGTTCGAACGCACGGACGTGGCTCTCGTGATCGGCGCCAACGACGTCACGAACCCGGCCGCCAGGACGGACCGGGCAAGCCCCATCTTCGGAATGCCGATCCTCGATGTCGACAAGGCCCGCTCCATCATCGTCATAAAGCGCTCGATGGGTCGCGGCTACGCCGGCATCGACAACCCGCTCTACGTAAACCCCAAGACGGGCATGTACTTCGCCGACGCCAAACAAGGCCTGGCGAGCCTGATCGCGGCGGTCAAGGCTCAGTAGGGTCGGCGGTCGCGTCCGAAGGTCCATCGTTTCCGCAGGCCGGCTGGCTCGCCGCTGGGTCAGGCCTCCTCGGCCGCGGTTATCGTCTCGACTTCGACGTCGGACAGCCTCCCAAGCTCCGACAGGACCTTGTGGTCCAGCCCTCCGCGCGGCAGCCGCAACTCCAGATCCATGGAATGAGCGTCGTTCGCTTTCTGGCTCTGGACGCTGATGATCTCGACGCGGTTGGACAGGAGAACCTGCGAGACTCCGGCAAACGACTCGAGCTTCCTGAGCGAGAGACGGAGGTGGACGACGCGCCCACCCGACAGCTCCAGCTTTGCGAGCAGGCGGTGGACGGGCCACAGAGAGAGCACCGCCAGCCCCGTGGCGACGGCCGCAACGAAATACGACCCCGTCCCGGCGGCCAGACCCACCGCCGCCACGACCCACAGGCTGGCTGCAGTTGTAAGGCCGCGCACGTTGGACCCGAACTTGACGATCGCACCCGCGCCCAGGAAGCCGATGCCGGTCACGATCTGCGCGGCGATCCGGCTCGGGTCCGTGCTTCCCGAGCCGGCAACCTGGGGAAAGCCGTACATCGACAGGATGGTGAACGCGGCCGAACCCAACGACACGAGCATGTGAGTCCGCATCCCTGCCTGGTGGCCGTGGAACTCGCGCTCCACGCCAATCACGGCGCCGAAGAGAGCGGCCACAAGGAGCCGCGTCGAGATATCGAGTTGGAACTGCAGATCGGTGGGCACGCCACGTCACCTCGCGCAGGCAGGCGAGCCACCGCCCCACGGCGACGGCTTGAGCCTGTTCGCCCGCAGTGTAAGTCTCGGACCCATACGTCAACCGGCGATCGGCGGGCCTCTCGGACCGCAGGTCGGGCCGATTCCTTAGGGGAACACCCTTGCCCCATTCGGATGCCGGGTTAGCAGTACCCTGCCGTTAGTCCGGCCCGTACCCTGGGTACGGATGAGCGATTGAGATTCACCTGCTGCTGGGGATATGGTTCGCAGGACGCTGCACACATTCTCTCGGCAGCTCGGGTACCACCATCAAGGAGTCGGCCGTGGACCTCGGCGAACTGGCTCCGATCGTCCTGGCGTTTGTCGTCATCATTTGGGGCAAGCGCTGGTAGACCGGAAGAACCACAAGAAACCCGGACCTGGGGTCCGGGTTTCTTCATGTCCGGGAGGCAGGGTTCTGAGCGAAACGAGGGGTCTGCCGGCCGAGTCTGGCGGTTGTGAAGCCGGGCCGAGCCCAGGGCTTCACGAAGACTCTGTAAGACCCAGCCTGATTGCCGCGGCGGCGGCTTCCACCCGGCCCGACACGCCGAGCTTCGTCAGGATGTTGCTGACGTGCACCGCAACCGTCTTGCGCGTGATGTAAAGCTGCCGTCCGATCTCGGGATTGCTCCGCCCCTCGGCGATCAGCGCCAGGACTTCCAGCTCGCGCTTGCTCAGACCGAAGTCGTGCTGTGCCTGCCGGATCGCCGAGGCCGCAAAGTCGGCCGCGACCGCCGATTCCGGGCGTGACCCCGGGCCGCCCGATGGCCCGCCGGCTTGACCGGAGCCCTGGCCCTGACGCATGCCCGACAACGGCATCGTCGAGCGAGCGCTCGGCACGCGCGCAGAGGCGGGTGGCTCGAGGCGATTCTCGAGCGCCGCCTCGATGTGTTTGGGAAGGGGCAGCATCGCCCGCCGCGAGAGCTCGGCGACGGCCCTCAATAGGGGCCAGGCCCCGAGCGCATATGCGCCTTCTGCCGCGGCGACCAGCGGCTCGCGGGCGATCGTCCGAGTGGACCTGCCGTGGGACCTGTCGAGCAGAGCTTCGGCCTCACGCCAGCGCGCCCGGGCAGACTCGTACGGATCGCCGAGCTGAGCCCAGTCCCTTGCGAGCTGCCCCCAAGTCTCCGGATCGTCGTGGTCCTCCACGCGAGCTCGGAATGCCCGGGCGACCCTGATCGCCAGGTCGGCCTGGCGGCGCGATCCGAACCGGGCCGAAACCCCGCAGCTGTTCACCACGGCCTCGGCCTGGATGACGATCGGGAGGCTTCGCTCGCGCGCGGCCGCCAGACTCGCGAAGTCACGCCGGCGGTGGGCGTCGGCGGCGATCGTTGCGTCCACCTCCAGACACGTCGCCGCCATTTGCGCCATCAGCAGCCAGTCCTCGGTGTCGCTGACCTTTTGCCAGCCACGTTCGGCAGCCCGGCGGGCATCGAGCAGGTCCTCTTGCCAGAGCGCGTAGGCGGCCGCCGTCTGCTGGGCCGGCACGGCGAACTGCGGATCCTGGACGGTCTCGATCGCGAGCAGGACCTGCCCCAGCAGTCTCCCGGCCGACTCGCCCGCGCTCATGGCAACTTCGACGGTCGCGAGGGTCAGCAGCGGCGAGAGGAACCAGATGCCGACCGGGTTCCAGCTGAGCGCCTCCAGGCAGAGCCGGCGGCACTCCTGCCAGCGGCCGATGAAGTACAGCGAATCGGAGGCGTTGGCCCGCAGGAAGTTGCCGTATACGGTCGCCTGGCCCTCCCTCTCCGCCTCGGCGATTCCTTCGTAGGCCATCGCGATCGCTTCGTCGCGGCGGCCGAGCAGGTCCAGGACGGTGGTCAGGTTGGCATAGACCCTGAACAGGTCGTCAAGGCGGCCGAGCGCGGCAGCGTCGATCAGCGTCTGGCGCAGCATCTCCACCGCGGGCTCGGGTTCGTCACCCCAGGCCTCGGCCACGGCCAGCGTGCATGTCGCGTGGAGGAGCTCCTGGCGAGCGTCGTCGCCCACCGCGGTCGCCACCGCAACCGCTTCCTCCGCGTACCGCCGGGCTTCGGAGAAGACACCTTCGAGCATCCGGAACTGGGCCAGTGAGCCGAGAACGCGAGCCCGAGCCGCAGTCGGCTCGCGAGGAACGAGATCGACGGCGCGTTGGTAGGCTGCCAGAGAGCCCTCCTGGTCGCCCGATGCGCGGCGGTATCTGCCCAGTTGTTCCATCACCAGGCCGAGCGCGAGCCGCTCATGGGGATCGTCCAGCGCGGCGGCGGCGGCCTCTGAATAGGCCGACGCGCGGGCCGGGTCGCCTGCGGCAAAAGCCGCCTCGGCGGCGCGGATATACAGGTCGGGTAGACGGGGCGCGTCCTCCTCCAGGCGCACGATCTCGTACAGGCTCAGGGCCTGCTCGTAGTGGACGAGCGCATCTGCGCCGGCGTCGAGAGCCTCAGCCGCTGCGGCCGCGGCCAGTGCCGACTGCTCCGCTTCGGGAAGCTGATGGGCGGCAAGGTAATGGGCGAGGGCGGCCGCAGGCTGCGGCGGTATCACCTCGAGCGTTGGCGGCTCGACGGCGTCCAACGCAGTCTTCGTGGCCAACGGAGCGACACCAGACCGAGGACGCGCGCCGGTCCGCCGACCCATCGTCGGGGCCTCGATGACTGGCTGCACGAGCGACGGGTCGCCCTTCCCGGCGGCGGCAAGCGCGGCGTGGTAGCGGCGCCGAGTGGCAGGCAGCAGGTCCGCGGCTATGGCTTCGGCGATCAACTCATGGCGGAAGCAGATCCTGGGCTCGCGACCCGTCCCGATGAGCCGCCCGTCGGCGGTCTCGACCAGAAAGCCGTGGGCGAGTCCCTCGGTGGTCCCAGCCACGATATCCGCATCCAGTCCCTCGCCCTTCCGGCCGCTGCTCGCCGACCTGGGCGGACGGGCCGGTGCCCGCCGCTCGAACTCCGTCGCCATCGCCATCAGCATCGGCCGTGTGACCGGCGACCCGGCCAACGACAAAAGCCGCAGCACTCGGCGGCATTCCGGGGAGCGAAGTGACGACCGAGCCGTGACAAGCCGCTCGAACGAGCCCGCCAGAGAGACACCGGAGAGCTCGCGTCTGGCGGCAAGCAATTCTTCGGCGACGAGCGGGTTGCCGCGCGACCGTTCGGCCACAAGCAGCAGCGTCGTGGAGGAAGGCCGTCCGCCCTCGATGGCCTCGATGAGCTGGCCGAGCTCGGCCCGATCCAGCGGCGGCATCTCGACGGTCACGACCGATGCCGTCGTGGAAAGCGAAGCCAGCGTCGCCCGCAGCGGATCGGCGCGGAGGAGACGGTCGGGCTGGTATGTCAGAACCGGCATGACCCGCTGGCCGCGCGAGACTCGAGCCAGGAAAGTGGCGAGCCCCCGAGTCGCCGCATCCGAATGGTGCATGTCTTCGAGCAGCAATACGACGGGCTGCCGCTCACCGAGTCTCTCGAGCAATCCCAGGACCGCCTCGAACATGCGCGCCTCGCGCCACTCGGTCGCGACGACGCGCGGCCGGTTTGGCAGCAGCTCCAGCGCCGCGAGCCGCGGGCGCAAGCTCGGGACCAGCCGGGCGATCGCATCGGCCGTCGGTCCTACCAGGGCGGCGAGCGTTTCGTCGGAAACCGGCGCCAGGAGATGGTCCAAGGCCGCGCTGATCGGCGCGTAGGGAACTCCGGAAGTGGCCGGCAGAGCGACCCCATGGACCGCCACGAACGGCGCCGGCAACGCCTCGACGCGCCTCTCCGTCTCGGCCAGAAGTCGCGTAAGTCCCATGCCGGCCGTGCCCGACAGGACGAACGCGCTGGGTCTGCCGTCGGCTACCCGTTGCAGCCCGAAGGCGATTCGGTCCAGGGGATTTTCGCGGCCGACGAATCGGTCGCTCCAGAGCTTGCGGTGCGAGGGGCGCCCGTCGAAGCCGCGTGCGCCGCCCCGCTCGATGCTGTTCGTCATTGCATTCCGAGATCCAACTTGCGGCGCAGGTCATTGGGGAGCCCCGCCGATCCCCTCGGCTTGCGTAGGGTAACTGCTCGACGCCCGGCCCCGGAACCCCTTTCCGTACTGGGCGCCAGAAGGACGGCCGCGCCTGGTAGGCTCGTCCGGTGAGCCCCCGACATCCGGACAACATTCTCAACGACCTCTCCGGCGAGGAGTGGCTGTACTTCACCAAGTCCGTCTGGGGAACCGCCTACCCCTCGGAGCTCGGCCACAATCTGCGCAAGCAGCACGGGGCCAACAAGCCGCCGCGGCTCATGGCGCGACTGATCGAATTCTTCACGACGACGGGCGAGCTCGTCCTTGATCCCTTCGCGGGAGTCGGCGGGACTCTTCTTGGGGCGGCCATCGCCCGAGGTCCGCGGCGGGCCGTCGGGATCGAGATCGAAGCCCGCTGGGTCGCCCTCTATGAATCTCTGTTGCGCAGCCTGGCGGACGAGCGGGACGGACGCGGCCCGATCCTGGCCGACCTCGGCTCGAACGACCCGGTCGGCGAGCGGTCGTTCGACGCTTCGGGCCTCGAGATGCGCCTGGGCGACGCGATGCTCGTCCTGCCCGAGATGGAGGCCGACAGCGTCGACTTCGTGGCGACCGATCCGCCATACAACATCCAGCTGCCGATCACGATGGCCGGTGGGAAGCTGGCCGAGACGCACGTCAACCGCCGGACCGACTACTCGATGGTCACGGACCAGCCCGGCGACCTCGCCAACAGCGCCGACTACGGGACGTTCCTCGATCGGATGGAGAGCGTTTTCTCGCAACTCGCGCGCATCCTCCGGCCAAATCGATATGCGGCCGTGATAGTTCGGGACGCCTACCAGGCGGGGCGGTACATCTTCACCGGCGCGGATCTGGCCGACCGCGCGACGCGTGCCGGCTTCACCGTGAAGGGCGACGTGATTTGGTACCAGGCTGGGACGCGGTTGAGGCCTTACGGCTACCCCCGCTCTTACGTCCCGAATATTGCACATCAACACGTTCTGGTTCTGCGGCGGGAGCTGCCGCGGCCGAAGGCTCGCCGGTCGGGCTCTTAGCCGGCCTGGTCTTCGGTGCCGGCCTGGTCTTCGGTGCCGTCCGGGGCTTGGCTGCGGGCCGGGGCTTGACTGCGGGCCGAGGCGTGGCGGCGCGGCGGACTGCGGGCTCGGGACTCTGGACGGCGAACCCGGCCTTTTCCAGATAGTCTCGGGCAAGAGCGACCGAAGGCTCGACGGCCGGCCCCGACTCGACTCCGCCGGCCGGCGCAAGCGCGTCCGCCCCAGTCGAAACCTCTGAAACCCGGTCGGCGGCTGTTTCTCCCGAATGCGGGCCGTCGCTCCGGGCTCGAATGTAGGCTTCCAGAAGCCCTTCGACGTTCTCCGGGCGCGCCATCCCCGCAGCTTCGATCGGCCCTCCGGCCGCTCCGAAAGCAACTTCCGGCGCCGCCTCGGACAGCGTCATACGGTGGACCCAACCGCTGCGTCCATCGGGGCACAGAACCCGCCAGTACACGTGATACCGCTCCAGGAGCTGGACCTCGTCGCCGCAATCGAGAATTCCGATCTCCGAGGCGCGGACTTCGTCCGGGCAGTCGAGCAGCCGAACGAGCCGATACCGGATCTGGCGGCGCTCGAATGCCTCGGTCGGCCGGACGCCATCTTTGGCGAACGACAGCGACGTAGGCGCTTCCGCCACGACGCGCAGGGGATCGGCCTTGCGGACCTGCTGCAACGACGGCCTGCGCCAGCGCGGGAGCAACGACTCGTCGACGACCCGTACGCACTGGGCGGCGCCGGTATCCAGTGCCGCGGCCGACGAGGTCGCCAGCAGCGGATCCGATTCGGAGGCGTCTCCGTCGCGGCGTCGTTTGCCGAAGATCACGAAAGCTGCCCAGGCAGCTCCGCCGGTCGTCGCGGTGACAATCGTGGGCGTCAACTCGCGGACCAATGTCGGCAACGAGGGGTGTCGATCAAGTAGCGGCAGGCCGATAGGACCCGGTTCGGTGCGAATCGCCATCGCGCCTAGCGTTCGCTGGATGGCGCCACCGACGACATTTCCCCTGGCCGCAAACCCGGCCGCCTGATCTGCCGGCCGTCCGCCGGACGGCGGCCCCGATGCGTCGATGATCCCGACGGCACTCAACCCCAACGTCGGGACCGCTCCGGGCTGCCCGCCGGTCTGGCCCGCCCCGGGAGAACGTGCCCCACCCGGGGCCGGAGTGGCGCCCGGTGCCGGCGTTCCGCCGGACCCTACGGGAGCGGCCGACCTGCCGGGAGCGTTCGTGGCGGATCCCCCATTGGCGGGCGTGGGCTTCGGACTGCCCTCGCCCCCGCCGCCGCCACTCTTTCCGTCTCCACCGCCGCCTTTTCCGCCGACCGGCGTCGGGATCGGCGTTCTCGTCGCTATCGGTTTGGGCGAGGCAGACGACCTGGCGGTGGGAGTGGGAAGGGCGCTTGGCTTCGGTGTCTCGGCGCCTTTGACCTGGACGTTGCCGGCCCACACGGTCTCCTTGTTACCGTCGGCGTCGGTTGCCACGAACGAGATGGCATGCCACCCGACGCTCGGCGTGACCGAAGCTTCGTAGCGCACGCCCTTCTTGAAGGCGTCGGAAGTTGCGGTCATCGACCTGGTCACCTTGTCCACAGCCACCACGATTGTGGCCGGCGCGACGCCCTTGCCGTCGGTGTACGTCACTGCCACCGCCACCGAGCCTCCGGCTGCGACCTGGCGGGGGGACACGGACGGATCGGAGAGATGGCCTTCGTGATGCGCCAGGGCGCTACCGACCGTCACGGACAGCAGGAGCAGCGCGAGCGGCGACGCCAACAGCCAACTGGCGTGGAGCCCTCGATGGCGCCTTCTCGACAACGCGGCATACCTCCCCGGGCACAGGAACCCGTCTTATCTCGGACAATGGGACGGCCGGGGAGACCGGGCAATGGTACGGGCGTCATGGCACCCAGGACCCGCCTCCACTGCAATCCCGCCGGATCTTTCGGGCGCCCCGGCAGCGGACCACAAGAATGCGAAACCGACCCAACCTAACCCCACCGGACCGGCCTCCTTCCACGCGTACGGCTCCGATGGACCCAACACGGACCAGTTCCATCGGGGTTGCGTGGATGCACCGGGCTCGGGAGGCGTCTGCGAATCCGGTCTTTTGGCCCCCCGGTCGTCCGGTAGGCTCGGGACTTACGGCCCGCAGCACGCGCACATTGGCCCTACTCGCGGTGGGCGTGATCCCCGAAGCTCGACTGCAGTTGCGGACGCCCTTGCAAAGCCACTCCGACGCGGGCGCCCGGCATTGGGTCCACGCAGGCCCACCCCATCACTAGTGAAGGCGACAGCATGAGCACGAGCTATTCCCCGCGCGACATCGACGTAGTCCTGCGCGACGGCGCGTCGGTGCGAATACGGGCGGCCAAGCCGACCGATGAGGCGGCGATCCTGGCCTTCCTGAGCGGCCTCTCCGACGAGTCTCGGCGGCTCCGTTTCCGCGCCAAGGCGACCGACCTCAAAGCCGTTGCCCGGAACTGGTCCGGCGTCGAGGAGTGCTCGGACTGCTGCGTGCTCGCGGTCCACGGCCCCGACGTCGTCGGCCAGGCAAGCTACGACGGAACCGCCGAAGATCGGGCCGAGGTCGGCTTCACGGTCGCGGACGCGTACCAGGGCCGCGGCCTTGGGACGCTGTTGCTCAAGCGCCTGGCCGAAGCGGCGGACGCGGACGGGGTGGCCGTCTTCGAGGCCGACGTGCTGGCCGAGAACAACAGGATGATCGAAGTCTTTCGCGAGAGCGGCTTCGGCGTGACGATGAAGAGCGAGCCCGGCCTGGTCCGGGTCCAGTTCCCGACGTCGATCACGCCCGAGGCGCAAGCCCGCTTCGAGGCACGCGAGCAGATCTCGGCTATGAACGCAGTGCGCGGCATGCTGGCACCGCGCTCGGTGGCGGTGATCGGCGCCGGCCGCAAGCGCAAGACCATCGGCGGCGAGGTCTTCCACAACCTCATGGACGGCGGCTTCAACGGGCCCGTCTACCCCGTCAACCCCAGCGCCGAAGTCGTGCAGTCGGTCCACGCCTATAAGTCGATCCTCGACATCCCGGGCCCCGTCGACCTGGCCGTCATCGTCGTCCCGGCCAAGCTGGTCATGGCCGCGGCCAAGGAGTGCGCCCAGAAGGGCGTCCACGGCATGGTCGTTATCACCGCCGGCTTCGCCGAGACCGGCCCCGCCGGCCGCGAGATGCAGCGTGAGTTGATGGCCATCGCTCGTGAGAGCGGCATGCGCGTCATCGGCCCCAACTGCATGGGCGTAATCAACACCCACGACGATGTCCGCATGAATGCCACCTTCTCGCCGAACGCACCCCTGCAGGGCAACGTCGGGTTCCTGTCGCAGTCGGGCGCCCTCGGCCTGGCCGTCATCGAATACGCAAACACCTTGAACCTGGGGCTCTCGACGTTTATCTCGGTCGGCAACAAGGCCGATCTCTCGGGCAACGACTTCATCCAGTACTGGGCCGAGGACCCCGCGACGGACGTCATCGCCCTGTACCTCGAGTCGCTCGGCAACCCGCGAAAGTTCGCCCGCATCACGCGCCGCGTCGGTCGCCACAAGCCGATCCTCGCGGTCAAGAGCGGCCGCTCATCAGCCGGCGCGCGCGCCACTTCGTCCCACACCGGCGCCCTCCTCGGCGCCTCGGACGTGACCGTGGATGCGCTGTTCAAGCAGGCCGGCGTCATACGCACGGACACCCTCGGCGAGTTCTTCGACGTCGCCACGCTTCTGGCCAATCAACCCCGACCGAAGGGCAACCGCGTCGCGATCCTGACCAACGGCGGCGGCCCCGGCATCCTCTGCGCCGACGCCTGCGAGGCCGACGGCCTGATCGTTCCGCAGGTCCCCGACGAGATCAAGGCCAAGCTTTCCGAATTCCTGCCGGCGGACGCCGGACTCAACAACCCGGTCGACATGATCGCCGCCGCTCCGGGCGAGTCGTACCGTAAGGCTCTCAAGCTCCTGGCCGATTGGGACGGCATCGACGCCATCATCATCCTCTACGTCCCGGTTCTCGTGACCAACTCCGAGGAGATCGCGGCCGGCGTTCGCGCCGCCTGCCTCGAGATCGAGCGCGAAATCCCGATGCTGTCGGTTTTCCTTTCGAGCAAGGGCACGCCCGACACTCTCAAGACCGAAGGCCTCTCGATCCCGTCCTACCCGTTCCCCGAAGACGCTGCGAGGGCTCTCGCCCACGCCGTTCGGTACGGCATCTGGGCCGAGACCCCCGAGGGTGTCGTGCCGCGATACGCCGACATCCGCGAGGCCGAAGGCAAGGCTTTGATCGCCGACGTGCTGGCGTCCCTGCAGAAGGCCGGGGACGAAAAGTCGCGCTGGCTTCTCCCCGACGAAGTCGCGAAGCTGCTGGGCTGCTACGGCGTCCCGATGGCGGCTTGGCGTCTGGCGGCCACTCCCGAGGAGGCCGGCGCCGCCGCGGCCCAGATCGGCGGCAAGGTCGCGCTCAAGGGCGTGGCTCCCAAGCTGATCCACAAGACGGAGGCCAAGGCCGTAGTCCTCAACCTTTCGGGCGCGGCCGAAGTCAAGCAGGCGGCCGTCGAAATGGCAGCCCGGATCGCCGCGCAGGGCACGACGGTCGAGAAGTTCTTCGTCCAGCAGATGGTCCCGTCCGGAGGCGTCGAGATGCTCGTCGGCGTGGTCAACGACGCGTTGTTCGGCCCGGTGGTGGCATGCGGCGCGGGCGGCACAGCGGTCGAGGTCCTCAAGGACGTCAAGGTCCGGATCACGCCGCTGACCGATCGCGACGCCCACGAGATGGTCACTTCGCTGCGGACGTTCCCGCTACTCGACGGCTTCCGCGGCGCGCCCAAGTGCGACGTCGCCGGCCTCGAGGAGCTGCTTCTGCGTGTCGCCGCGATGGTCGAACGCCATCCGGAGATCGCGGAAATGGACTGCAACCCCGTCATCGTGCGGCCCGAGGGCGCAGTCATCGTCGACGCCCGGATCCGCATCGAAGCCAACCAGGAGTAACTTCCCGGGCGGCTCAGCCCGACTCGAATTGAAACGGGAGGCCGTCACTCAGTGGCGGCCTCCCGGTTTTCGACCCTTGCGGCCCGCAGCCACGTGCGGCGGGCGAGTGTCAGCCTCTGTCGACCAGCCTCCGACCGTCGACCCAGCCGCGCCAGCCGTTGACCGCCCGCACCTGCGCCCATGCGCCGGCGCGGGATTCCACGATCAACTCGAGCCGTTCGGGCAGGTTGAGCATGGGCGGGCGCGACGGATCGGGCGCGATCCAGGCGGCCATACCGCCGGGAGGAACGAGGTGGGTCGGGGTCCAGACTGGGGCCTGGGGCGGGAAGCCGATCGGCGCCGCAGTGGCAGCCGCCGCGATCACCGTCTCAGGTTGCGACTCGACCACCGGCTCGGCCGCCGGCTCAGGTACGGGCTCGAGCGCCGGCTCCGCCGCTGCCTCGGACTCCGGTTCGCCGGCCGGTGCCTCGACCTCAGATTCGGGCTCTGTTTCTACCGCGACGGTCTCCTCTGCTGCCTCTGAGTCGGGCGCCGGCTCCGCCTCCACCACGGGCGGCGCGCCGGCAGCAGCGAGCGGGGCGACCGGGGTCGCGAAGCCCGCCTCAACCGGCGTGACGTTGAGCGGCGGCGCAGCGGCGAGCGGCGCCGGGGCGGCGAATGGCGGCGGATACCCGTAGGTGGCTGGTGCCGTCGGGGCCGCGGGCACAACCACGCTCGCGGGTACGGGAACCGGAACGAACGGCACGGCACCGATCTGCGCCCGAATTGCCCGTATCTTCAACCGCTGGGCATCGAGGGCCGGATCGGTCAGCGTGTCGACTCGACTGCGGATCATCGAGTATTCGACCTGAGCCGATTGCAGCTGTCCGGTCAGCTTTGAACCCTGCGGTCCGCGAAGGCGTCTTGCGGCGGACCTCGCCCGGCGCCTGGACCACAAGCTGCCGAGAGACTTGATCTCGGCCTCGGTGATGACCTGCGGGTCGGGCTCACCGGCAACGATCGCCCGGAAGTTCTTCTCCTCGCTTCTGGTCGCGAACACCACCATCAGAACGAGAAGTGCGAGGAACGGCAAACCCTTGAGCCCACCATATTGGATCCATTGGAACGTGCTCGGCTTGTCGGTGCCCGGGGCGATATCCAGAACCGACGCCATCCACGGCGAATCCCAGACGAAGTGCGCCCCGGCGCCAGCCACCACCAGTGCCCCGAATACGAACAGGCGCTTGCGGAACGATTCCTGGCGGCGCGTCACGAAATAGGCGAAGCCCATGCCGGTCAGGCCGGCGAAGAGGACGTGGCTGTAGAGCCCGCCGGCGACGATCCGGATGAGGAACGTGTCGAGAACGGGCCCGGCCTGATCGGCACCACCGAAGGCCGCGGTGGCCTGAATGAAGTAGGAGACGTCCTCCACCACGGTGAATCCGAGTCCGACCATGGCCCCGTAGACGAAGCCGTCCATGACGCCGTCGAACTCGGCCGGGACGATCAGGAACAGACAGACGACGCCCGTCAGCTTGAGTATCTCCTCAGTGACGGGAGCGACTACCGCCGCGCCCCAATCCGACGTGAAGTCGGCCGGAGCGATCTTGCCCAGGACCGAGAGCCACGCATCGTTGGCGTAGCCGGCCAGGCTCACCGCAATCACGCCGCCCCAAATCAGCGCGGCCGCGAGCATGAGCTTGGGTTCACGCTCGAACAGGTCGAGCCGATATACGAGCACGAATACCGGAACGGCATAAATCAGCACCAGGCCCCACGAGAGAGCGAGCGCAGTGGGCAACTGGCTGAAGATCGACTGTTCGTTGAGGAAGAGGTATCCCCCGATGCCCAGCAGCGCGAGGAAGAGCCAGAACGCCGGCTGGCGCGGCTGGATCAGCGAGGCCTGGACGCCCCAGCGCGGGGCGGATGAGGACTGACCGGGAGGGGTCGGGGCGACCGAGGCGCTCATTGACCTACCTCAACGCTCGAAACCATTGCCTTGATGTCGTCCGCAACGTTTCCGAAGCTGCCTTGAGGCCCGGCCACCACGAGCACGACCCCGTTGCTGCCGGCGATAAGGCAGATCACCTCGCCGTCGAGGGTGGCCCCCGACGAGCCCGAGTTGATTGCCTCGAAGCCGGCCATCGAAACTTCATGCCCGGACAGCTGGCCGTCTTGCTCTTCTCCAAATGTGATCTGCGCCGTCTCCGACGTCAGCGACGTCTCGGTCTCGTTGAGCAGCGTTTTGGCGGTGCCGTCGTAAGCCTCGGCAGCCACCGCCAGACGGACGTTGGCTTTCTGAAGTACGACGCCACTCGAGCCGTCGCCCTTGTCGACACGGACCCAGCCGGGTGCGGCGGTGATCGTCACAGAGCCGCCGATGTTCACGACGCCCGCACTGGGAGCGGCGATCACCTTGTCGAGGCCGATGCCGCCGAGAACCACTGCGGCGATGAGGGCTGCAACGACGACGGTGGGCATCCATTTCTGACGATCGAACATCGGCTTGCGGGCAACTGCGGGGGCGACGCCTGCCGGAGCCCAGCCGGGCTGGCCGTAACCGGGCTGGCCGTACGGCTGAGACACGGGCTGGGCGTAGCCGGGTTGGCCGTAGACCGGCTGGCCATACGGCTGGGGCGCGGGCTGGCCATATGGCTGCTGCGGGGGCTGGCCGTATTGCTGAGGGGCCGGCGCGGGCTGTCCCCATCCGGGCTGTGCGACCTGCGCAGGTGGCTGGTTGGGCTGGCCGTAGACCGGCTGGCCGTACGGCTGAGGCGCCGGCGCGGGCTGCGTCCATCCGGGCTGTGCGACCGGCGCAGCGGCCGGCTGCGCCCACGCTGGCGCCGCGGGCGCGGGAGCCTGCGCCGGCTGCGCGGGAGCCGCCTCGATCGGCATTCCGGTTGGGGATGCCGGGGCGATGGGGGTCGATTGTGGCGCACCGGCCCACGGTGGCGGCACGGCCGGAACAGCCCAGCTCGGCAGCGCTGCCGAGTCATCGGGCTCGTTGTCGCCTGGTTCAGGCGCGTTGGGCGCGTCGGGAGGCAGGGTGCTCATCGCGGGACGGACCTCTTCCAGCTTGCCGAGTTGACGAATCTCCGGCAGTCAACGACCGTGGCGCCGTCGGGCACATCGTAGGGGCGTGGACGATGCTTGGGGAGTCCCAATCGATGTTCGCCGATTGGATCCAGCCGATCGCCGCCGCGCGATCCCGTGAATCCGGCCCGACGCCGCCCTCGAGCCCACGGCACAATGACGTGGCATCGCCAACCGTTCCCTCTGGGAGTCGCCAATGTCGGTAGAAGCGACCGGCCGCCGAACCTCGAGATCGCCGCTGACTCCCTTGAAGAACGTCTTCGACCAGTCCGGCCCGGCGAATCGGCAGCTCACACTCGGTCTGGCGGCGCTGTTCGTTCTACTGGCGGTCACGGTTCTGCCCGGCTTCCTGACCTGGTCATTCGGCGTGGATCTCGAGATCCCGCTGCGTGCCGCCGGCCGCTGGGCCAGCGGCGGACAGCCATATCTGGCGTCGAGCTTCACCGAGACCACCGGCCCGACTCTGCCGTTCCTCTATCCGCCGTGGCTCCTCCCGATCCTTACTCCGATCGCCCAACTGCCACGAAGCGCCGTCCTCGCCGTGTGGCTGGCGCTCGGGTTGGTGGTCACTCTCTGGACGTGCCGCCGGCTGTCCATTCCTTGGGTCGCAATTCCGTTCGTTCTGGCGTGGCCGCCCTTCATGGAAGGGCTGGTCACCGGGAACGTGCAGCTGTGGCAGTTCGCGGCCTTTGCCGCCCTCTTCTACATCCCGGGCCGGAGCTGGTCGCCGCAGCCCAGGGATGTTGCGCACCCGCTCGCGAAAGGCGCCGGCGAAGCCCGCGCGGCCGACCCAACCGCTGCCGACCAGGCCAGCGCCTCAAGGACCGCTACGCCGCAGCCGGCAGATCGGCGAGCGGCCCTCCGCGCCGATGTCGTCGACGGGCTGCTCGCGGCCGGGGTCGGGGCGCTCAAATACACCCAGCTGCTGCCGCTGGCGTGGCTCGTGCGGCCCCGCTTTCGTGCCGCCGTCATCGGGGGAGTGGCGCTGGCCGTGGTCATCATGGCCCTGCTCCCATTCACCGGCATCGGCGTCTACCGCGACTGGTTCGACCAGCTGGGCCGAGCCGCCGATCCCTCGTGGAGTGCCGCCGGCGCCCCGATCAGCTTCATCGTGGGCCGGCAGCTGTCGCTGGCCGCTATGGCCGCCGCCGTCGCCGCCTGCTTCTTCGTGCGGGGCCGTGACGCGGGGGCATGGGTCGGCATCGCCCTGATCGTGGCCGCGCCGAGCGTCCACGGCTACGGCTTCCTCTTCCTCGTGCCCGCGCTCCTGACCATTCGCCGCGACCTGGCGATCACGCTGGCCGTGGTCATTTCCCGCTACAACCCCTACGGCTGCTGGGCCGCGATTGCGATAGCGGCCGTCGCGCTCGCGGCATCCAACCGTTTCCCTGCGCTCCGGGTCCCGCCTCCGAAGGAAACACCCTGAGGGGGGCGCGCGGTTCCGACGCGCAACCCGCCCGTTCTCGAGGGGCGGCGACGGCCGCGGGCATCGCCGGTCTACTGGTGCCGGTTGTTTGGGCCGCGACAGTCGCCCTGGAACTCGCTCAGGGCCAGCTTGCCCACTCCCTCGTCTCGCGTCCCGAGCGCCTGTTCGGCGCTTCCGACTCGCGTTGGTTCGCGGTCCTTGTGGTGGCTGGCGGCTTCCTTCTCGGACTCCAGCTCGCGCTCGTCGGCGGCGTGCTTCTGCGGGCAGAGCGCCGGAGGGTCGCTCGCGCGGCGTTTGCGGTCGCGGCCCTCGCCGCTGCCGCCAGGTACGGCGTCGCTCTCTTCGCCCCGGATCCGCATCTGTACGAGGTCAGCCAGGCTCGGGGTCTGGCCGCGCTGGTTCTACTGATATGCACCCCGGCCGCGCTCGTTCTGGTCGGCGCCGGAGTTGGCGGGCGGGGCCGGGCCTTCGCCTGGCTGTCGGCGCTGCTCACCCTGCCGATGCTGTGGATCGCGGCCGGCTGGACGATCTGGAGCGCGCGATCGGGGGCGCTCCAGCCGCAGCTCTGGGCCGTCGAGCCGGTCGAGGGACTGGCCGGGGCGTGGTGTGGGCTAGCCGGCCTGTGGCTGCTCGGGGTCGGGGAGTGGCTTCGGCCGCGGCTTGCGGGTCTCTGGTGGGACGCCCGCGGACCATCGATTCCCGGTCCGGGCCGCAAGGCATCCGCCGTGCTCGCCCTCTTAGCCGCTTTCGGACTGATCGCAGTCTCGGCCCCCTTCGTGAGGCAGATGGCGCCCACCATGGCCTCGCAACTGGCCGGTCGAACGCAGGTGGAGACGATCCGCGTCGGGGAGATCGACCGCACCTACCGCCTCTATCGGCCCACACACACCATCACCGCGCCCGGCCTCGTGTTCGTCCTGCACGGTGTCTTTGGCAACGGCTTCGACATGGAGTCGAGCACCGGTTTCGACGCCCAGGCCGACCGGCTCGGCTGGATCGTCGCCTACCCCGACGGCGTACTCGACGGCTGGGACGCGTTCGGCAGCGGCCCGAGTTGGGGTCTGCACCCCGGCGCCGACGACGTGGCATTCATCTCGGCGACGATCGACCGCCTGGAGTCGACCGCTGGGATCGACCCGGATCGCGTCTACGTCACCGGCCTCTCGCGGGGCGCGATGATGAGCTACCGGCTCGGCTGCGAGCTGTCCGGCCGGGTTGCCGCAATCGCGCCGGTCTCGGGCAACATGGCCACCGCCGACGGCAGCGTCCAGGTTCCGTGCCATCTCGATCGGCCCGTCTCCGTGCTGGCTATCCACGGCACCGCCGACGGCATGATTCCGATTTCGGGCGGGAAGACGGACATTCTGTTCTCGCCGTTCGCCGACGTGATTTCCCGATGGCGCGATCTGGATTCCTGCCCGGGGCCGCAATCCGTCGCCATCGACGGCGCCTCGACCACCACGAGCTGGGTCTGCGGGAACGCCAGCACGGTTGCGATGCGCGTGGTCACGGGCGGCTGGCACACCTGGCCGGTGCGGTCGTCGTCCCCCACCCCGTCAAACCCAGACGACTTCGACGCTTCGCGCCTGATCGCGGACTTCTTCGTGGCCCACCCACGCGTCGCGTCCGGAGGCTGACGCGCGGCTCAGGGCTGCGGCGGCGGCTCCTCGCCCTCATCCACCCATGCCGGACCCGGCTCATCTTCGAATGTGTATCGCCGCGGACGCGGCTGCTTGACTTCCGGGGCTCGCTTCTCGAGGCGCCCGGCCATGCCGGGGAAGAGCCCCTGGAACAGCGCGCGGTACTGATAGGGATTGGCGAGACCGAACAGGACCGCGATGAACGCGACGTAGACGTAGTGATTCGCCAACGCCACGACCACGACCATCGCGCTGAAGGCGATGCTCGTCACAAGGGCCAGGACCTCTCCCTCGTCGCCGAACGCGAGTCTCAGGAGGTGCATGACGGCGTTGCCTCCGTCCAGCCGGCCGATCGGCAGCAGGTTGAAGATTCCCCAGACGAGGTTGACGAAGGTCCAGGTGCCGACGGCCGATCGAATCTCCGGGCTCTGGTCCGCGACGACTCCCTGGAGCGCCAGCCCGATTCCCCCGAGCACCAGACCCACGGCCGGTCCCGCGACCGACACGACCAGCCACTCTCGATCGGGCAGCGTCGCGGCGGCCTGCTGATCGTTGGGGATGGTGAGGCCGCCGAGCCCCCAGAACTGGATCGACGATTCGAGCCCGTAGCGTCTGAACGCCAGTGCGTGGCCCAGCTCGTGGACCAGGATCGCGAACGTGCCGAAGACGACCCAGATCACCAGCTGGATGCCCTCGAGCCGGGAGATGTAACCGAGGATCACCATGAAGAGCGGGAATGCGACGCCGATCGTGATCGGGAACCCGAGGACGCGGATGGTCATCGCCGTCGATCTGCCCATCTGCGCTCCTAGGTCGCGCCCGAGCTGCGCGGTGGGGCGCGGCGGCTCGAGCCGGAACTGGTCGGATGAATCTCCGGCCTACGTCCGAATGGTACGGCGGCTTCCGGTTTCGACTGTTTGCCCGGGGTGCCGTTCCGGAGAGGTCGTCGGCGTGGAGGCCCGAAACCGTCGCTCAGGCCTACGGCTGCGCGGGTCGGAGCGGTCCAGCCTCCGCCACGACGTGGGGCTCGGGGTGGGGCGCGCGGTGGATGACCGGACCGGCGTCGATCTCCTCGGCCGCGTCGACCTCTTCGTCTTCTTGATCAACGCGGAGCCGCGGCTCGAAGAAGGTCGTCGCGATCAGCGTCGGCACCACCGCGCTGAGGATGACCGTCGTGACCAGGATCGTGTAGGCGCCCTGGCCGATGATGTGGTTCGTGAGCCCATAGAGCGCAGAGATGGTGCCGAAAGTGAGCCCGGTGGACATCAGCAGGGTCGTGTAGTTGGTCTCTCGGACCGGCATGCCGAACGCCTTCGCCATCGGCCAGACGCCCGCTCCCTTCGCCGCCAGCTTCACCGCGAGGAAGGCGCCGATCAGCCCCGCCCCCGCCACGACTGCCGGCAGCGACACGAACAACCCGGCTTTGATGAAGTAGAAGGGCGTCAGAAGCGAGAAGGCGATCGCCCGCATCCGGTTGACGAGCACCCGGTCGCGCACGAAGACCCCGGCGACGGCCAGGCCGACCAGGTACGCCGGAAGGACGGCCTCGCTTCCGGCGCTCGTCGCCAATCCGCCGAGCAGGAAGAGCACGAGGAACAGGAACTTGATCTCCGGCTCGGACACGCGGTTGGGGACCGCCGCGACGAGCCAGCGCAGGCAGCGGGGCAGAAAGTAGAGCGTCACGCCGGTCACGGCGACGAACAAGACGAGGAGCGGGCTGAAGGCGGCGAAGAGCACGCCCAGCCCGACCACCGTCCCGAGGTCGGTGATGAAGCACGCGGCGAGGATGAGCTTGCCGAGCTCCGCCTTCGCCAGCCCTGACTCGATCATCACCGCGTAGACAACGGCCACGGAGGTTGTCGAGAGCGAGACACCCGCGATCTCGGCGGCCCGGAGATCCCAGCCCGCGACGTAGTAGGCGAAAGCGAAGGCGCAAGCGAACGGAGCCGCGAACGAGACGACGCCGATGGCCATGCTGGCCTTGATGTGCCGGCGGAGCGAGTCGGGATCGATTTCGGCGCCTGCGAGGAAGGTCAGCAGGCCCGAGCCGAAAGTCGCCAGAAAGTCGATCCAGGGCGACGTGTGCAGCCCGGCGAAGTTGCCGCCGATCACCCCGAACGCGATCTCGATCAGCGCCACCGAGACCCCGAGCCGGATCGAAACTAGGCTGGCCGCGAGCGC
>Ga0302263_10000078_pt1 | contig 41576 bp, 40 predicted proteins | sample II_Fen_N1_4_FD_194564 | JGI IMG/M metagenome (GOLD analysis project Ga0302263, IMG submission 194564) | Peat permafrost microbial communities from Stordalen Mire near Abisko, Sweden - II_Fen_N1_4 | ecosystem: Environmental > Terrestrial > Soil > Wetlands > Permafrost | place: Sweden: Abisko... | reverse complement strand
TGCCGAAGGCGCCGCCGCGATCGAGGGCGTCGAGGTGCTCAACGACGTGGTCTTCACCCAGGTCTGTCTGACCTTCGGTGACGACGACCGCACCCGCGCCGTCGCGGCGGCCCTCCTCGCGGAGGGCACCACCTGGATGTCGGGCTCGCGCTGGCACGACCGGGCGATCGTCCGGATCTCGGTGAGCAACTGGAGCACCACCGAGGACGACGTACGCCGTTCGCTCGACGCCCTGCGCCGGGCTGCGGAGGTCTGAGCCGATGAGCCACGACCTCCTCCGCCCCGCCAAGGCCGCCCCCGGCGACAAGGTGGCCGTGCTGTCGCCGTCGTTCGCCGCGCCGGCCGCCGGCCCCGCCGTGCACGAGCAGGCCATGCGGCGGCTGCGGGAGATCACCGGGCTGGTGCCGGTCGAGTACCCGACGACCCGTCGGCTCGACGCCAGCGCGGCCGACCGCGCGGCCGACCTCAACGCGGCGTTCGGCGACCCGGGCATCCGGGCCGTGCTCGCCACCGTCGGCGGCGACGACCAGATCACGGTGATCCGCCACCTCGACCCGGAGCCCGTACGACGTGACCCCAAGCCGTTCCTGGGCTACAGCGACAACACCAACCTCCTGAGCTGGCTCTGGAGCAACGGCGTCGCGTCGTTCCACGGCGGCTCGACCCAGGTCCATCTCGGCCCAGGGCCGGCGGTCGACGAGATCCATGCCGCCTCGCTCCGCGCAGCACTGCTGACCGGCGGCCGGCTGGAGATCACCGAGCCGGGCGAGTCGGAGGACGTGGGGCTGCCCTGGGACGACCCGGCCGCGCTCACGACGTACGGCGCGCGGGAGCCTACCGAGCCCTGGACCTGGGCCGGCCCCGCCCGCACGGTGACCGGTCCCACCTGGGGCGGGTGCCTCGAGGTCATCCAGTGGGTCCTCACGGCCGGGCGGTTCCCCGACGACCCCGGTGTCGTCGAGGGCGGTGTCCTGCTGCTGGAGGCCTCGGAGGACCTGACCCCCGCACCAGAGATCGGCTACATCGTGCGCTCCCTCGGCGAGCGTGGGCTTCTCGCCGCTGTGGACGCGGTCGTGGTCTCACGTCCGCCCACCTCGACGCTCGAGCTGGTGCCGAGCCGCGAGGAACGGGCCGAGCGCCGCGCCGAGCAGCGCGACGTCGTGGTCGCCATGGTGGAGCGCTACAACCCGGACGCGGCGATGGTCGTCGGCGTCCCCTTCGGTCACACCAAGCCGCACTGGATCCTGCCGTACGGCGGGTCGCTCACCGTCGACGGAGCCGCGCGCCGCGTCTGGGCCGACTACGACTGAGCCCAGCGCCGTCAGGCCACGCAGAACTCGTTGCCCTCGGGATCGAGCATGACGACGTGGCCGAGCACGTCGCCGTAGCGCTCCGCACGCACCTCGGTGGCACCGGCGGCGGTGAGCTCGCTGACCTTGGCCCGAATCAGCCGCTCCCGCTCGACCATGTCCCACGGGGCCCTGCCGGCCACCCGGATGTCGATGTGCATCCGGTTCTTCGCGGTCTTGCCCTCGGGCACCCGCAGGAAGCCGATCGCCGGACCGATGTCGTCGGGATCGACGATGGAGGCGTTGTCGGGCTCGTCGAACCCGGGCTCGAGCTCGTAGCCCAGGGCCAGCGCCCAGAACCTCGCGATCCGCGGCGGGTCGGCCGCGTCGCAGCCGAGCGTCCAGTGAGTGGCCATGCCCGACACCGTAGACAGAGATGCCGACGCCCACGCTCTCGGAAACGGGGTCACGAGCGTCCCGCGATGGCTAGCGTGGTCCCCATGCGGTTGTTCAAGAGGCCAACGGGTGCGGAGCCGACATCGGACTCACCGGCGGCCCAGGCCCCGGACCCTGTGCTGGAGCCACTCACCAACCCCGAGACGGACTGGGTGAGGTCGAACATCGCGGGCCTGGCTGACCAGGATGTGCGGCTCGGTGACATCGACGACCTGGGCCGCCACTACGACGAGATGCTCAGCGGCTGGCTGCGGCTGAACGAGTCCCAGCGGCCCGACCCCAACGGGATCGTCACCCAGATCGGGCTGGCGTTCGGGCAGTACGTCGCGGACCACGCCAAGCTGGACTGGACGATCGCGACGGACGAGTACGGCGCGGAGATCGGCCTGCACCGGCCACGCGAGGCGAACGTGCTGATCTACCCGACCGCCATGGTCGCCAAGTGCTGGGCCGCCGAGGAGATGCACACGCTCCCGGCCCTGGCCCGCGACATGATCGCGACGGTGGAGCGCCTCCCGTAGGTCCCGGGCGCGTCAGCCGCAGATCGCCCCGTGGGCGGCGGACTGCACCATCTTGGCGTACTTGCCGAGGACGCCCCGGGTGTACTTCGGAGGTAGCGGCTCCCAGCCGTCCTTGCGCGACTCCCACTCGGCCTCGTCGACGTCGACGTCGAGGGAGCGGTTCGCCACATCCAGGGTGATCGGGTCGCCGTCGCGGACGAAGGCGATCGGGCCGCCGTCGACGGCCTCCGGGGCGATGTGACCGACGCAGAGTCCCGTCGTACCTCCGGAGAAGCGGCCGTCGGTGATCAGCAGCACCTCCTTGCCCAGCCCGGCGCCCTTGATCGCGCCGGTGATCGCCAGCATCTCGCGCATGCCCGGGCCGCCCTTCGGGCCCTCGTAGCGGATGACCACGACGTCGCCGGCCGTGATCGCGCCGTCCTCGAGCGCGTCCATCGCCGCGCGCTCGCCGTCGAAGACCCGAGCAGTGCCGGTGAAGGTCGAGTCGTCGAAGCCGGCGGACTTGACCACGGCGCCCTCGGGGGCGAGCGAGCCCTTGAGGATCGTCAGGCCCCCGGTCTTGTGGATCGGCCGGTCGAGCGAACGCAGGACGTCGTCGTCGAGCCCGGGCGGCGCCAGCGCGGCGAGGTTCTCGGCCATCGTCCTCCCGGTGACGGTCAGGGCGTCGCCGTGCATGAGGCCCGCGTCGAGCAGTGCCTTCATCACGACCGGGATGCCGCCGACCTTGTCGACGTCGTTCATCACATAACGGCCGAACGGCTTCAGGTCGCCGAGGTGGGGGACCTTGTCGCCGATCCGGTTGAAGTCGTCGATGGTGAGGTCGACGTCGGCCTCCCGCGCCATCGCGAGCAGGTGGAGTACGGCGTTCGTGGAGCCGCCGAGGGCCATCACGACCGTGATCGCGTTCTCGAACGCCTCCCTCGTCATGATCTGGCGCGCGGTGATGCCCTCGCGGAGCAGGTTGACCACGGCCTCACCGGAGCGGTGTGCGAACCCGTCGCGCCGCCGGTCGACCGCGGGCGGCGCGGCCGAGCCGGGCAGGCTCATCCCGATCGCCTCGGCGACGGCGGCCATGGTGTTGGCGGTGTACATGCCGCCGCAGGCGCCCTCCCCGGGACAGATCGCGCGCTCGATACGGTCGACCTCCTCGCGGGAGATCTTCCCCGCCAGGCAGGCACCGACAGCCTCGAAGGCGTCGATGATCGTGACGTCGTGACCGTCGACCTGTCCCGGCATGATCGAGCCGGCGTAGAGGAAGACGCTGGCCAGGTCGAGCCGCGCGGCGGCCATCATCATCCCGGGCAGGCTCTTGTCGCAGCCGGCCAGCAGGACCGAGCCGTCGAGCCGCTCGGCCATCATCACGGTCTCGACCGAGTCGGCGATGACCTCGCGGCTGACCAGCGAGAAGTGCATCCCCTCGTGACCCATCGCGATGCCGTCGGAGACCGAGATCGTGCCGAACTCCAACGGGTAGCCGCCGGCTGCGTGGACGCCGTTCTTCACGGCCTTGGCGAGGCGGTCGAGGGAGAGGTTGCAGGGCGTGATCTCGTTCCAGCTCGAGGCCACGCCGATCTGCGGCTTCGCGAAGTCGTCGTCACCCATGCCGACCGCCCGGAGCATGCCTCGGGCGGCCGTCTTCTCGAGGCCGTCGGTGACGTCGCGCGAGCGTGGTTTGAGGTCCGGCGTGGTCATGCCGGGAGCCTACTTCCGTGGTCGCCGACGGAGCGGTCCGGTCTCATCGGACCCCCACACCCGGCATCACCCACCGGGTGAGCCTGGCCGACCCGGCCGAGTCGACGCGGGCCGTCGTCAGATGACCGCGGCCCGCACCACGCACACGTCAGGCAGGTCCTTGTGGATCTCCGCCCAGGTCTGCCCTTCGTCCGGGGAGGCCCAGACGCCGCCGTTCCGGCCGCCGAAGTAGATGCCCGGGGTCTCGTGGGAGTCGACGCACATCGCGTCGCGCATCACCGCGACGTAGTACTCGTCGGGTAGCGACCCGTCGCCGAGCGGCTCCCAGTGCTCGCCCCCGTCCGTCGAGCGCCAGACCCGCGCATGTCCCTCGACCGGCCAGCGCGCGCCGGCGTCCACGATCGGGAAGGCGAACACCGTCTCGGGGTCGTGGGGATGGACCACGATCGGGAAGCCGAACTCCGCCGGCAGCCCGGGCGCGATGTCCTGCCAGGAGTCTCCCCCGTCGTCGGAGCGGTAGACGCCGCCGTGGTTCTGGAGGTAGAGGCGGTCGGGGCGCCCGGGATGGCGGGTCACCTTGTGCACGCACTGCCCGAACTCGGGGAAGGTCCGCTCCCCCGGCATGAACTCGGCCTTCACGCCGGTGTTGGACGGGTACCACGAGTCGCCGCCGTCGTCGGTGCGGTAGACGCCGCCGGTGGAGATCGCCGCCAGCAGCCGCTGCGGGTCGTCGGGGTGGGGCAGGATCGTGTGGAACGCCTGGCCGCCGTAGCCGGCGTTCCACTCCTTCCGCTGCGGGTTGTCCCACAGGCCGCGCTCGAGCTCGAAGGTCTCGCCGCGGTCGGTGGACTTGAAGATCGCGCCCGGCTCGGTGCCGGCGTACACGACGTCGTCCTCGGTGCCCGGGGTCAGCTGCCATACCCGGGCGACGGCCTCGCCGGTGTCCTCCGGGAAGCGGACGGCGCCGTTCGGGGTCTCCTGCCAGGTCTCGCCGAGGTCGTCGGAGCGCCAGACCTGCGGGCCGAGCCAGCTCGAGCTCGCGCCCGCGAGCAGGCGCGGCCGATCGCCCCGGGTGTCGACCAGGCAGGAGTAGACCTCCTCCATCGCGAAGTGGGGGCCGGTCCACGACCAGTCCCGGCGGGCCTCGTCGGAGCGCCCGATCCACAGGCCCTTGCGGGTCCCGACCATCACCAACGTGTCAGCCATGACCATCCCTCCTGCTGACTATTCCGATTAGGAACACTAGTCTGGTGTGGCCATGAGTCAAGACCTGCCGGTGACGTCGTACGCGCTGCTGGGGCTGCTGACGTTCGGCGACGAGCTGACCGGCTACGAGCTCAAGCAGCGTGCCGACAACACGCTGCGCTTCTACTGGGTCGCGCCGGCGATGAGCCAGATCTACTCCGAGCTCGCCCGCCTGACCTCCCACGGGCTCGTCGAGCCGACCTCGTCGGACGGCGAGGGCCGGCGTACGACGACCTACCGGATCACGGCGGACGGCCGGTCGGCGCTGTCGGACTGGATCGCCGAGAGCCGGGTCGGCTTCCCGGTGCTCAAGCACACCGTGCTGCTGCGTCTGCTGATCGGGCACGTGGGCGAGCCGGGGCGGATCGAGGCGATGCTCGAGGAGTACGTCGCGGAGCTCGCGGTCGCGCTGGACGACCTGCGCGAGGTCCGCGACTCGCTGCGCGGCGCCGACGGCCCCGGCGAGGCCTTCCACTACCCGTCCGTCGTCGCCGACTGGGGACTCGACTACTTCGCCGCCGAGACGCGGCACACCCGAGACGCACTCGAGCGACTGAGCATCACGACCCACTCGGGAGAACGATGACCAGCAGGACCCTCTACTCGTGCACGATGTCGCTCGACGGCTTCCTGGCCGGCCCGGGCGGCGACCTGCAGTGGCTGACCAGGCACCTCGGACCGAACCCGGTCGCCGAGGGCATCGTCGCGCAGGTCGGCTCCCTGCTGATCGGACGGCGTACGTTCGGTGGTGACGACCCGAACCGCGGCACCGACCAGGAGGGCGCGTTCTCCGGGCAGTGGCACGGGCCGTCGTTCGTGCTCACCCACTCCCCGCCCGCCGAGCCGGTGCCCGACACCACCTTCGTCGCGGACCTCGAGACCGGCGTCGCGGCGGCACGCGAGGCGGCCGGCGGCCGCTACGTCAACGTCCTCGGCGCCGACGTGGCCCGCCAGTGTCTCGCCGCGGGGCTGCTCGACGAGATCCTCGTGCTCGTCGTACCCGAGCTCCTCGGCGACGGCACCCGCCTCTTCGACTGGCCCGGCGGTCACAGCGTCGACCTGCGCCTCCGGGACTTCTCCGAGACCCGCGGCACCGCCAACCTCTGGTACGACGTCCTGCGCTGACCCGGCAGAAGTCGACGCCTGAGAACGCCGAGCCGGCACTCAGCGGCACCCGCACAGCGCCCAGCCGTCACGTGACGACTCGGCGAGATGGGCGGTGGGTAGGTTGCGGGGGTGCTGTCGAGGATCCCGCCCGTGTGGCTGGTCATCGTCGGCATCCTGTCGGTCCAGCTCGGCGCCGGGATCGCCAAGAACCTGTTCGACGACGCCGACCCCACCACCCTGGTCTGGCTGCGGCTGGCGACGAGCGCCGTCATCCTCGCCGCGATCGCGCGCCCGGCCCTCCGCGGCCGTACGCCGGACGACTGGCGGGTCGCGGTCGCGTTCGGGGTCAGTCTGGGCACCATGAACTGGGCGATCTACCAGTCCTTCGCCCGGATCCCCCTCGGGATCGCGGTGACCATCGAGTTCCTCGGCCCGCTGACGCTCGCCGTGATCGGCAGCCGCCGGCCGCGCGACCTGGTGTGGGCTCTGCTCGCCGGGGTCGGGGTCGCCCTGCTCGGCTTCGAGCACGGGGAGCTCACCTGGGCCGGCGTCGGCTTCGCGTTGCTCGCTGCCGCTGCCTGGGCGGCGTACATCCTGCTCAGCGCCTCGACCGGTCGTCGCTGGCCCGGGCTCGACGGGCTCGCCGTCGCCAGCGTGGTCGCGACGGTGATGCTGACGCCGTTGCTGGTGTCGGTCTCCGGTCGCGGGCTCGGCGAGCCCCACATCCTCGTCGCGGGCGCGCTGGTCGGCCTGCTCAGCTCGGTGATCCCCTACTCGTGCGAGATCACCGCACTGCGCACGATCCGGCCGTCGGTCTTCGGCATCCTGATGAGCCTCGAGCCCGCGGCCGCGGCGCTGGCCGGGATCGTGGTCGTCCACGAGTTCCTCACCGCGTCCCAGTGGCTGGCCATGGCCTGCGTCGTGGTCGCCAGCGTCGGCGCCACCCGCTCCGAGTCGCGGCTCACCGCACCACTCCCCGACTGAGCGCCGTCAACGTCTGCCGGGTCGGCGTCGTACGGCGTCGACTTCTGCCGGGTCAGCGCTCTCCGGGGTGAACGTCTGCCTGGTCAGCGCACGAGGTCGATCCGGGTCTCGGTCTGGGGCCAGCCGACGTCGGCGAAGGCGCGGGCCATCGGGAGGTTGGTGTTGTCGGTGTCGGCGATCAGGACGGTCGCCCCGGAGTCGATCAGCTCACGGGTCTGCCAGGCCAGCAGCTCGCGCCCGAAGCCGCGGCCCCGGTGGTCGCGGCACACGCCGACGAACAACACGAACGCCCGGCCACTCGACATCAGTCGGCCGGAGACCAGCCCGACCAGCGACCCGGCCCCATCGGTCGCCAGCCGGATGCACCCCACCGGGTCGGAGTCGAGGAGGAAGGCGAGGCTCTCCCGGCAGGCCTGCTCGAACCCGGCCCGCTCGATCAGCTCGGCGTCGTGGGCGTCGAGGGTGTCGCGCATGACCTCGCGGTGACAGGCGGCCAGGCGCGGGTCGTCGGGCCCGGTCGGCGGGTCGAGGAACAGCACGGTCGGTACGCCGTCCCCCAGCCCTGCGGCCGGCTCGAACTCGTAGTGCCGCCGCTCGACGAGGAGCCGCCAGCCGGCCGCACGCAGCGGGTCGGCCAACCGAGCGAGTGCGGTGTCGTCGAAGGTCGCACCGGTCGGCGCGAAGATGCCGGCCTCGTCGGCGCCGGCCGCGACCGCCTCGGCGGTCGCATGCGCGACGAGAGCGCGCGCGACCCCTGGATCGGACGGGAGCCCGAAGTGGTCGAGCACGAACACCCTGTCGTCGGGGGCGTCGGCACCGAAGGCGGCGACGACACCCAGCGGCGTCGGGTCGTCGGCGTACCGGACGCTCCAGACCCACGCCGGACGTCGTCGTCCGGAGCCGAAGGTGTCGCGGAGGTGGGTCGCGCCGCGGATCCGGCGCTGGGTCGGCGAGTCCACGGACAGCGGGCTCGCGGCAAGCAGCGCGATCGCCTCCTCGGCGGAGGCGGGGTGGAAGAACTGCAGTGCAGACATGGGTTCCTCAGATCTGGGAACCGGCCTCGTCCCGGAGGCCGGTGACTGACGTGGGCATCGCGGCCTCCTTCCTGTCGGCGGTGGCGCTGACGCTAGAGGGCGAGGTCGGTGGCGACAACGGCTGGTGGACCGACCCGACGATGACGACGCGGCGTGCCGCCCGGCGCAGGGTGGTGAGCACGGCCGGCCCGAGGACGACGATCGCCACGGCGTTGGTGATCGCGCGACCGGTGTCGAACGACCCGGTCGAGGTGATCAGGGTGTAGATCAGGAACCGGTGGAGGTTGACCGCCAGGGGGTCACCGGGCACGAACGCGAGCCCGGTATGGCCGGGCACGGCGACGCCGAGGACGAACGGCCACGACGAGAGGTTCAGCAGCAGCCCGAACGCGTACGCCGCCACCACGCCGTACGCCGCCAGCATCACGATCTCGGCGCGACCGGTGACCCGACGGGGCAGCAGGCCGGCCCCCATCCCGACCCAGGCCGAGCACATCATCTGGAACGGCAGCCAGGGACCGACCCCACCGGTGAGCAGCGCCGACGCGAACAGCGACGTGCAGCCGAGCACGAATCCGAACCCCGGTCCGAACACCCGCCCGGCCAGGATCAGCAGGAAGAAGACCAGCTCCACCCCGGCGGTGCCGGGCGACAGGCCACGCAGCACGGCGTTCACCGCGGACAGCACGCCCAGCACGGCGAGCACCCGCGGGTCGAGGCCGCCCTCGGTCACCTCGGCCAGGACGACGGCGATCACCACGGGCAGCAGGGCCAGGAAGACGAACGGCGGGCCGACCTGGCCGCCGGCCGAGGTGCGGACGAGCAGCGGCCACACCAGCATCATCAGGCCGGCCACCGAGGCGACGGTGAGGACGACGCCCGACCGGCGTCCCAGGGGTACGGCGTGCGTCCGGGTCATCGCGTCACCTCGTCGACACGGAGCCAGCCGGGTCCGAGGATCTTGGTCACCTGCGGCGCGAACGCGGGCGACGCGGCCAGCACCTCGCGCGTCGGTCCGTCGGACACGACCTCACCCTCCGCGAGGACGACCACGTGGTCGGCCGCGACGGCGGCGAACTCCACGTCGTGGGTCGCCACCATCACGGCATGTCCGTCGTCGGCCAGCCGTCGCAGGATCGCGGCGAGCTCCGCCTTGGCCGGGTAGTCCAGACCGCGCGTCGGCTCGTCGAGCAGGAGCACCGGCGGCACGCCGACCAGGACGACGACCAGCGCCAGCGCGAGCCGCTGACCCTCCGAGAGGTCGCGGGGATGGGTCTCGTGGGGGATGCCCGGCACGAGCCGGTCGAGGAGCCTGCGCGCCTGACCCGACCCGCCGTCGGCCGCCGCACACTCCTCGGCGACCGTCTCCAGGTAGAGGAGGTCGGAGGCCGTCTGGGGTACCAGCCCGACCAGGGCACGGCGCTGCGCAGCAGGTTGCGCGGCGGGATCGGTGCCGGCCACCTCGACGCGTCCGGCTCTGCGCTCCCGGCTGCCCTGCAGCGTCCAGAGCAGGGTCGACTTGCCCGAGCCGTTGCGCCCCATCAGGGCGGTCACGCTGCCGGGACGCAGACACACGCTCGCCTCCTTGAGGGCGACGGTCGCGCCGCGGACCACGGTGACCCCCTCCGCCACCGCGACCGGTGCGCCGTACCGCTCGGGAGCGGGCGTCGGGGGGGCGCCGAGGTCGAGGCCACGCACCAACCGGCGGGCGTCGCGGACGGTCACCGGCAGCGGGTCCCAGCCGAGACGCCGACCGAGCTCGATGATCGGGGGCACGACGGGCGAGACGGCCAGCACGTCGGCGGACGTTCCGGTGTGTACCCGGCCGTCGCCGGTCAGGAGGGCGATCCGGTCGGCGAACGGCACGACCCGCTCGAGCCGGTGCTCGGCCATCAGGACCGAGAGCCCGAGGTCGTGCACCAGCCGGGTCAGCGTGGCCAGCACCTCCTCGGCGGCAGTCGGGTCGAGCGCGGAGGTCGGCTCGTCGAGGACGAGGACCCGGGGGTGCATGGTCAGCACGGAGCCGATCGCCACCCGCTGCTGCTCGCCACCGGAGAGGGTGCGCAGGTCGCGGGCCCGTAGGCCGGCGATGCCGAGCAGGTCGAGGGTCTCCTCGACCCGGCGGCGCATGGTGTCGGGGGCGAGGCCGAGCTGCTCCATGCCGTAGGCCAGCTCCTCCTCGACGGTGTCGGTGACGAACCCGGCTGCGGGGTCCTGACCGACGTACCCGACGAGGTGGGCACGCTCGCGCGGCGGCTCGTGGACGACGGAACGCCGGTCGACGACCACGTCGCCGGACAGGGTGCCGCCGGTGAAGCGCGGCACCAGCCCTGTCACCACGCCGAGCAGGGTGGACTTGCCGACGCCGGTCCGTCCTGACACGACCACCAGCTCGCCCTCCTCGAGGAGCAGGTCGACGTCGTGGAGGACCGGCCGGTCGGCGTACCCGAAGCAGATGCTGCGCAGCTCGATCACGCGGCACCGCCACGAGGTCCGACGGGGTGCGGCGCGCACATCGCGCCACCGAGGGCGATCGCTGCGGCGGCTAGCGCCGTCAGGCTGAGCGTCGGCACGACGGTCAGGCCCGGGTAGGCGATCGTCAGCTGGTGATGCGACATCCACCAGGCCGAGAGCGCGACGGCCACGCCGGACGCGGCGACCACCGCCTCCGGCCACAGCCAGGGAGCCGGCCGGTAGCGCGACCGGCCGACGCGGCGTCCGGCTCCACGGACCGCCACCAGCGAGACGACGGCTCCGAGCACGAGCATCGGGGTACCGACCCAGGCCGGCGTGGTGCGGTCGAGCGCCCCGTAGACACCGACGCAGATCGCGCAGAGGCCCAGGACCATCAGCCCTCCGGTGGTACGCCGTTCGCGGGCGGTGGCGCCGGCTGTGCGGCCGTAGCCTCGCGTGTCCATGCCCGCCGCCAGGGCGAGCGACCGCTCGAGGGAGTCCTCCAGCACCGGGACGAGCAGCCGCCGCAGCCCGCGGACCCGGCCGCCGTCCCCGCCGCGCAGGGTCTGGGCCGCGCGCACGCGCCGGAAGCTGTCGGCCAGGTGCGGCAGCACCGTGATCGCGACGACCAGGGCGCTACCGATCTCGTAGAGCGCCGGCGGCACTGAGCGCAGCAGACGCTTGGGGTTGGCCAGGGAGTTGGCGGCGCCGACGCAGATCACGATGGTGGCGAGCCGGAGCCCGTCGTACAGGCCGAAGAGCAGCGACTCCTGGGTGACCGACCCGAGCAGGCGCAGCCCGAGCGTCCAGTGCGGCAGCGGCACCGTCGGCAGGTCGAGCAGGACCCGACCACCGTCGCCGCCGCCCACCAGGATGCGGAAGAGGACGCGGATGACCACGATGAACAGGCCGAGCCACAGGTAGAGGCGGAACGAGTCGGCCCACGGCGACGCGCTGCGCCGGGCTGCGACCGTGAGGCAGGCGACCCCGATCAGCAGCAGGAGCAGCCACGGGTTGGTGGTGAAGGAGGCCGCTGCGGCGAGGCCGACCGCCCACAGCCACCAGGCCACAGGGTGCAGGTCACGCGGCAGGCGGGCGACCGCGAGACGGGCGCGCATCACGCGCCGCCGGTGCGTTTCCGGCGTACGACGGCGACGACGGCTGCCGCGAGGAACAGCACCGCGACCACTGCCGGTGCCACCCAGCCGGGCAGGCCCGACCCCGAGCCTGGTGCGGAGGTGGCCGGCGGCTCGTCGGCCTGGGCACTCGTGGGTACGTCGGACCGGCTCGCCCGGGCTGTCGGCGTCGTAGTCGTGGTGTGGGGATGGCGCACGGGATGTGACGCCGCCGACGAGCGGGTCGGACTCGCCGATCCGGACGTGGTCGCGGTCGGTGAGGAGGACGACGGTGGCAGCCCCGAGGCCGGCGCCGGCGGCGGTGACGAGGAGGGCTTGTGCGTCGGCGACGACGTGGGCGACGAGGACGGCGGCGCGCTCCGATGAGCGGTCGCCTTCACGCCCGGCGGCATCTTGCTGTCGGAGCCCTGCCAGGACAGGGCGACGTACCCACCCTCGGGGACGGTGAGGGAGCCGACCCCGGCCGAGGAGTAGACCCACGTCCCCGACTTCCCGTCCGACCACCACAGCGCCCAGTACGCGTCGGAGGGGGGCGTGTTGACGCAGGGGTCGCTGGCCGGGGCGCCGTCGACCCGGCAGACGAAGCCGGGCTGACGTTGCACGTAGGTCAGCTGATGACCGACGTCCGTGAGCTGGGTGACCGCGGCCTTCCCGCCACCGCCCGCGTCGCAGGCCGCCTCGGCACCGCCGCCGAGCTGGTGGAAGTCGACGACCACGGTGACGCCGTGGGCTGTCGAGCACGAGGCGGCCTGGGCCGGTGCGGACACGCCGAGCCCCGTCGCCGCGGTCAGCAGGACCGCGGCGACGAGGCGTACGACGTGACGGGGCACCGACGTCACCGGCAGTGGGCGCCGCCGAGGAAGCGCAGCCCCGGCGCAGCCTGGGCCGTGGCCCGGCGCCAGGCGTCCTGCTTCGTGGCCGTGACGCCGTTGCGCTCGCCCTTGCGGAGGTCGGCCCGGTTGAACGCGATCGCTCCGCGCTCACCGGCGAGCGGCGTGCCCTTCAGGCCACCGCCCAGCTGGAGCTTCGAGACGAAGGTCGCGGCCTTCTCCGCGACGGCGCACCGACCCGCCGTACCCAGGGCCCAGGCGGCGAGCCCGGTGCTGTTCGAGTTCGGCGTGGAGCCGCTCGGCCCCTCACCGACGCCGCCGGTCTTGCCCTCCTGGTCGGCGAGCCAGCCGAGCGCGGCTCGCAGGCTGTGACGCAGAGCGCCGTGTCCCGCGCGGTACTTCCAGAGCTGGGTGACGACCAGCGCGGTCACGTCGTTGTCGGGCGGGCTCTTCTTCGTGCAGGACTGCTTGCTCGCGGCCGCCTTGCCGAGGTCGAGCCTGAAGTACCCCTGGTCGCACTGTTGGAGCAGCAGGTACTTCAGGGCGGGGGCGGCGAGGTCGCTGTGCGCGGCGAGGAGCCCGCGTACGGCGAAGACCTGGCCGATGGTGTTGGCCGAGTCACCGAAGGTGTTCGTCGGGTCCACGACGTCTTCGATGCGGCCGCGCGCCTGCCCACTCGTCGCGACACGGTCCTCCAGCGCCGAGACCAGGTCGGTGCCGCCGAAGCTGCGCACGCCTCCGCCGGTCGCCTGGGCGTAGACGAGGAGCTTCGCGACAGCGCCGGCGAAGACATCGCCCAACCCGAAGGCGGAGTCGGTGGTGTAGTCGGCGACGTGGTGGGTCATCGCCGTACGGATCCGGCTCGTCGCCGCCTTATCACGACCGATCGCGATCAGCGCGAAGCCGGTGTCGAGGGAGAGTCCGTAGTCGTCGAAGCCGCCGAAGTTCGGGTTGTGGACCAGACCGTGGGTCAGCTGGTGGGACTCCCAGGTGGCGGCATGACCTGCGGGAGAGTCAGCCGAGGCGGCCTGGGCGGGCTGACCGGTGGCGGTCAGGGAGACCGCCAGGGCGGTCGAGAGAAGCGCCACGGAGGCGCGATGGACGAGAGTCATTGCTTCCTTCCCGCTGCGACAGCGGGAAGGCGCCGATGATCGGGCGGGCCCACCCGCTGCTTTCCACGACAGCGTGTGTTCGGAACGCGTCGTGACAGGTGTTCCGGCTCACCGCGCTCGACTCGAGCACGGCCTACGGTTGCGGGTCAGCGCCGGACTTGGACCGGCTTCCCCCACCACGGGCGTACGTGGATGTGATCATCCGCAGCATAGTCGCGCGCGCAGCCGACCGCGCAAACGCTGATCCGCCCCGCCCCACCCGTCACATCGCTGCGGCACTTCCTGCACTTCTCGGGGGTTGCAACGGCCGAGAAGTGCAGGGATCCCCGGTGAGCCGGGGATCCCGACAAGGCCGTGCGTCAGGCCAGCTTCTCGAGTATCAGCTCACGCACCCGGTTGGCGTCGGCCTGACCGCGCATCTCCTTCATCACCGCACCGATCAGCGCGCCGGCCGCGGCGACCTTGCCGTCGCGGATCTTGTCGGCGACGTCGGGGTTCGCAGCGATGGCGGTGTCGACGGCGGCCGCGAGGGCGCCGTCGTCGGACACGATGCCCAGCCCGCGGGCGGCGACGATCTCATCCGGCGTACCTTCCTCGGCCACCAGTCCATCGAACACCTGCCGCGCCAGCTTGTCGTTGAGGGTCCCCTCGTCGACCAGGGCCTGTACGCGCGCCACGTCAGCCGGGGTGACGCCGAGCGAGGCGAGGTCGGTCTCGGACTCGTTGGCGCGCCGGGCCAGCTCACCCAGCCACCACTTGCGAGCGGTCTGCGGCGTCGCGCCCGCGGCGATGGTCGCCTCGACGAGGCCGAGGGCGCCGGCACCGACGGTGTCGCGCATGTCGAGGTCGGAGAAGCCCCAGACCTCCTGCAGCCGCGCGCGCTTCTCGTGCGGCGGCTCCGGCAGGGTCTTCTGGAGCTCCGCCACCCACTCCCGGCTCGGCGCCATCGGCACCAGATCGGGCTCGGGGAAGTAGCGGTAGTCCTCCGCATCCGACTTCTCGCGGCCGCTGGTCGTGACGCCGGTGTCCTCGTGCCAGTGCCGCGTCTCCTGGAGGATCGAGCCACCGCCGGTCAGGATCGCACCGTGTCGCCGCATCTCGTAGCGCGCCGCCCGCTCGACCGACCGCAGCGAGTTCACGTTCTTGGTCTCGGTCCGGGTGCCCAGCGCGCCGGCATCCTTCGGGGCGAGCGAGAGGTTCACGTCGCACCGCAACGAGCCCTGCTCCATCCGTACGTCGCTCACGCCGAGGCCGAGGAGCAGCTCGCGGAGTTGCGCGACATAGGCCCGGGCGACCTCGGGCGCCTTCGCGCCGGTGCCGAGCACCGGCTTGGTGACGATCTCGATCAGGGGGATGCCGGCACGGTTGTAGTCGACGAGAGAGAAGTCGGCGCCGTGGATCCGGCCGGTGCTGCCGCCTACGTGGAGGGACTTGCCGGTGTCCTCCTCCATATGGGCGCGCTCGATCCCGACGCGGTAGGTCTCGCCGTCCACCTCGACGTCCATGAAGCCCTCGAACGCGATCGGCTCGTCGTACTGGCTGGTCTGGAAGTTCTTCGGCATGTCCGGGTAGAAGTAGTTCTTCCGGGCGAACCGGCACCACTCCGCGATCTCGCAGTTGAGCGCGAGCCCGATCCGGATCGCCGACTCGACCGCCTTCGCGTTCACCGCCGGCATCGAGCCCGGCAGGCCGAGGCAGGTCGGGCAGGTCTGGGTGTTGGGCTCGGCGCCGAACTCGGTCGGGCAGCCACAGAACATCTTGGTCGCGGTGTTCAGCTCGACGTGCACCTCGAGGCCCAGGGCGGGGTCGAACTGCGCGAGCACGTCGTCGTAGGACAGCAGCCTGTCGGTCATGCAGTCGCTCCCTTCAGCTCGGGGGCCTGGTCGAGCAGCCGGCCGCCCCACTCGCGCGCGAGCAGCGCTTCGAGGGCCGCACCGACGCGGTAGACCCGGTCGTCCTTCAGCGCCGGCGCCAGGATCTGTACGCCGGCGGGCAGCCCGTCCTCGTCGGCCAGGCCGCTCGGCACCGAGATGCCGGGGACGCCCGACAGGTTGGCCGGGATGGTGGCGAGGTCGTTGAGGTACATCGCCAGGGGGTCGTCGATCTTCTCGCCCAGCGGGAACGCCGTCGTGGGTGCGGTCGGGCTGACCAGCACGTCGGCGCGCTCGAACGCGGCGTCGAAGTCGCGCGAGATGAGCGTGCGGACCTTCTGGGCCTGGCCGTAGTAGGCGTCGTAGTAGCCGCTCGACAGCGCGTAGGTGCCGAGGATGATGCGCCGCTTCACCTCGTCGCCGAAGCCCGCCTCGCGGGTGGCCCGCATGACGTCCTCCGCGCTCGGGTCGCCGTCGGGGGTGACCCGCAGCCCGTAGCGCATCGCGTCGAAGCGAGCCAGGTTGGACGACGCCTCAGCGGGCAGGATCAGGTAGTACGTCGCCAGCGCGTGCACGAAGTGCGGGCACGACACCTCGATGACCTCGGCCCCGGCCTTGGTCAGGAGCTCGACCGACTCGCGGAACCGGGCGAGGACGCCCGCCTGGTAGCCCTCGCCACCCAGCTCGGTCACGACCCCGATCCGGACGCCGGTCAGGTCACCCTCCGCGCCCCGCAGAGCTGCCTCCACCAGGGCGGGCATCGGCTGCTCGATGCTGGTCGAGTCGAGCGGGTCGTGCCCGCCGATGATCTCGTGGAGCAGGGCGGCGTCGAGGACGGTGCGGGTCACCGGTCCGGCCTGGTCGAGGGAGTTCGCCAGCGCCACGAGCCCGTAGCGCGACACCCCGCCGTACGTCGGCTTCACGCCGACGGTGCCGGTGACGGCCCCGGGCTGGCGGATGGAGCCGCCGGTGTCGGTGCCGAGCGCGAGCGGCGCTTCGTACGCCGCCACCGCGGCCGCGCTGCCGCCGCCCGATCCGCCGGGGATGCGGGTGAGGTCCCACGGGTTGTGGGTCGGACCGTAGGCACTGTGCTCGGTGGACGAGCCCATCGCGAACTCGTCCATGTTGGTCTTGCCCAGGATCGGCAGGCCGGCCGCACGGAGCCGCGCGACCACCGTGGCGTCGTACGGCGGGACCCAGCCCTCGAGGATCCGTGACCCGCAGGTCGTGGGCAGCCCGCGTGTGGCGATCACGTCCTTGACCGCGATCGGTACGCCGTCCAGCGCGCTCGCCGGCGTACCGGCGGCGCGGCGCTCGTCGGCCGACGCCGCGTCGCGCAGCGCGCCCTCGGCGTCGACCTGCAGGAACGCGTGCACGGCGCCGTCGACCTCGGCGATCCGGTCGAGGTGGGACTGGGTGACCGCAACGCTGGTCGTCTCACCGGCCGCGAGCGCGTCGGCGATCTCGGACGCCGTGCGCCTGTCGGTGGTCACTGCTCGTCCCCGAGGATCCTCGGCACCTTGAACCGCTGTTGTGCGACCTCGGGGGCACCGCTGAGTGCCTCCTGCGCCGTCAGCCCGGGCCGGACGACGTCGTCACGGAAGACATTGGTCAGGGGCAGGGCGTGGGACGTCGGCGGGATCTCGTCGGACGCGACGCCGTTGATGGACGCCACCGACTCGAGGATCACGCTCAGCTGCGGAGCGAGGTGGTCGAGCTCGGCGTCCGAGAGGTCGATGCGCGCGAGGTCGGCCAGGTGGGCCAGCTCGTCGCGGCTGATCGCGGCGGGCGCGCCGGTGCCGGTGGAGGTGTCGGGCATGGCCTCATCCTAGGGAGCAGCGACCGGTACCCGACCCAGCGGGACCACGGGCCGCACCTTCAGGAGCCGAGCTCGGCCAAACCGCCTACGCGAGGCGCTTGTCGGCGCTAGCGTGGTGAGTCGTATGAGCGGTGTCCGCGAGTCCGAGATCGACGGTGTCCTGTGCTTCTGGGTAGACATGGGACGCCCGGCGTCGTGCGCCCATCTGCTCTTCCGGCAGGGTCTGGCCGACGAGCCGCTCCACGAGAGTGGCTGGCTGCACCTCCTCGAGCACCTCGCGCTGCTCGACCGTGAGACCCTGACTCGCCCGATCGAGGGCCGGCTCTCCCTGCTGCGCACGCACTTCGCCGCCTTCGGCGGTCCCGAGGCCATCGCCGAGCACGTCGGCGACCTGGCCCGCTGGCTGGCCGAGCCCGACCTACGTCTGCTGCCGCGCGAGCGGGGCCTGTTGCAGGCCCAGGCCTACGAGGCGCGCGACCGGCTCACCCGCTCGCTGACGTGGCGGTACGGCGCGCTCGGGCCGGGCGTCGCCAGCTATCCCGAGATCGGCGCGATGCGCGCCACCGACCAGCTCCTGACGGAGCGCTCTCGCCGGATCTTCAACGCCGCGAACGCGATCCTCGTGCTGGACGGGCCACCCCCGGCCGGTCTGTCGGTGCCGCTGCCGCCCGGCGAGTACCTCCCCGCCGCGAAGGCCGACCCGGTGAGCCGGGCCCTGCCCGCTGCCTACCGCGACGAGGTCGGTCTGACGCTCAGCGGCGTGGTGACCCGGACCCATGAGGCCGGGTTCCTGCCGGTCGTCCTCGAGCGGGCGCTCCACGACGGGATGCGACGCCACAGCGGCAGCGCGTTCGGACTCTGGTCGTCGATGGCCGACGTGGACAACGAGTACGCAGTGGTCGCGGGCGGGTCCGAGGTCGTGGACGAGATGCTCCCGACGCTGGCCAAGGCAGCGCTGGAGGTCACCGGACAGCTCGCCGAGGAAGGCGTGCCCCGGGAGTGGGTCCAGGAGGCCGTGGAGCGACGCCTCCGGGTGCTCGAGTCCCCCGCCGCCGAGGTGGAGACCGCACTGGAGGCGGCGTACGCCGCGCTGAGCGACCGGGTACCGATGACCTACGAGGAGCTCCTCGCCCAGCTGCGCAGCACCGACCCGACGAAGGTCGACCGGGCCGCCCAGGAGCTGCACGCCTCCCTGCTGGTCGGCCTGCCCGAGGCCGCTCCCCTTCACCGGTCGATCCCGGCGATCTCGTTCCCCGAGGCGCGGCCTCAGGGCACCGGGACCAAGCACAGCCACGTCAACTGGCCCGCCGACCTGACGACCTTCATGATCGACCAGCAGGTGGCCGAACGGGTCACCGGCGGCATGTGCCGCTCCATGAGGTTCCAGAACGTCGTCGCCCTGCTGGCCTATCGCGACGGCGCCCGCCACCTGATCGGCCGCGACGGCAACGTCCTGGAGATGGAGCCGCGCGAGTGGATGCGCGGGAAGGACCTGACCAAAGCGCTCGACGGCGCCATCCCGCCCGACCTGCACCTGGCGATGCCCGACCGGACGGTGACCTTCCAGCCGATGAGCCTGACCGACCGTTCGGCCCGGGCGTTCGCGCGCGTGGCCAACACCCGGATCGGCCTGGCGACGCTCCTCGGGGTCGTCACGCTCCTGGCCGTGTGGGCGATCATCGGTGGCCACCCGGTCCCCGGGGTCGTGTTCCTGGTCCTGGCGGCAGCGCTCGGTGCCCAGCTGTGGCGTACCGAGATGGGAGCCGCACCGGGGGCGTCGGTGACGCCGCCCCCGACGACCACCTAGGGACCGCGTGCCCCTCGCCTCGCTCCGCGACGGCCGCACCCTGGCGTGGTCCGAGGGCGGAGACCCGCGCGGCCGCCCGGTGCTGTTCTTCCACGGGTGCCCCGACACCCGACGCGCCGCCGGCAGCGGGTACGACGCGGCACAGCAGCTGGGGGTCCGCCTGATCGCGGCCAACCGGCCGGGCTACGGCGCGTCCACACCGGCCCCACCGTCGTACGGGCGCGTCGCCGACGACGCCGCCGCGCTCGCGGACCAGCTGGGGCTCGACGGCTTCGGAGTCCTCGGCATGTCCGTCGGCGGCACCTTCGCCCTGGCGTGCGCGGCGTTCCATCCGGAGCGGGTCCGTGCCGCCGCCCTGGTCGCGACGCCCGGCGAGGCTCCGCTGATGGACCCGCCCTGGACCCGCGACGACCTCGACCCGGACGGCCGGGCCTGGTACGCCGCCCTCGCGGTCGGGGGTCTCGACGAGAACGTGGAGACCGTGCGCCCGGGCTTCCTCGCCTACCGGTCGCGGGTGGCCCCCGACGACCCCGATGACACCGCCCTGGCCGAGCGCTGGGTGAGTGGCCTCCCGGACGAGGACCGCTCGCTGCTCGCGTCTCGGACCCCGGCTGACCTGGCTGCCGACGCGCGCGAGGCCCTGCTCGTCCCGGACGGCTACCTGAACGACGCGGCCTTGGTGTTCCGCCGGTGGCCCTTCGAGGTCGCGGAGGTCCGGTGCCCGGTCACCCTCTGGTACGGCGAGCGGGACGCGAACGCTCCCCCACGCAACGGACGCTGGCTGGCCGACCGCCTCCCGGACGCGACGCTGCAGCTGCTGCCGGGTCTCGGCCACCTCGAGAGCCTGATGCGCTCGTGGCCCGACATCCTGCGCAGCGCGGCACCGAGCGCGTGACCGGCCACGGCCGTCATGGCTGGAACCCCGCCGGGCCACGCTCGAGCAACACCTTGAACCCGCCCTCGTCGAGCACGGGTACGCCGAGCTGCTCGGCCTTCTCGGCCTTGGAGCCGGCGTTGTCGCCGACCACGACGTAGTCGGTCTTCTTCGACACCGAGCCGGCAGCCTTCCCGCCACGGGACACGATCGCCTCCTTGGCAGAGTCGCGCGAGAAGTCGACCAGCGACCCGGTGACCACCACGGTCAGGCCCTCGAGCGTGCGCGCGACGGACTCGTCGCGCTCGTCCTCCATGGTCACCCCGGCGTCGGCCCACTTGTCGACGATCGCCGCGTGCCAGTCGACCTTGAACCACTCGATCACCGCCTCGGCGATGGTCGGCCCGACCCCCTCGGCCGCGGCGAGCTCGTCCTCGGACGCGGCCCGGATCCGCGCCATGGAGCCGAACTCCGCGGCCAGCGCCCGAGCAGCGGTCGGCCCGACGTGGCGGATCGAGAGGGCGACCAGGACCCGCCACAGCGGCACCGCCCGGCGCTCGCTGAGGTTGGCCAGGAGACCCTCGCCGTTGGCGCTCAGCTCCCGAGCCCCGGGTGTGAGAGGGGACGCGTCAGCGTCGTCTCGACGGGACCCCTTGCGGGCCGCGCGGGTGAACAGGTCGGTCTTCAGGAGCTTGTCGCGGTCGAGGTCGAAGACGTCGCCCTCGTCGGTGAGGACGTGGGCGTCGAGCAGCGCGTGGGCTGCCTCGGAGCCGAGACCCTCGATGTCGAAGGCCCCGCGGCTGGCCACGTGATAGACGCGCTCGAGCAGCTGGGCCGGGCACTGCCGCGTGTTGGGACAGCGGAGGTCCTTGTCGCCCTCCTTCTGCTGGGCGAGCGGGGTGCCGCACGAGGGACACACGGTCGGCATCACCCAGGGCTCCAGCCCGTCGGGCCGGAGCGCCAGCACCGGGCCGACGATCTCGGGGATCACGTCGCCCGCCTTGCGGAGCACCACCGTGTCGCCGGGCCGCACGTCCTTGCGGGCGACCTCGTGGGCGTTGTGGAGCGTGGCCCGCTCCACCGTGGAGCCCGCCACCTTGGTCGGTTCCATCACCCCGAACGGCGTCACCCGGCCCGTGCGACCCGTGTTGACCTCGATCGAGAGGAGCTTGGCGTTGACCTCCTCGGGTGGGTACTTGAAGGCGATCGCCCACCGTGGTGCGCGCGAGGTCGACCCCAGCCGCCGCTGGAGCGAGACCTCGTCGACCTTCACCACGACCCCGTCGATCTCGTAGGGGACGATCGTGTGTCGATGCTCCCCGGCGTTCTCGATGTAGGCCTGCACCTTCGTCAGGGACGGAAGCACGGTGACCTGGGCAGAGACGGGTAGGCCCCATGCCTGCAGCGCCTCGTAGGCGGCGGACTGCGACACCGGGTCGAAGCCGTCGCGGGCCCCGATGCCGTGACAGACCATCCCGAGGTCGCGGCTCGCGGTGACCCGGGGGTCCTTTTGCCGGAGTGACCCCGCGGCTGCGTTGCGCGGGTTGGCGAAGACCGGCTTACCGACCTCGGTCATCGAGACGTTGAGCCGCTCGAACGCCTCGACCGGGAGGAACACCTCGCCGCGCACCTCGAGCAGCGCGGGCACCGGGAGCTCGTCGGTGCCGACGAGCCGGTCGGGCACGGAGTCGATCGTGCGGACGTTGGGGGTGACGTCCTCTCCCGTGCGGCCGTCGCCGCGGGTGAGGGCGCGGACCAGCCGACCGCCCTCGAAGAGCAGGTTGATCGCCAGGCCGTCGACCTTGAGCTCGCACAGCAGCGCCGGGTCGGCGACCCCGTCGCGCGCGAGACGCGCGTGCCACGCAGTCAGCTCGTCGTAGGAGAACGCGTTGTCGAGGCTCTCCATCCGCTGGAGATGGTGGACAGCGGTGAACTCGGTGGAGACCGCGCCACCGACCTTCTGCGTCGGCGAGTCGGGGGTGCGCAGCTCGGGGAACTCCTCCTCGAGCTCCTGGAGCTCACGCAGGCGGCGGTCGTAGTCCGCGTCGTCGAGCGTCGGGTCGTCGAGGACGAAGTAGCGCCAGCGGGCGTCCTCGATCTCCTCGCTCAGCGCGCGGTGGCGCTCCTTGGCCTCGGGAGTGGCCGACTGCGGTTCACGCATGCCGCCTATCCTGCCAAGCGGCGCCGACATCCGCCGACCGGCCCGGCCCACCCATCCACAGGACTCGGCGTACCGAATCATCGGCGTGGAGTCGAACCTGAAGGAGCGCGTCGTGCCCGGTCCGAGCCTGTCCCGCTACGACGCGCCCGGCCGCACCGAGGCGATGGTGCTCGTGCTGCACGGCGGCAAGGCCCGCTCCAGCGCCCCCGTCACCGGCCGCAGCCTCACCTGGCGCCGTGCCCAGGGCCTGGCCCGCGCCCTCGGCGAGCCCCTTCACGCGCAGGGCGTCGGTCTGTGGGTCCTTCGCTATCGGACGGTCGGGTGGAACGCCGACGGCACCGGCAAGGTCGACGACACGCGCTGGGCGCTCGACCGGATCCGCGCGGAGATCGGGGAGGTCCCCGTGGCGCTCCTCGGCCACTCGATGGGCGGCCGGGCCGCCTGCCGGGCGGCCGACCACGAACTCGTGCGTGGCGTCGTCGCGCTGGCGCCGTGGCTGCCACTGCACGAGCCCGTCACCGCCCTCGCCGGCCGTCAGCTGCACGCTGCCCACGGGCGCCGCGACCACATCACGCGAGCCCAGGACACCCGGGCGTACGTCGAGCGCGCGCGGAAGGTCGCCAGCGCGGCGTCGTTCACCGACATGGGCGAGCGCGGTCACTACCTGCTGCGCGGCGCCCACGCGTGGAACTCCGTCGCCGTCGACGGCGTCCGGCAGGTGCTCGCCGCAGGCTGACCGTCGGCTTCCGGAGAGTTCCTCCGGACTCCGGATGAAACTGACTTGTTTCATCCGCGGAGATTCGGTTACCGTCGTACATGGAACGAAACCGTTCCGTTTCATGTAGATGAACGACTGGTGACAGGACCCCGATGACGCCCGCCGAAGCAGCGACCCACCTCCGCCCCCGAGTCGAGGGTGACCGTGAGCGCGAGATCCTCGACGCCGCCCTCGAGGTACTGGCCGAGGTCGGGTACGACCGTCTCACCATGGATGCCGTCGCGCAGCGCGCCAAGGCCTCCAAGGCGACGCTCTACCGTCGCTGGAACTCCAAGGCCACGCTCGTCGTCGACGCGCTGGCCAGCCAGAAGGCGACGCCGCCGGTGCCCGACTCCGGCGACCTCCGGACCGACCTGCTGACGGCGTTCTGCGGCATGGGCGGCCTCACCGACCACGACACCACGCAGACCTTCGGCGCCGTGATGACCGCCCTCAGCACCGACCCGGAGTTCGCGGGCGAGTTCCGGGCCCGCGTCCTGCAGCCGAAGGCGCAGCTGTCGCGGGCCCTCTTCCAGCGCGCCGTCGACCGTGGCGAGGTCCGCGAGGACCTCGACCTCGACCTGGTGGCGCCGGCCCTGGCCGGGATCGTCCTGCACCGCCTTTTCGTGATGGGCGAGACCCCCGGGCCGACGCTCATCGAGCACGTCATCGACCAGATCATCCTGCCGGCTGTCAGGCCGCAGGCCTGAGAACCGTCAAGAAGTCCTAGAGCACGAACACACGAAGTGAGGAAACCCATGTCCGAACTCACCGGCGCCATCGAGGCTCACGAGCCCGAGGTCACCGACAGCGACGGTAAGAAGCGGCACTATGGCTGGGCCCTGGTGCTGATCTGCATCGCCCAGCTCATGGTGGTGCTCGACGCCACGATCGCCAACATCGCTCTGCCCTACATCGGCAGAGATCTCCACATGTCCGGCACGAACCTCACGTGGATCGTGACCGGCTACTCCCTCGCCTTCGGCGGGCTGCTCCTCCTGGGCGGCAGGCTGGGCGACCTCTACGGCCGCCGGCGGGTCTTCATGGCCGGCCTCACGGTCTTCGCCGTGGCCTCGCTGCTCGGTGGTCTCGCCCAGAGCGAGGCCCTGCTGCTGAGCGCCCGGGGTCTGCAGGGTCTCGGTGCGGCGCTGGCCTCACCTGCGGCCCTCGCCCTGATCACCACCACGTTCCCGGCCGGACCGGCCCGTACGCGCGCCTTCGCCGTGTACGCCGCCATGTCCGGCGCCGGCGCGGCCGTCGGCCTGATCCTCGGTGGCTGGCTGACCGGGCTCGACGTGAACATGTTCAACCCCCAGGACGGCTGGCGCCTCACGTTCCTGATCAACGTGCCGATCGGCATCATCGCAGCCCTGCTGGCACCGCGGTTCCTGACGGAGTCCGAGTCACGTCCGGGCCAGCTCGACATCCCGGGCGCGCTGCTCGGCACCGGCGGGCTGCTCGCCCTGGTCTACGGCCTGACCCGGGCCGGCAACGTGCAGTACGGCTGGAGCAACGAGTGGACGATCGCCAGCCTGGTCGCCGCCGCCGTGGCACTGGTGCTGTTCTTCGTCGTGGAGTCGCGGGTCGAGCACCCGCTGCTGCCGTTCCGGATCTTCATGAACCGGACCAGGGCCGCGAGCTTCGTGGCCATGATGCTGCTCCCGGCGGCCATGTTCGCGATGTTCTTCTTCCTGAGCCTGTTCATCCAGAACGTGATGGGCTTCAGCCCGCTCAAGGCCGGCTTCGCGTTCCTGCCGTTCAGCATCTGCATCATCATCAGCGCGACCATCGTGTCCCAGCTGGCCAACCGGTTCGACCCGCGCTACATCGCGGGCACCGGCACCCTGATGGCCACGGTCGCGCTCTACGGGTTCTCACGGCTCAGTGTTCCCGCCAGTGGCGCGGACGTCCTCCACGCCATCAGCACCGGGCAGCCACTCGGCGCGGACGTCAACTACTGGACCCAGATCCTGCCGTTCGTCTGCCTGATGGCGCTCGGCATGGGTGCGGTCTTCGTGCCGCTCACCCTGACCGCCGTCCACCACGTGCAGGCTGAGGACTCCGGTGTCGGTTCGGGCGTGCTGAACACGATGCAGCAGATCGGTGGCGCGCTCGGCCTGGCCCTGTTGTCGACGGTGGGTAGCCACTTCAACAACATCCACGCCGCGAAGATCGGGCCGACCATCGCCCAGGGTCTGCAGCAGCTCGACCCGGCCGCCCTGCAGGCGGTGATGGCCAAGTTCGACGTCAGCGCCCCGGCGAACCTGACCGCGGTCCTCGCCTACCTGGGTGGCTTCCCGACGGGCGCCACCCACGCCTTCCTGGTCGGCGTCTTCATGATGCTCGCCGGCTCGGCCGTGGTGTGGATCTTCCTCGACGTCAAGCACGAGGAGCTGGCCACCGACGCCCCCGAGGGCGTCCACGTCGGCTGACGTACGTCGTACCACCGCACGACGCCCCCGGGTCACCAACCCGGGGGCGTTCGTCGTCTGTCGGATAGTCCCCGATCAGATGGTCGTGTTTCCGGCCGAATCAGAGCCATCTGATCGGGGACTATCCGTGGTCGGGCCATAAGCGGACGCGGGCGAGGCTGACGCCGTCGCGGACGGGAAGCAGGACCACGTCGACCCGGTCGTCGGCCACCAGCGCGTCGTTCATCGCGACGATGGCGCGGTCGTCGTCGTTCTGCGGGTCGAGCACGCGGCCGTCGCGGAGCATGTTGTCGAGCACGACCAGGCCGCCGGGACGCGTCCGGGTCACGATCTCTTCGAAGTACGCCGGGTAGCCCGCCTTGTCCGCGTCGATGAACGCGAAGTCCAGGTCCCGCTCGGTGGGCAGCGCCCGGAGGGTCTCGAGCGCCGGGGCGATCCGGAGCTCGATCCGGTCGGCGACGCCGGCCCGCGCCCAGTAGCGCCGCGCGATCGCCGTCCACTCCTCGCTGACGTCGCAGCAGAGGAGCCGGCCGTCGTCGGGCAGGCCGCGGGCGATGCAGATCGAGGAGTAGCCGGTGAACGTCCCGACCTCGACGGCGCGGCGTGCGCCCACGAGCCGGACCAGCATCGTGAGCAGCTCACCCTCGTCGTGGCTGATCTGCATGCCGGCGGCCCCGCCGAGCTCACGGTGGGTCTCCGCCGCGAGGCCCTGCAGCACCTCGTCTGCGGGCTCGGAGTGGGTGAGCAGGTAGTCGTTGATCGCGGGGCTGACGATGTCCATCGCGCCAGTCTGGCCGACCGCGGCTCGCCCGTGCACTCCCGCCCCGTGGCTCCCCAGCCCCATCCGTCACACGAAGCAGGCAGTCCCTGCACTTGTCGAGGGTTGCAAAGGCCGAGAAGTGACGGGATACCCGGCGAGCCGGGTATCCCGTCAGGAGTCCCACCCGACTAGCTGCCGGTGAACTCGGCCGCGTGCCCACCCGCCCGGTCGTACCAGAGGACATAGCGGCCGGCCGCCTGCGGGTACTGCAGCAATGGGTAGGTGGCGACCGGGCTGAGGGCCGCGAGCGTGCCCGTGACCAGGTCGTAGCGGAACGACGCCTCCTTCTGGTACCCGCTCGGCACCAGGCCCTGGAAGACGAGGGCGTCGTGACCCAGCGACGGGTTGAAGCTGTAGAGGCCGGTCACGTGGACCAGGAGTCGGCCGCTCCAGTCGAACGCGAGCAGCTCCTGGCGTGAGTCGTTCTCCGGTCCGCAGGTCTCGGGCAGCGCGATCGCGGAGTCGCTCACAGCGAGGGGCTCCGCTCCCGCGTTCTGGAGATCGAGGGTGGAGCTCATCCGACACCCTTCGGTCAACGGCACCCGGACGTCCTGCTGCGGGCCCCCGGCGGCCGTCTCGGTCACCAGATGTCCTGCTGTGGTGACCCAGACGACCCTCCCGTCGGCGACCTGGGCGACAGCCACGTGCGACGCCACCTTGGTCAGCGGTCCCGAGAAGGGAGCCGTGTAGAGGGAGTGGGAGGTGCCCTTGAGGGTGTCGCCGTCGTACGACGTGAACCACATCCGGTCACCCGCGATCCAGGGCTGACCTGCCGAGATCCCGTCTCCGAAGTCGCTGTGGACGAAGACGTCGTGGCCACCGTCGAGGTCGGTGACGTGGAAACCGGTGCTGCCTGGTCGCGTGGTGGGCGCTGACGTGTGCCACAAGAGCCGGCCGTCGTCGAGGAACGACGGCAGCCATACCGTGGGCGTCCCCGCGTTCGAGCCGGGCGACGGAGGCTGCTGCACCGCTCGCGGCCCCCGACCGGGTCCGTCGAAGATCCGGGTGCGCCGCACCCGGTCGGGGCCGTTCGGCCAGTCCTGGACGATCAGCCTCCCCTGCGCGTCCACCTGCTGGTAGGTGGGAGCCGCGCCGCGGCCGGGTCCGAGGTGCTGCACCGAGGGGATCGTCCAGGGCTCCGGCCGGTAGCCGGGCAGGCTGCTCGCGGGCACCGCGGACGATGCGTCGACGCTCCGGCCGTACTGGTAGCGGCCGATCGGCTCGGGGCTGGACGGGTGGTGCTGCGTCAGCCCGACCGTCACCACCGCCACGACCGCCACCGCGAGGGCCGCGCCACCGGTGACGAACGTCGTACGCCGGCGCTGGCGGCGCTCGGCGAGCTGGGTGATGTCGGAGGCGTGGTGAGGCTCGGGCGGCGCGGCGGACACCGCTGCCTCCATCAGGTCGGTCAGGTTGCGGGGCATGGTCACTCCCTCCCGCTCACGAGCAGATCGTCGTTCGTCTCACGGGCGAAGGCGGCCTGGAGGGTCTCCAGCCCGCGGGCCGTCTGGGACTTCACGGTGCCTTCGGAGCAGCCGAGAACCGTGGCGACCTCGCTCACCGAGAGGTCGTCGTAGTGGCGGAGCACGAGGCACGCCCGCTGCCGTGGCGGCACCTGGGCCAGGCAGCGGCCGAGCAGGTCGCGGTCGGCGCTGCGCGCGGCGGTGTCGACCTCGGGGGTGTCGACGACGGAGTCGACCGGGACCTCGGTGCTGGAGCGCTTGCGCTTGGCGTCGATCACCACGCTGACCACGGCCTTGCGGGCGTAGGCCTGGGCCTCCGGCTCGCTGCGCAGACGCGGCCAGTGCCGGTAGACCCGGATCAGGGCCTCCTGCACGTGATCGCTGGCCAGCTGCCAGTCACCGCACATGAGGTACGCCGTCCGCCGTAGCCGCGGCTGGCTGGCCAGCACGAAGGCGGTGAACGCCTCCGAGTCCCGTCTCGCCATCGCCGTCCTTCGTCGTCCGGTGCCACCCTCGCCGATCAGAACGAGATGGGCCCCCGATCGGGTTGCACCGCCCGCACGGTACGCCGGGCCGGGCGTCAGCCGTTCAGGTTGGTCGCCACCTCGCGGCAGAGCTCGGTGGCGCGTCGGGCCCAGGCGGGCGAGGCGCCGGCGAGGCCGCAGGAGGGGGTGATCACGAGCCGCTCGAGGACGCTCTCGGGGTCGAGCCCGAGCATGTCGAGCCAGCGGAGCACCCGCTCGGTCAGCGTCTTCGCGTCGGGGACGGTCTCGGGCTCGAGAGACGGGACGACGCCGAGCGCCAGCGTCTCGCCCGCCTCCAGCGCCTCGGCGAGCACGTCCATGTCGGCGGCGGTCAGGACCGAGAAGTCGGCACTCAGGCCGCGAGCGCCGGCTCCACGCAGGAGCTGCCACGGCACCCCCGCCGCGCAGGAGTGCACCCAGGGATCCGGGCCGGCGGCGGCCAGTACCCACTCCAGGGCCGCGGACGCCTCGGGCGGATGCACGACGCGATGCCGACCGAAGCCGGACGCGGTCGGGATCGCACCGGCCAGCACCGCAGCCAGCGCGGGCTCGTCCACCTGTACGACGACCCGCTCGGCCGCGACCCTGCGGCGTACGTCGGCCACATGGGTGGCCAACCCTTCCGCGAGGGCCTGCGCCAGCTCGCGCCGTGCCCCGTGGTCGGAGAGCACCTTGTCGCCACGTGGCTTCTCGACGGAGGCCGCGAGCGTCCAGGGGCCGGCGACCTGGATCTTGAACGAGCCACGCACGTCCTGGGCCTGCTCCTCGAGCACGTCGAGGTCCTGTGCGAGCAACGAACGGGCCCGGCGATGGTCGATACCGGGTCGGTCGGTGAGCCGCCAACCCGCCGGCTGCAGGTCGAACCCGAGGTCCGCGACCATCGCGACCGCCCGGCCGGCCATGCCAGCCGGAGCGCCTCGCCCCGGGAGCTCCGGGAGGTAGGGCAGGTCCGGCACCTCGCCCAGGACCACGCGTACCGCCTCGGCGTACTCCTCCGCGTCGTCGCCGGGCCACGACCCGATGCCGGTCGCGGCGCTCACGCGGTCACGTCGGCACGGGCGGTGGAGACGATGGTGGCCGAGCCGACCACACGGGTGCCGTCGTACATCACCGCTGCCTGGCCCGGTGCGATCCCCTGCGCCGGGTCGAGCAGCTCGATCTCGACCCGGCCGACGTCTACGACGACCGTCGCGCGATGCTCGGCGCCGTGCGCGCGCAGCTGCACGCCTCCGGTGTACGACGTGGGGGCGGCGCCGCACCAGCGGGGCCGGTCGGCGACGATCCGGTCGATGGTCAGCGCCGCGCGGGGGCCGACCGTGACCGTGCCCGAGACCGGCTCGATGTCGAGCACGAACCGTGGCTTCCCGTCGGCCGCCGGCACGCCGAGCCGCAGGCCGCGCCGCTGACCGATGGTGAAGCCGTAGGTGCCCTCGTGCCGCCCGAGCTCGTCGCCGGACTCGGCGTCGACGATCGCCCCGCCGTGGTTGGGTGCGCGTTCCCCGAGCTTCTCGCGCAGCCAGCCGGCGTTGTCGCCGTCGGCGACGAAGCAGATGTCGTGGGAGTCAGGCTTCTCGGCCACCAGGAGACCGCGCCGCGCGGCCTCCTCACGGATCGTCGACTTCGGGGTGTCGCCCAGCGGGAACAGCGAGTGGGACAGCTGATCCTGGGTGAGGACGCCGAGCACGTAGGACTGGTCCTTGCCGTCGTCGACTGCCCGGTGCATCTCCACCGACCCGTCGGTCGCGGTCCGCAGCTGTGCGTAGTGGCCGGTGGCGACCGCTTCGAAGCCGAGCGCGAGCGCCCGGTCGAGCACGGCGGCGAACTTGATCTTCTCGTTGCACCGCAGGCACGGGTTCGGCGTCCGACCCGCGGCGTACTCGTCCATGAAGTCCTCGACCACGTCCTCGTGGAACCGCTCGGAGAGGTCCCAGACGTAGAAGGGGATGCCGATCACGTCGGCGGCCCGGCGCGCATCGTTGGCGTCCTCGAGGGTGCAGCAACCCCGCGCTCCCGAGCGATACGACGCGGGGTTGCGCGAGAGGGCGAGGTGGATGCCGGTGACGTCGTGACCGGCCTCGTGGGCGCGGGCTGCGGCCACGGCCGAGTCGACGCCGCCGGACATCGCGGCGACGACTCTCATCGTTCGCGGGCTCCCCGGGCGCGCTCGACAGCGGGACCGATCGCCTCGACCAGTGCGTCCACGTCCGACGATGTGGACGTGCGACCGAGCGTGAAGCGCAGCGAGTGACGCGCGCCCTCCTCGTTGCACCCCATGGCGAGCAGCACATGAGACGGCTGGGGCACCCCGGCCGAGCAGGCCGACCCGGTCGAGCACTCGATCCCGCGGGCGTCGAGCAGCATCAGGAGCGAGTCGCCCTCGCAGTCGGGGAAGCCCAGGTGGGCGTTGCCGGGGAGCCGGTGGTCGACGTCGCCGTGGAGATGGGCCGCGGGCACGACCTCGGTCACGCGGCGGACGAGGTCGTCGCGCAGGGCGGCCATCCGCTCGGCGTACTCGGGCTGGGCCTTGACGGCATGCTCGACCGCGGTCGCGAAGCCGGCGATGGCGGGCATGTCGAGGGTGCCGCTGCGGATGTCGCGCTCCTGGCCGCCGCCGTGGAGCAGCGGGGTGAGGGAGAGCTCACGGCGCAGCACGAGGGCACCGACGCCGTAGGGGCCTCCCAGCTTGTGACCGGTGAGGGTGAGCGCGTCGACCCCGCTCGCGGCGAAGTCGACCGGCACCGCGCCGACGGCCTGGACGGCATCGGTATGCACCGGGATCCCGTGGACCGAGGCGGTCGCGACGATCTCCTCGATGGGCTGCAGCGTGCCGACCTCGTTGTTGGCCCACATCACCGAGATCACGGCGATGGAAGCGGGGTCGCGCTCGACACCCTCGCGGAAGGCAGCCAGGTCGAGGCGGCCGCGACGGTCCACCGGTAGGAGCTCGACGACGGCGTGCTCCTCCTGCGCGAGCCAGTGGAGGGCGTCGAGGACGGCGTGGTGCTCGATCGACGACGCCAGGATCCGGACCCGCGCCGGGTCTGCGTCGTGCCGCGACCAGAAGAGGCCCTTCAGCGCCAGGTTGTCGGACTCGGTGCCACCGGAGGTGAACACGACCTCGCCGGGACGGCAGTTGATCGCCTGGGCGATCGTCTCGCGGGACTCCTCCACGATCCGGCGGGCCGCCCGGCCACTGGCGTGGAGCGAGGAGGGGTTGCCGACGTCGCGGAGGTGGGTCGTCATCACCTCGAGCGCAGCCGGGAGCATCGGGGTGGTCGCGGCGTGGTCGAGGTAGACGGTCTGCACGTCAGGCAGGGTGTCGGGCGCGTCGGGCATGTCGGGCCCTAGCGTACGCGCCAGGCCCGCGACGACGAACCCGGAGGATCGAACCGGTCAGGGCACCCGGCCGCGGGCCAGGCTGACCTTCGAGTGCGCCGGGTTGCCGTCGTACGGCTCGCGGGAGACGTCGACCTGGTCGTAGGCCGTCAGGTCGAGGCCGGGCGGGACGGCGTAGGAGCCGCGGTCACCGTCCAGGACTCCGAGGGCCACCATGCCGCCCGTCTTGGCGTCGAGCAGCCAGACCTCCACGAAGCCCGGCCCCGGGTCGATCCCCGACACGTCGAGGGACAGCTGTGCACCGGGTTGCGAACCGGTCAGCGAGATCGTGCCGCGGGTGCGGTGCTGGCCGAGCGGGACGAGCTCGCTCGTCGCGGCAGAAAGGCTCGCAGAGTCGCTCCGGTGGGTCGCCGCCCAGGTGATGGCGGACCCGAGCACCGCACCGACGACGGCCGCCGCGACCCACGCCCAGGCGACGCGCCTGGTCCGGCGCGGGGCAAGCGGCACGACGGTGTCGTCCGCCGCCAGCTCTCGCTGGATGGCCTCCCACACCTGAGGCGGGGGTGAGCTGAGAGAGGACACGCTGGGGTCACGCCGAAGGAGGTCGCCTGCCGCACGTGTGCGCTGGATGATGTCCAGGTCGTCACGGCATGCCGAGCACTCGGCGACGTGGCTGAGGACCTCGCCCGGTGCGTGGTCGACACCCGCCATGAGTGCCTCGAGGTCAGGGTGTGGCATCGCTGGCTCCCAGGTGTTGGCGGAGCTGGCTCAGGCCTCGCCTGATGTGGCTCTTGACGGTGCCGAGCGGGAGGCCGGTGCGGGCGCACACCTCGGCGTGTGTGAGACCCTCCAGGAAGGCTAGGGCGACGATCTCGCGACGCGGTTGCTCGAGCCTCGCCAGTAGGTCTACGACCACGAGCGTGTCGGTCACGACGTCGGCGGGTCCGGAGTCTCCCAGCTCGTGATGTACGGAGCTGATCCGCTCATGCAGACGCGAGTCGCGGGTCCGCGACGACATCCGGTCGGCCACCGCGTGTCTGGCGATCCCGACCAGCCACGCGGGCAACGGGCGTTGGGCGGGGTCGTACCCCGCCCGACCGCGCCACGCCTTCAAGAACACCTCCTGAGTGACGTCCTGGGCATCGGCATGCTGCCCGAGGCGCCGGAGCGCCAAGGTGAAAACCAAGGGCGACCAGCGCAGGTAGCCGGCCTCCAGGGCCCAGGACTCGCCGTCCGCGAACGCGTTGGCGAGCAGTCGTTCGGAGTCCTCCTCGGCACCAGGACGCGGCTCTGCGGCATGCCGTACCGGGGATCCCCCGGAACCTCGCACGCTCACCCAGGACTCCTCGATCGTCGGTCTGTTCCGGCAACCCTAACCGGGAGTTCCCAATAAGAAGGGTGCATCCAATCGTGGCCCGGAGTCGGAAGAGAGGGTGACGAGGCTGCCCCGGCCCCGTCACGACACCGCACGAGAGGACAGACACATGCGACTCAAGCTGCTCGGCATCCTGACCGCCGTGGCGACCTGCGCCGCGCTCGTAGCCTCGACAGGTTCACCGGCCACCGCCGACACCTCGTCCCGGAGCTCCGGGCGCGGCTCCGGGTACACCCAGGTGGTCGTCGACCCGGCGGTCTACCAGCTCATCGCGACGGCCGGGATCACGCCCAGCCCGGTCGCCCCCGCCACCGCCTTCCCCTACCGCGGCACGCTGGCCGCCCGCTTCCCGATCACCGGCGTCGCCGCGCCCGCGACGATCACGCACGCGGGTGGCCTGACCCTCGCCGCAGGTGACGCCACGATCACGCTGACCGACTTCAACATCGAGCTCGCCCGGCTGACGGTGAGCGGCAACGTGTCCGGCTCGATCGGCGACGTCGGCCGGGCAGACCTCTTCACCCTCGGCCTCAGCAACCGTCCCAGGCTCGGTCTGCTCTCCCTGCGCTTGACCGCGACCGCGGCCGGAGCCCTGAACGCGACCTTCGGAGTCTCGGCCTTCGCGGCGGGAGACACCTTCGGCTACGCCACGGTGGTCCCGCGCCTCGGCTGGCGACACAGCGACCGGCACCTGACCGGCCTCGCTGGCTGACCCCCACGGCGCCGCGAGCCATCCGGCCCGTGGCACCACGCAACACCCGAGGTCGGCACCAGGCCGGCCCGTCCTCACAGGAGAGAAACCACATGTCAGTTCTCCGTACGTTCGCCGTCGCCGCCACCGCCGTGGTGGTGACCGTCCCGATCGCCGGCGCTACCGCTGCCCAGGCGGGATCCACCCACCAGGCCAGCGCCCACCACGCCACCGCCGACCAGAGGGGCGCCACCTTCATCGCCCTGACCGGTGGCAAGACCACGCTCACCCTCGACAAGAACACCGCGGCAGCCCTCACCGGCGCCGGCGTGGCGGTCTCCCCTGTGTCGGAGGCGAAGGCCGGCGCGGCCGGCATCTCGTTCCCGATCCAGGGCGGTCTGATCAACGCCAAGACCCTGGCCGGCACCATCACCCACTCCGGTGGTCTCAAGTTCACCGCCGGCGGGAAGAGCCTGACCATCCGCGACTTCACGGTCAGCACCTCCAAGAAGACCCTCACCGCATGGGTCGACGAGGTCGGCGCGCGCATCGCGGTACTGAACGTCAAGCTCGGCAAGGCCAAGGTCAAGCTGACCGCCAAGCACCTGACGATCAGCAGGATCCAGACCACGCTCACCAAGGGCGCAGCGGACGCGCTGAACGGCTACTTCGCCACCAGCCTGTTCGCTGGTGGTCTGCCGGTCGGCAAGGTCGTGGTCAGCGCGTCCTCCAAGGTTCTGCACCGCTGACCCCGGTGCGGGCGGGCGGTTCTCCCAGGGGCCGTCCCGCCCGCAGCCCGGCGACCCGGTTCAGTCCGGGTTGCCGGGCCTGTCCCGGCGCCCGGCCGCACCGACCTCCTCCGACCGGGCCCGGGCCTCGAAGAGCAACACCGCAGCGGAGGCCGCGACGTTGAGCGAGTCGGCCCGCCCCCACATCGGGATCGCGACCCGGGTCAGGCCGGTCCGCCACTCGTCGGCCACGCCCTCGCCCTCGGAGCCGACGACCACGGCGGTAGGTCCTGCACCGAGCCCCGCGTGCCGGTAGGACGTCGCCCCGGCCGGGTCCGCGACGTACGTCGTGAAGCCCGCGGCGGCCAGGTCCGCCCGGGCGGACGCCACGTCGGCGTACTCGAGCACCGGCGTGGTCAGCACCGTGCCGCGGCTCGCAGCGAACGCCTTCGGATGCGTCACCCGCGCGGTGGCCCGGGTCAGCAGCAGGGCGTCGACCGCGCAGGCGTCGGCCGTCCGGATCAGGGCTCCCAGGTTGCCGGCGTACTCGATGCCGTCAGCCACCAGCACCAGCCCGCCCCCGCCCGATCGAAGCCGGGACGGCCACCGCGGGAGCCCGACGACCGAGACGAGCGCCGGCGCGGTCAGTCCGGGGTGGATCCGGGCCAGGGTGCGCTCGGAGATGCGGAAGGCCTGCCCCGACCGATGGACCACGCGGGCGGCGGTCGCCTCGAGAGACGGATGAGGTCGCTCTCCGGGGCACCAGAGCACGCCGTCGATGCTCGCTCCGCTCCCGAGGACGACCTCGTGCGCCCAGCCGCCCGCGACCGCCGTGACGTGATCGGTACGCGGCAGCAGGTTGCGCCGTGCGCGGGAGTAGCGGCGCACGGCGTCGTGGGACGCCCCGGCCGGCGGCAAGCGGACCAGCACCGACGGGTCGGCGACGGTCTCCCCGGGGCGGGACAGAGACTGGTGGGGCGTGGGCATGGAGGGCTCCGACGAGCAGGAGTGACGTCCTGACCTCCCGCCGGTCCGCGGCAGGGGCCGTCAGGCTGCCGGTCGGCGCCTGGCTGAGGTCACTCCGCGATACCCATGCCGGAGACGGTACGACGGCCCGGTCACGGCCCGCACCCCGATATTGCTCAGAACCGGTCGAGCCAGGGGTGGTCGGGACGCAGCCGGCGGACGGCGTCGCGGAGCCACTCCCGGGGGCGGGCGTCCAGCAGTGGCAGCGCGTGCTCGAGGTCCCGCAGGTCCTTGGGCCGGCCGTTGGTGGACTTGAAGAGCAGCACGATCTCCGGGTTGAGCACGCGGATCCCGTCGTCGGTGACCCAGGTCGCCTCGTCCAGCGGGAGCCGGTGGTCGGGGAGCCGCTTGTTCTGCCACAGCCCGTCCACGTCCGGCGTCAGCGGCAGATCCATGACCCAGGGCGAGGACCAGTCCCGGCGTACCCAGATCTGGCAGTCGGGCTCCGGCAGGTCGGGCCAGCGCTGGGTCATCGGTCGGATCCGACCGCTCACGTTGGTCCACAGGTCCCACCGGTCTCCGACATGCTCGCGCAGCAGTGGCGCATCGCACGCCAGCAACGACACGTCGAGGTCCTCGTGCTCGCGCAGGGCGCCGGTGAACGCCTCGACGGCGTAGCCGCCGACGAGCCACCAGGGCCGGTCGAAACCGTCGAAGAAGGTCCGGGCACCGTCCACGTCGAGGGGTTGCCAGGGTCCGTAGGTGCGGTCGAACCAATCCCCCTCGGCCTGCTCCTCCGCACTCAGCTCGAGCGGCTCCCGCATGGCAGGGAACCTACTCCGACGCGGCGGTGACGAGGGTCGCGATGAGCCCGAGATGATCGATTCCGTCCACGTGCACGGTCGTCGTACCGGTCGCTGTCAGACCCGGGCCGAGCATGACGTGGTCGATCTGCACCAGCGGCGGCATCGGAACCAGGTGCAGGGCCCGGTAGGCCCCGTTCGCGGGCCAGGTCGGCTGCCAGCCCTGGTCAGCCAGCTCGGTGGCCGAGCGGTAGCCCTCGTCCTCCAGCCTGCGCATCGGCGCCTGGTCGAGGGTCGCGTTGAAGTCACCGACGATCAGGTCGGGGTGGTCGGAGCGTGCCACCGCCAGGATCCGGTCGTGGTCGGCGCGCCACGTGACCGATCGGGTCGGCTGTTCCGGATGCACCGCCAGGAGACGTACGGGACCGTCCTCGGTGTCGACGGTGGCCATCAGGGTGCTCTCCGACGAGTCCGCGGCGACGACGTCCCCGACCCGGGCCCGCGAGAGGACGACGATCCCGTTGTCACGTGAGCCCGGCGCGCTGACGTGGTGGGGGAAGAGGTCCGACAGCCCCGCCCGGTCCATGGCAGCCAGGGACTCCTGCGTGACGTCCTCGAGGACGAGCACGTCGACATGGTGCCGCTGTGCGGCCTCGACGACCGGGACCCCGATGCCATCGGTCGCCTCGAAGTTGACGGTCATCACCACCCACGGTCTGGCTCCTGCGGCGGGCCGCGGCGTAGTGCCGGTGAAGAGCGGCGCCAGCCAGTAGGCGTGCAGACCCAACCCGATCAGGGGCAGCAGCACCACCCACGCCTGCCGAGGGTGCCGGAACGCCCAGCCCGCGAGCAGCACCAGCACGAGGGCGTACAGGAGGATCGCGTACGGCGCGAGGCTCTGGGCGCGGATCAGCAGCGACTGTCGCGGGTCGGACACCCGCAGGGCAGTCAGGACCAGCGCCGGCGTCAGCAGCAGGACCACCAGCGTCCAGAAGGCCCCCCGACCCCAGGTCACGCGGCGACCCTACCCGGCGAGGTCAGCGCGTGCCGTACATCTTCTTCATGCCCAGCCAGTCGCCGAACCCGAGGGTGCGGGCGTACGTCGAGCAGGCGGTCTCGGCGTGCTCCATCGTCAGGTTGGAGTGCCCGTTGCCGGTATGGCCCATCCCGTAGGCATGGCCGAACTCGTGGGTGACCGTGCCCTCGAAGTCCCACTTGTCGGTACAGCCGGCGGGGATGCTGGTGACCAACCGGGTGCCGTTGTCGATCATGATGTCCGCCGCGCCCATCTGTCCCGCGTTGAGCCACCAGTAGCAGGTCCAGCCGAGCAGGTTGCCCGGCAGGTTGCCGAAGCCGACGACGTTCTTGGTGTTGAAGTCACCGCACGTGATCCTGCCGGAGCCGGGCTTGATGTTGGGGCGCGCGGTCGTCCGGCCCGTGTAGTGGGCGACCGGCGTGCCGAGGCGCGGGCGCCCGCACGTGTTCCGCCCCTTGCGCATGTTGCCGTTGGCGACCTTGATCTGCCGGGTCAGCGTCGCCTTGTCCAGCCGTGACGGGGACTTGTCGAGGTTGATGCCGTAGCGCAGCGACGTGCGCCAGTGGTGGCCCTCGAGGTGGAAGGTGCGGTCCTTGCACGCGTCGGGGTCGACACGGCGGGCGGTGGTCGCCGCCGCGCTGGACGACCCGGCGTGCGCACCGGTGACGGCCCGGACCTGGGTGCCGGTGTTGGTCACGCGGAGCCCCACCACCTCGCCGCGGGTGCCGTAGCCGTCACCGGCCACCGTCACTCCGGGCGGCGGCACCACCACCGCGACGCGCCCGTCGTACACCGTGCGGCCGACCAGGGAGCAGCCGAGGGAGACGCCGTGCGCGAGGGCCGAGGCAGGGATCGGGCCCCGTCCGGCGCAGCGGTCGTCGACGGTACGTGAGGAGGCCGGGCCCTGGATGGACGCGGCCAGGAGTGCACCGGTGGCGAGGCAGGCGACCAGGGCGAGGGCTCGTCGGATGATCGTCATGCACCCAGCCTGCACAGCCGACCCTCGTCTCACCACATCGCCGCGCCCGGCAGCGTCAACCGATCAGAGCAGGGCGAGGTCGTCGCGGTGCACGACCTCACGCTCGTACGCCGCCCCGAGCTCGCGCCGGAGGGTCGCAGAGGTCTTCCCGACCAGCCTCGGGATCTCGTCGGCGTCGAAGTTCACCAGGCCGCGCGCCACGGCGCGGCCGTCGGGGCCGGCGAGGTCGACCGGGTCGCCGGCGACGAAGGACCCGGTGGCTCCCGTCAGCCCGGCCGCCAGCAGCGAGGCCCGACGCTCGGTGACGGCGCGCACGGCCCCGTCATCGAGCAGCAGCACGCCCTTCGGCTCGGTGGCGTGGGCCAGCCACAGCTGACGGGTAGGACGACGACGGGTGGCTGCCTGGAACCACGTCCCGACCGGTACGGCGGACAGGGCGTCCCCCGCCTGCCTCGCGGAGGTGAGGACGACCGGGATCCCGGCCCCGGTGGCGATCCGCGCGGCATCGAGCTTGGTCCGCATGCCACCGGTGCCGACCCCGGCGGCGCCCGCGCTCCCGACGCGCACCCCCGCCAGGTCGTCGGCCAGCGCGACGTCGGCGATCAGGCGGCTGCCCTCGGCGGACGGGTAACCGTCGTACAGCCCGTCGACGTCGCTGAGCAGGACGAGCAGGTCGGCGTGCACCAGGTGGGCGACCAGGGCCGCCAGACGGTCGTTGTCGCCGAACCTGATCTCGCCGGTGGCGACCGTGTCGTTCTCGTTGACGATCGGCAGCACCCCGAGCTCGAGCAGCTTCGCCAGGGTCTGGTGCGCGTTGCGGTAGTGGCTGCGCCGGGTCATGTCGTCGGCCGTCAGCAGCACCTGCCCGGCGACGAGTCCGTGGGCCGCGAGCTCCTCGGTGTAGCGGTGCACGAGGATTCCCTGTCCCACGGCGGCCGCAGCCTGTTGCGCCGGCAGCGCCCGCGGGCGGCGGGCCAGCCCGAGCGGCGCGAGGCCCGCGGCGATCGCGCCGGACGAGACCAGGACGACCTCGGTGCCGCGGCTGCGGGCGGCGGCGAGCACCTCCACGAGCCGGCGTACGCGCTCCGGGTCGATGCCGCCTGCGGCGGTCGTGAGGGAGGAGGAGCCGACCTTGACCACGACCCGGCGGGCCGCGGTGACCTGCTCACGCCGGGCCTGACCGGTCATGCGTCCTGGTCACTCTCCGAGGCCGAGGGCACGCGGTCGGGATCGTCGTCGGAGCCGATCTCGTAGCTCACCGGCCCGCTCGGGTGGTCGATCCGGCGGGCGACGTCGGCGCGGGTCTCGGTCTCGCCACGCTCGGGCATGGCCTCCTGGATCGCTCGACGGCGGCCGGCGGCGGGGCGCTTCTCCTCGAACCGCTGGTCCTCGCCACGACGGCCGAGCATCTCGACGCCGGCATCGATCCCGGGCTTGAAATCGAAGACCACGGCGTTGTCGGGATGACCGATGAGAACGGCGTCGCCCTCGACCGCACCGAGCTGCACCAGCCGGGACTCGACGCCGAGGCGGTTGAGCCGGTCGGCGAGGAAGCCGACAGCCTCGTCGTTGCTGAAGTCGGTCTGACGTACCCACCGCTCGGGCTTCGGGCCACGCACCATCCAGCCGTCGGGGGACTCGGTCACCGAGAAGTCGTCGCCACCGTCGGCAGAGGGAGGCCGGATGATGATCCGCTCGGTCGGCGTCTGAGTGCGCGCCGCGCGCGCGGACTGCACGATCTCCGCCATCGCGAAGGTGAGCTCACGCAGGCCCTCGCCCGAGGCCGCACTGACCGCGAAGACCTGGAGTCCGCGCGCCTCGAGGTCGGCGCGGACGATGTCGGCCATCTCCCGGCCGTCGGGCACGTCGATCTTGTTGAGCGCGACCAGGCGCGGGCGGTCGTCGAGCCCGCCGTACGACGCGAGCTCGTGCTCGATGACCGTGAGGTCGTCGTCGGGGTTGCGGCCGGGCTCGATGGTGACGGTGTCGATCACGTGCACGATGGCGGCACAGCGCTCGACGTGACGGAGGAACTCGTGGCCCAGCCCGCGGCCCTCGCTCGCGCCCTCGATGAGGCCGGGCACGTCGGCCACCGTGAACGTGGTGTCGCCGGCGGTGACGACGCCCAGGTTGGGGACCAGCGTGGTGAAGGGATAGTCGGCGATCTTGGGGCGTGCCCGGGAGACCGCGGCGATCAGGCTCGACTTGCCGGCGCTCGGGTAGCCGACCAGGCCGATGTCGGCGACGACCTTGAGCTCGAGCACGATCTCCAGCTCGTCGCCGGGCTCACCGAGGAGCGCGAACCCGGGGGCCTTGCGCTTGGCACTGGCCAGCGCCGCGTTGCCGAGGCCGCCGCGCCCGCCCTGGGCGACGACGAGCTCGGTGCCCGCCCCGACCAGGTCGGCGAGCAGCTCGCCCGCGGCGGTGGACACCACCGTGCCGTCGGGGACGGGCAGCACCAGGTCGGCGCCGTGCGAGCCGCTGCGGTGGGCGCCGGCACCGTGGGCGCCGTGCTCGGCCCGCCGGTGCGGACTGTGGTGGTAGTCGAGGAGCGTGGTCACGTCGGGGTCGACCCGGAGGATCACCGAGCCGCCGGGACCGCCGTTGCCACCGTCGGGACCGCCGAGCGGCTTGAACTTCTCACGATGGACCGAGGCGACGCCGTTGCCGCCCCGCCCCGCGGCGACGTGCAACGTCACCCGGTCGACGAACGACGGCACTGCCATGGGTGCTCCTGAGCTCGGTGCAAATGGTCGAAGGGCGACCCCGAGGTCCGGGGACGCCCTTCGAGTGGTCCGCGGAGACTTACTCCGACGGGACGATGTTGATGACGCGGCGACCCCGGCGGGTGCCGAACTCGACGTTGCCCGCGACCAGCGCGAAGAGCGTGTCGTCGCCGCCCCGGCCGACGCCGGTGCCCGGGTGGAAGTGGGTGCCACGCTGGCGGACGATGATCTCGCCCGCGTTGACCAGCTGACCGCCGTACCGCTTCACGCCGAGGCGCTGGGAGTTGGAGTCCCGACCGTTCTTGGTCGAGGCCGCACCCTTCTTGTGTGCCATGAGTTCAGTCCTTCACGGGAGGAGTCGGCGAGCCGGCTCAGAGAGAGATGTCGGTGACCTTGACCTGGGTGTACTTCTGGCGGTGACCCTGGCGCTTCTTGTAGCCGGTCTTGTTCTTGTACTTCTGGATGATGATCTTGGGGCCCTTGGTGGCGCCGAGCACCTCGACGGTCACGCCGGCCTTGTCGAGACCGGTCGCGGTCACGGTCTCACC
>Ga0302263_10000077_pt1 | contig 41797 bp, 41 predicted proteins | sample II_Fen_N1_4_FD_194564 | JGI IMG/M metagenome (GOLD analysis project Ga0302263, IMG submission 194564) | Peat permafrost microbial communities from Stordalen Mire near Abisko, Sweden - II_Fen_N1_4 | ecosystem: Environmental > Terrestrial > Soil > Wetlands > Permafrost | place: Sweden: Abisko... | reverse complement strand
GTCGGCCCGTCGGTCGGGTCGTCGGTCGGGTCGTCCGTCGGGTCGTCCGTGGGCTGGTCGGTCGGGTCGTCCGTGGGCTCGTCGGTGGGGTCGCTCGCGAGTCCCGCGGGTCCGTGGCCGCTCGCGTGGTGCCCATGGGAGTGGGTACGCGCCTGACCGTGGTGCTGGTTCACCGACGTGTGATGAGGCGCCGGCGCTGCGGACTGTGCGAATGCGCCGGCGGCATAGCTGCCGCCGACGGCCACGACAGCAAGCGAGCCGCTCACCGCGATGATCCGGCGGGCCTGAGTGGTGTTCATGACTCTCCTCGGGGGTGGGGAACGCCCTGGTGACCTACACCTGTCGCGAGGGGGCCGGCGCGTTACATCACTCGAAGGAGTTGACCATGAACTGGGCAGCGTGGGTCACGTAGTCCCAGAACTGCGCGTCCTGCTCAGGAGGCAACCCGACCTCGTCGAGCGCCGCGCGGAAGTGCTGCAGCCAGTGATCCTTGGCATCCGGGGTGACGGCGAACGGCGCGTGACGCATCCGGAGCCGCGGGTGGCCGCGGCGGTCGGAGTACGTCGTGGGACCGCCCCAGTACTGCATCAGGAAGAGCCGGAAGCGTTCCTCGGCCGGGCCGAGGTCCTGCTCCGGGTAGAGGGGACGGAGCACCTCGTCCTGGGCCACTCCCCGGTAGAACGCGGCGACGATGGCGGTGATGGTCGGCTCGCCACCGATCTCGTCGTAGAACGTCACCGCGCCATTGTCCCCGGGACCCTCCGGGGCTGCTGCACCGGCCGTCACGCGTCTGCCGGCTCGGCGTCGGGGTCCGCGGCGCTCGGGTCCGCCGCACCGGAGGTGCGGTTCATCACCACGGACGTCGGGTACGGCGCCTGGATGCCCTCGTGGTCGAAGCGGGCCTTGATCCGCTCGCGCAGCACCCGGGCGACCCGCCACTGCTCCATGGGCGCGGTCTTGAGGGTGACCCGGAGGGTGATCGCGTCGGGCGTGATCGCCTCGACCCCCGGGATCTCGGGCTCCTCGATCACCACGCCCTCGAAGTCCTCGTCGTGCCACAGGTCGTTCGCGACGTCCTGCAACACGCGTCGTGCGTGGGCGAGGTCCTCGCGTGCACTCACCTGGATGTCGAGCACGGCGCGCGCCCAGTTCTGGCTCATGTTGCCGACCCGGAGCAGCTCGCCGTTGCGGACGTACCAGACCGTGCCGTTGGTGTCGCGGACCCGCGTGACGCGCAGGCTCACGGCCTCCACGGTCCCGGTCAGCCCTTCCCCGAGGTTCACGACGTCGCCCACGCCGTACTGATCCTCGAAGATCAAGAAGATGCCCGACAGGAAGTCCTTGACCAGGGTCTGGGAGCCGAACCCGAGCGCGACCCCGAGGATCCCGGCGCTGGCGAGGATGGGCCCGATGGCGAACCCGAGGGCGCTGAGCATCATCGTGAAGATCACCGCGACGATCACCCCCGACGTGACGCTCTTGAGCAGGCTGCCCATCGCCTGAGCGCGTTGCACCCGACGCGTGGAGCCGGCCGGCGGCTCCTCGGAGTTGCGGCCCAGGGTCGCCTGCGCGAGCCGGTCGGGAAGGACGCCCTCCTCGGCCCGGCGGACCAGGTGGTCGATCAGCCGGTGGGCCACCAGCTGGAGGACCAGGCCGAGGACCGCCAGCGCGATCAGCGTCCCCGACTTCCAGGCAACCAGCTTCCCGGTGCTGCCCCAGTCGATGTCGGAGAACGCGTTGAGAGCTGCAAGCATGGCTACCAGTATCCTCATCGCGTGACCTCGAACTCGCCCCTCCCGCGCCGGGCCGCGCTCGTTGTGGGCTCCGCCACGCTTCTCGTGCTGGCGTACGCCGGGCCTGCGGCCGCTGACATCCCGCTCGGCTGGAGCGACCCGCCACCCGTGCCGGTCCTGCGCGACCTGCTCGTGTTCATCGGCATCCCGCTGCTGCTCACCGCGGCGATCTTCGCGGCGGTCTACCTGCCCGGGGTCGTCCGGGGGGAGTCGGTGGCACCGGCCGGCGCCCGGACCGACGACCAGTGGTTCGGCGGACGCCGGGCCACGGCGGAGCTCGAGTCGTCCACGGCCGCTCGTGAGGCCGACGAGACCGAGAGCGCCCGCGACACCGGTGGCGCCTCCGGCACGTGGTGACACGGATGTCCCGCGAGTTCACGACGTCTCAGCAGGTCGCCCTCGATCAGGCGATCCGGGCGGCCGAGCAGGTCTCCCGCTTCGAGTTCTCGATCTTCGTCGGGACTGCGGAGGGCGACGCCCGAGCCTTCGCGGAGCGTCTCCATGCGTCGCTCTCCACGCCGCCGCGCAGCATCCTGGTCATGGTCGACCCGACGTCTCGCCTGGTGGAGGTCGTGACCGGGAGCGAGGTACGCCGGGTCCTGACCGACCACGAGGTCGGACTCGCCGTGCTCGAGATGCGGACCGAGTTCGCGTCCGGTGACCTGGTGCGCGGCCTCCGCCGCGGCATCAGCATGCTGGCGATGCAGTCCCGTACGCCCCGCACCCTCCACGCCCAGGAGCTCTGAGCCCCCACGCCGAGCCGGCACCTGCCGACTCGGCGTGCGTCGCGTGTCGGTGTGCTCCGACTCTGCGTCAGCCCTGGGCGTCGAGGTCCGGAGCGTCCTTGTCCTGGGCGGCGAGGGCCCGGACCACGTCCGCACGGCCCTCGCGCACGTAGCGCTTGGCAGCGGGGTTGGCCGGCGACTCGTCGAGCCACTGGTCGAGCCGCGCGACGAGCGCCGGGCTGCCCATCGGGACGGGGAAGGCTCCCTCGAGCGTGTTGGACGCCATATGGGTGCCGAGCCGCTCCCAGATGTCGTCGGCCGCCTCGAGGTACTTCTCGACGTAGGGCTCGAGCAGGTCCTCCTGGCCGTGGCGCATGAACGCGGCCGCGATCGACCGATGGGTCTCGTTCGGGACCTCGGGGTTCTCGGCGAGGTCCTTCCAGGCACGCGCCTTGGCCTCGGGGTCCGGGCGCGAGGCCCGGGCGGCGGCGGCGTGCTCCTGGCCGGAGATGGTGCGGTCTCTCTCCAGCTCCGCGTCGATGCGGGCCTCGTCGGCGGCACCGGCCCGGGCCAGGCCGATCACCATGGCCCACCGCAGGTCGGTGTCGATGTCGAGACCGTCGATGACCAACGAGCCGTCGAGCAGCCCGTCGAGGTCGGCGACGGCCTGCTCGGAGCGCGCCGCGGCGGCGTAGGCCCGGGCGAAGGTCAGCTGGTGGTCGCTGCTCGGCGGGGCCGCCAGCAGCAGCTCACGGACGCCGGCCTCCCAGCGCGCCCGGAGCTCGTGACGGCGTGACGGGTGGGAGTAGAGGTTGATCGCCGCAGCGGCGTAGTTCGGGATCGCCCGGACGCCGAAGGCGTCGGTCTCCGTCGCGATGTTGGCCAGCACGAGCGAGACGAAGTCGGACGCCGTCATCTCCGCGTCGCGGGTCATGTCCCACGCCGCGCCCCAGCACAGGGCCCGCGCCAGCGAGTCGTCGAGCAGCCGCAGGCCGTTCACGACCGTGTGCAGCGAGCGCTCGTCGAGCCGGATCTTGGCGTAGGTGAGGTCGCCGTCGTTCAGCAGCAGCAGGTCGGGCTGCTTCTCGCCGACCAGCGCGTCCACCGCGGACAGGTCGCCCTCGATGTCGGTCTCGAGGTTGCTGCGACGGACCAGCCGGCCGCCCACCTCGTCGTACAGGCCGATGCCGAGGCGGTGCCTGCGCAGGGTCGCGTTGTCACCCGCGGCCGTCTGGCGGACGCCGAACGACGCGTAGGTGCCGTCGTCGGCGAGCTCGAACTCGGCGGCGAGCGTGTTGACGCCGCTCGTCTGCAGCCACTCCTTCGCCCAGGCGTCGAGCTCGCGGCCGGAGGCCTTCTCCAGCGCGGTGAGCAGGTCGACGAACTCGGAGTTCGCGTACGCGTGGTCCTTGAAGTACTGCCGCAGCCCGACCAGGAAGGGCTCGAGGCCGACCCAGGCGACCAGCTGCTTGAGGACCGAGGCGCCCTTGGCGTAGGTGATGCCGTCGAAGTTCACCTCGACCGCGTGCAGGTCGTAGTTGTCGGCCGCGATCGGGTGGGTCGACGGCAGCTGGTCCTGGCGCAGCGCCCAGTTCTTGCGGGCGTTGGTGAACCCGGTCCACGACTCGGTGAACTCGGTGTTCTCGACGGCGGCGTGGTAGCACGCCCACTCGGCGAACGACTCGTTCAGCCAGAGGTCGTCCCACCACTTCATCGTCACCAGGTCGCCGAACCACATGTGCGCCATCTCGTGGAGGATCACCGAGCAGCGGAACTCGTAGAAGGCGGCGTCCTGCCGGCTGCGGGGGAGGTACTCGTCGCGGAGCGTGATGGCGCCGGCGTTCTCCATCGCGCCGGCGTTGTACTCCGGCACGTAGAGCTGGTCGTACTTCTCGAACGGGTAGGGGAAGTCGAAGGCCTCCTCGAAGAACTCGAAGCCCTGCCGGGTCATCTTCAGCAGCTCGTCGGTGTCGAGGTGCTCGACCAGCGCCTGGCGGCAGTAGTGCCCGAGCGGGATCGTGCCGTTCTTCCCCTCGTAGGTGTCGCGGTGCTCGTGGTACTCGCCGGCGATCAGCGCCGTGACGTACGTCGACATCCGCTTCGACTCCGGGAAGCCCCAGCGCGCCTTGTCGTCGCCGAGTTCCTCGGGCTCCGGCGTGGGGGCGTTGGACACGACCTTCCACTCGGCCGGGGCCGTCACCGTCCACGTGAACACGGACTTCAGGTCGGGCTGCTCGAACGTCGCGAACACGCGCCGCGCGTCGGGCACCTCGAACTGCGTGTAGAGGTAGATGCGGCCGTCGACGGGGTCGACGAACCGGTGCAGGCCCTCGCCCGAGTGGGAGTAGGTGCAGTCCGCCCGGACCACGAGCACGTTCTCGGCCAGGAGCCCGCTCAGGGCGATCCGTCCGTTCTGGTACGACGAGGCCTCGTCGAGGCGCTCGCCGTTCAGCGTGATCTCGTGGACGATCGCGTCCACCAGGTCGGCGAACGTCTCCGCACCCGGCTCGCTGCAGGTGAAGCGGACGGTGGTCGTGGACGCGAAGGTCTTGTCGCCGGTCGTGAGGTCCAGGTCGATGGCGTACGACGTGACGTCGAGGAGAGCGGCGCGGGCGGCGGCCTCTTCCCGCGTGAGGTTGGTTCCAGGCATGCGGAGCATCCTGCCATCCGCTGTGATGGCCGTGACAACTCACTCCCGATCACGACTTGATGACGGATCGGGGATCCGGGCGTGGGTCGTCCGCCTGGGAGGAGCCCCTAGTAGTGGCCTGTGGGGCGGACGACCCGTGGGAATGGTGCGCGGGAAGCAGTGGTTCCCTAGGCATGACCCTCTCGGCCCCACCGTCCCCTGCCCACACCACCGACGTCGCCGACTTCTGGTTCGACCCGCTGTGTCCCTTCGCCTGGATCACCTCGCGCTGGATGCTCGAGGTCGAGCAGGTGCGCGACGTCCGGGTGAGCTGGCGGGTGATGAGCCTGTACTTCCTGAACAAGGACCGCGACCTCTCCGAGGACTACCAGGCCCGGATCGCCCGCGGGCTGCCGATCGGGCGCGTCCTGATCGCCACCGAGCAGCAGGAGGGCCCGGAGGCGCTGGCGCCGCTCTACACCGCACTCGGCACTCGGATCCACCACGAGAAGCAGGAGCTCGGGCGCGACCTGGTCGTGGCTGCCCTGGCCGACGCTCGCCTGCCGGCGGAGCTCGTCGCCGCCATGGACGACCCGTCGTACGACGAGCCGCTGCGCGCCTCCCACGAGGAGGCGATCGACCGCGTCGGCGACGACGTCGGGACGCCGACGATCGCCTTCAACGGCTCCGCGTTCTTCGGCCCCGTGCTGTCGCGGATCCCTCGCGGCGACGATGCCGGTCGCATCTGGGACGGCACGATCGCGCTGGCGGAGTACGACTACTTCTTCGAGATCAAGCGGACCCGGACCGGCGAGCTCGACTTCAGCTGACCACCAACCCGCGGGGCTAGCCTCGGAGGATGACTCCGGAACCCGCGGACCTCGCCCTGCTCGCCGTCTCCCTGGACCAGGCAGCCGGCCTGCTCGGTCGGGTGGGTGACGACGAGCTGGCGGCCCGTACGCCCTGCGCCGAGTGGACCGTCGCGGACCTCGTCGACCACCTCGTCAACACCCCGTCGGTCCTCGCCACGATCACGCGCGGCGAGGAACCGGACTGGGGCGCAGCGCCTCCGCACGTCGGCTCCGACCGGGAGGCGCGGTTCCGCACGGCCGGGGACGACCTCGTCGAGGCCTGGCGTGCCACGGGCGAGGGCGCCCAGCCGAGCCCACTGGACTGGCAGCTCGCCGAGCTGGCGGTGCACACGTGGGATCTCGCGCGTGCGCTCGACCGGCCGACCGGCGACCTCGAGCCCGCGGTGGCCGAGCGTGGCCTCGCCTTCATGCAGGCCGGGCTGACCGCCGACAACCGTGCGCCGGTCTTCGCCCCGGAGCAGCCGGCGCCGCCCGACGCGGACGCCTACACCCGGATCGCAGCCTTCGCCGGTCGCCAGGTCTGAGCCCGCCCGAACCCAGCCGCACCGCCAGAAATCGACTGGCGCCCCGTCACTAGGCTGGCGCGCATGACCCATGTCCTGTCCGCCGTCGCCTGGCCGTATGCCAACGGCCCGCGCCATATCGGCCACGTGGCCGGTTTCGGCGTGCCCTCCGACGTCTTCAGCAGGTACATGCGGATGGCCGGCCACGACGTCCTGATGGTCTCGGGGACCGATGAGCACGGCACCCCGATCCTGGTCGCCGCCGACGGGGCCGGGGTCAGCCCCAAGGACCTCGCGGACAAGAACAACGCCGTGATCGTGCAGGACCTCGTCGACCTCGGCCTGTCCTACGACCTCTTCACCCGTACGACGACGGGCAACCACTACCGCGTCGTCCAGGAGATGTTCACCACCGTCCACCGCAACGGCTACATGGTCGAGCGGACCACGAAGGGTGCCGTCAGCCCGTCCACCGGACGCACCCTGCCCGACCGCTACATCGAGGGCACGTGCCCGATCTGCGGCTACGCCGACGCGCGCGGCGACCAGTGCGACAACTGCGGCAACCAGCTCGACCCGACCGACCTGATCGACCCCCGCAGCAAGATCAACGGCGAGAGGCCGGACTTCGTCGAGACCCAGCACTTCTTCCTCGACCTGCCGGCGCTCGCCGACGCGCTGGGGGAGTACCTCCGGGGTCGCGAGGCATCCGGCACCTGGCGTCCCAACGTCATCAAGTTCTCCCTCAACCTGATCGAGGACCTGCGCCCCCGAGCCATGACGCGTGACATCGACTGGGGCATCCCGATCCCGCTCGACGACTGGCGCGACCAGCCGACCAAGCGCATGTACGTCTGGTTCGACGCCGTGATCGGCTATCTGTCGGCGTCCATCGAGTGGGCCCGTCGGCGGGGCGAGCCCGAGCGCTGGCGCGACTGGTGGAACGACCCCCAGGCGCTGTCCTACTACTTCATGGGCAAGGACAACATCGTCTTCCACTCCGTGATCTGGCCCGCCGAGCTCCTGGCGTACGACGGGCGGGGCGCGCTGGGCGGCGAGCCGGGCCCGTTCGGCGACCTCCAGCTGCCGACCGAGGTCGTCTCGAGCGAGTACATGACGATGGAGAGCAAGCAGTTCTCGACCAGCCGCGGCCACGTGATCCTGGTCGGCGACATGCTGGCCCGCTACCAGCCCGACGCGCTGCGCTACTACATCTGTGCCGCCGGCCCGGAGACCTCCGACTCCGACTTCACCTGGGCCGACTTCGTCCTGCGCACCAACTCCGAGCTCGTCGCCGGCTGGGGCAACCTGGTCAACCGGACCGCCACGATGATCGCCAAGAGCTTCGGGGAGATCCCGGCCGCCGGCCCGCTCGAGCCCGTCGACGAGTCCGTGCTCGGGGCCGTCCGGACGGGTTTCGACACGGTCGGCGACCTGATCGGCCGGCAGCGGCTGCGGGCCGCGGTCGCGGAGGCGATGCGGGTCGTCGGCGAGGTGAACAAGTACCTCACCGCCACCGAGCCCTACAAGATGAAGGACGACTCACAGCGTCAGCGTCTGGGCACGGTCCTCCACGTGGCGGCCCAGTGCGTGCTCGACTGCAACACGATCCTGGCTCCGTTCCTGCCGTTCTCGGCCAACGCCGTGTGGACGACGTACGGCGGCGAGGGCGAGCTCATGCCGATGCCTCGAATCGACTACGTCGAGGACCTCGACCCGGACGACGGCGCGGGCCTCCACGTCTACCCGGTGATCACCGGCGACTACTCCGGCACGCCGCACTGGTCGAGCCGCCCGGTCACCGTCGGGGCGAAGGTCGACAAGCCGACGCCGATCTTCACCAAGCTCGACCCCGGCGTGGTCGACGACGAGCTCGCCCGCCTCGAGGCGTGACCCGCGGGACGTCCTACGTTCCGGTCGCTAGAAGCATCAGAACGTATGACGTCCGCAGGGATCGGGCCGTCATCGCCGCCCGGAAGGATCAGAACCCGCGGGCGGAGTAGGGCCCGAGGTCGGTCCGGAAGGCGCGCCACAGCTCGCGCGTCGCTCCAGGCCGGTGCTCGGCGACCACGCCGGCGCGGTGGAGGGCGGCGAGGTTCGTCCCACCGAGGTACGGCGCCCCGAGCGCGCTCACCGGGAGGGAGACCTCGGCGTCGTCGTCGGTGCGGGACACCTCGGCGGCTCCGTCCTTGACCCGGACCCGCCAGCGACCGGCGTTCCAGGGGGCGGGCTCGTCCGCGACCTCGATCACCACGTCGCACTCGGCCTCGTACCCGCGGGCGGCCAAGGCCACGGGCAGGTCGACGAGACGCACCCACAGGCTGTCGAACGGGTGCACGATGCCGAGCCCACGGGGACCCTGGACCCAGGAGAGCAGCGGGTCGGACTCGGCGACCCCGTCCACCTTGATCGACCCGGCGAGGTCGAGGTCGACGACCCGGCGGGCCAGGGCCAGGCGCGCGGCCGGGCCGCCGGAGATCGGCCGGACGTCCACCTCGGCAGCGGGCCGGGCGTGGGGCCACTTGTGCTTGCGCTTGAACACGACGTAGCCGACGTCGCGACCGTCGCGCACGGCGAACAGGATCCGCGGCGGCTCGCCGTCGCGCTTCTCCTCGGCCGAGAGATGGCCGAGCATCGCGTAGAAGTCGTCGTCACCGACGATGGTGCCCACGCACTCCGACAGCAGTGCCAGGTCCACGTGACGACGGCGCTCGGTGACGCCCTCGTCGGTGATCGTGTGCAGCCGGGTCGTGATCGCCGCGGCCTCGTCGTCGAGGTGAGGAGCGACGAACGTGGTGCCCCGGCCCAGCTCCACCTGCAGCTCGAGCGACGCGAGGCCGTAGCCGTGCCGGCCGTAGATCCCCGGCTCGCTGGCGTGGAGAGCCGAGAGATGCCCTCCCTCACGGCGGGTCTGCTCGAAGTGGTGTCGCAGCATCGCGGTCAGCAGGCCGCGGCGACGGTGGTCGGGATGGACCCCGACCCAGGTCAGACCCGCCACGGGCACGGTGCGCCCGGAGCCCGCTCCGTCGGGTACCGACAGCTGCATCGGACGTACGCCGTAGATGCCTGCGTAGGTGCCCGGGTCGACGTCGGAGCCCACGACCTCGGCCGCGAAGCGCTGGTCGGCCGGGACGCCACGCAGCTGCAGCTCGGTCGGCTCTTCGCCCGGGGTGTCGAACCAGACGAGCTTGTCGGAGGCGAGGTAGCGGTCGGCGTCAGTGGCGCGGTCCACGCGGATGTCGGCCATGTCCTCCAGCAAACCCGCGGCCCGGCCCGGGTGTCCACCCGTTTGTCGGTACGACGGACGCCGGGGCGGCTCAGTGGGCGAACTGGGCGAGCAGCGCCCACGCCCCGTCGGTCACCTCGGCCGGCGTCACGCCGTACACCTGGCGGAGGAGCTTCGGCGTGAGGGCGTCGACATTGGCGTCGGTGTAGTGCGTGCGGTAGGCCCGCATCAGGTCGAGTAGCTTCGCGACGCCGTAGTGGGCGACCAGCCAGCTCACCGCCGCTTGGGAGATGGGGTAGTTGAGCGACGGGTCCTCGTTGAAGAGACCGAGGATCGGCAGCGTGTGGTCGGCGCGCATCAGCCGGTCGTAGAGGTCGGCCGGGACCTGCCACCGCGAGAAGTCGTCGGGGTAGTACTGGACCCACGCCGCGACGCCCTCGGAGAGCCACTTCGGCAGGTACCCGTTGTAGCTCTCCAGCAGGTAGTGCGTCAGCTCGTGGCGCATGATCCCCTCGTCGTTGACCACCTGGTCGACGGTGTGGGGGTTGACCTTGATCACGTGGCCCGCGAGGCCGGTGCTCTCCTCGCCGAGCGCGTCCGTGCTCGTGACGCCGAAGGTGACCGCGGCCGCCTCCTCCTGGCTCAGCGAGGAGAAGTTCAGGCTCAGTCCGTTCGTGGTCGCGTCGACCAGGATCTTCGACGACGCCGGTACGCCGAGGAGCTGGGCGTCGTAGGCGATGTCGTCCTGGACGGCCGTCGTGAGGCCGGCGAGGTTGTCTGCCTGGGACCGGTCGACCAAGACCGTCATCGGGCCGACGTGCTCGGCCACGATGGGGACGCCGAACCAGGGTCGCTCCTGGGGTGTGTCGAAGTGGTCGGCCTCCTTCGCCTCGCTCTCGGAGCCGAGCAGCCAGCGGCCGTGGCGGCGTACGAAGGTCTCGTCGACGGGGTTGGACACGGGTCGGTCGAAGGTGCCGACCAACTGCAGGTGCTCGACCACGGTCGGGTGGAGCAGCGGGTCGTCGCCCGGGACGTCGGCGGGCACCAGCGCCCCCGAGGTGTCGACGCCGTAGCTGAGCGAGGCGAGCGGGAGCTGGGTGATGTTGTCGTAGAGCGTCCTCTGCTGCTTCAGGAGCGCGGGCTGCTCGTGGTCGACCGTCGCCAGGAACGCGGCCCGGTCGTGGTGCAGCAGGGCGCGCGCCTGGCGTGCCAGCAGCGTCTTGATCTCCCGGAAGTCCGCGGGTGTGGGCTGGAACTTCTCGTGGGCTCCCGCCGCCGCCGAGGAGGGAGACGGCGAGGCGGGGGAGGCGGACTCGTGCGAGCCCGCGCCTCCGCATCCGGCCAGGACGAGCAGCAGGGCCACGGACGCGGCGGTGAGCACAGGGATCCGCGCCCACGCCTCCGAGCCCCCGGTCATGCACCGAGGGTAGACGGCCCGGTGGGCCTGGTCGGAGGGGACTGGAAGACTCGCCCCATGCGCGTCCACCTCGGCACCGACCACGCCGGCCTCGAGCTCAAGCAGCACCTCATCGACTGGCTGCGAGACCACCTGCACGAGCCTGTCGACCACGGTGCGTTCGACTACGACGCCCAGGACGACTACCCCGTCTTCTGCCTGCGGGCCGCGGCCGGGGTCGCGGCCGATCCCGGCAGCCTCGGCATCGTCATCGGCGGCTCGGGCAACGGCGAGCAGATCGCCGCCAACAAGGTCGCAGGCATCCGCGCCGCCCTGGTCTGGAACGACGACACCGCCGTCCTCGCCCGCCAGCACAACGACGCCAACGTGATCTCCGTGGGCGGCCGCATGCACACCGTCGACGAGATGACCCACTTCGTGGAGCTGTTCCTGGAGACACCCTTCACCGGGGAGGAACGTCACGTCCGGCGGATCACGATGCTGTCCGACTACGAGTCGACCGGCGACCTCCCGCCGTTGCCTCCGTCTGCCCAGGAGCCCGGGACGACGTCCCGCGACCATGCCTGAGGGCCACACCCTCCACCGGCTCGCCACCGCCCTGGGCGACACGTTCGCCGGTCGGCCGGTGCGGGTGAGCAGCCCCCAGGGGCGCTTCGCCCTCGAGGCCGCACAGCTCGACGGTGCCACCCTGCTGGCCGCCGAGTCGGCCGGTAAGCACCTCTTCCTCGACTTCGAGGCAGACCGCGTGGTCCACGTGCACCTCGGGCTGATCGGCGGGTTCGACGTCCACGACGGGGTGGTCGAAGTGCCGGCCCCGGTCGGCCAGGTCCGGCTCCGGCTGGTGCGCGACCACACGGCGTACGCCGACCTGCGCGGCGCCACGCAATGTGCCCTCGTGACCGGCGCCCGCCGCGACGAGATCGTGGCCAAGCTCGGGCCCGACCCGCTGCGGCCGGACGCCGAGCCCGGTCGCGCGTGGCGACGGATCTCGCGCAGCCCGCGTGCGATCGGCGACCTGCTGATGGACCAGGAGGTCCTCGCCGGCGTCGGCAACGTCTACCGCGCGGAGGTGCTCTTCCGGCACCGCATCCACCCGCTTCGTCCGGGGCGCACGCTGCGGGTGAGCCAGTGGCGAGCCCTGTGGGACGACCTCGTCGTGCTGATGGCCGACGGTGTGCGGGTGGGTCGCATCGACACCGTACGACCGGAGCACACGCCCGAGGCGATGGGCCGGCCGCCGCGCCAGGACGACCACGGGGGCGAGGTCTACGTCTACCGCCGTACCGGCCAGCCCTGCCTCGTCTGCGGATCGACCATCCGGACCGACGTGCTGGTCGGACGCAACATCTTCTGGTGTCCCCAGTGTCAGCGCAGGTTCCGGTCCCGGGCCCTACAGTGATCCCGACACCGTAGGACGGGACCCCACGATGACCCCACGACCCCCCGGGCAACGTCCCGCCCCTGACCGCGTCCGGCGCCGGGCGGCCTCGCTCCTGGCCGGCTCCCAGCCGGAGCGGCTGACGTTGGTCTCGCTGTTCCTCTTCTCCACGCTCGTCGGCGTGGCGATGCAGGTGTTCCCCAACGTGCCGACCCCGACGATCGTGCTGCCGCTGGTGATGGGGAGCCTGTTCCTCGGCCCCCGTGCCCTGCCGTGGTTCGTCGTCTACAACATGGTGCTGCTCACGTTGGCCCTGCCGAAGGTGCCGAACTTCAACGGCCGCGCGGTGTTCACCGTCGTGGTGATCTTCGTGCTCGCCTTCATCTTGATGCTGACGTCGTTCCGCCGGTCGCGGCTCGGCATCGCCGGCAGCATGGGCGAGGCGATGCTGGCCGAGCTCAGCGACCGGATCCAGGGCCAGGGGGTGCTCCCCGCCCTGCCCCGACCGTGGCACGCCGAGTCCGTGATCCGGTCGGCCGGCGGCACGCGCTTCGCCGGTGACTTCTTCGTCGTCGGCGACATCGAGACCGGGCGGCTCGACGTCACCGTGGTCGACGTCTCGGGCAAGGGCGACCGCGCCGGCACGCGGGCCCTGCTGCTCGCCGGGGCCATGGGCGGCCTGGTCACGGCGGTGGAGCCCGGGGAGTTCCTGCCGGCGGCCAACACGTACCTGATCAACCACCCGTGGCAGGACGGTTTCGCCACCGCCGTCCATCTCAGCCTCGACCTGGCGAGCGGCGCCTACCGGATCTGGACCGCCGGCCACCCGCCGGCGCTCCACTGGCGGGCCGGTGCCGGGCGATGGACGCCGCTGGAGTCCGAGGGCCCGATGCTCGGGCTGATCCCCGACGCCGACTTCCTCCATGCCGGAGGGGTGCTCCGCTCCGGCGACGCGCTGATGCTCTACACCGACGGCATGGTCGAGACACGTCGGGCCGACATCGGCATCGGCATCGACCGGCTCATCGGCCAGGCCGACCGCAAGCTCCGGAGCAACTTCGAGGGCGGCGCGGCCACGCTGGTCGACTCCGCGGGCAGTCGGGGCGACGACCGTGCCCTGCTGCTGCTCTGGCGCGACTGACCTGCTCGTGGGCCGGTCTTCGGCCCCCGGCCGACGGTTTGTGAGCGGGGGCGTGCCGTGTGGCACCATGACCCTCGCGTGTCACACGGGGGGAGACCCCGGTGGCGGTGCGCGGACGTAGCTCAATGGTAGAGCCTCAGTCTTCCAAACTGATGACGCGGGTTCGATTCCCGTCGTCCGCTCGGCGGTGGTCCCGGAGGCACTTCGGGGGCGCCGAAACGGGGCGTAGCGTAGTGGCTAGCGCGCCTGCTTTGGGAGCAGGAGACCGCAGGTTCGAGTCCTGTCGCCCCGACGTCGTACTCGCGTGCTCGGCTCGGTTAGGTCGCCGATCAGGACTGCCCTAGGCTGGACCGCGCCGAGCGGGCGAGCCGTGTCCCAGCTGCCACACGCCGTACCGACCCCTGGTGTCGATGCCGGAGAACCGTGCCGCGAGCCCGGCGTCACACCCCACGCCTATGAGGAGAAACCCGTGAAGAGCGCCGTCGAGACCTTGAGTCCGACCCGGGCCAAGCTGACCGTCGAGGTGCCCTTCGAGGAGCTCAAGCCGAGCCTCGACAAGGCCTACCAGACCATCGCTCAGCAGATCAACGTCCCCGGCTTCCGCCGCGGCAAGGTGCCCCCCATGGTGATCGACCGCCAGGTCGGCCGCGGCGCCGTGCTCGAGCAGGCGATCAACGAGGTCGTGCCGCAGAAGTACGTCGAGGCCCTCCAGTCCCACGATCTCCAGCCGCTCGCGCAGCCGGACATCGAGGTCACCCGGATGGACGACAACGAGACGCTGGAGTTCACCGCCGAGGTCGACGTCCGCCCCGAGATCACCGTGCCCGACTACTCCGGCCTGACCGCCGAGGTCGAGGACACCGAGGTCTCCGACGAGGACGTCCAGGTGCAGATCGAGGCGCTCCGCGAGCGCTTCGGCAGCCTTGCCGACGTGGAGCGTCCCGCCGCCGACGGTGACTTCGTCGTGATCGACCTCGTCGCCACCAAGGACGGCGCCCCCGTCGAGGGCGCGGAGGTCAGCGGCATGTCCTACCGCGTCGGCCGCGGCGGCATGCTCGAGGGTCTCGACGAGGCTCTGATCGGGATGAGTGCCGGTGACGACACGACGTTCACCTCGCAGCTCGTGGGCGGCGACCTGGTCGGCGAGGACGTCGAGGTCCAGGTGAAGGTCACCCAGGTCCAGGCGCAGGAGCTCCCCGAGTTCGACGACGAGTTCGCCCAGCTCGCCTCGGAGTTCGACACCGCTGACGAGCTCACCGACGACGTACGCAACCGGCTCGGCAACGGCAAGCGCCTGGAGCAGGCAGCCGCCGCCCGAGACGCGGTCCTCGAGAAGCTGCTCGACCTCGTCGAGGTCCCGCTCCCCGAGGGCGTCGTCACCGACGAGCTCAACCAGCGCCGTGATTCCATCGAGCAGCAGCTGGCCCACGCCGGCCTCACCCTCGACTCCTACCTCGAGGACGAGGGCCAGACCCAGGACGAGTTCGAGGCCGACCTCGAGCGTCGGGTCCGTGACTCCGTGGCTGCCCAGTTCGTCCTCGACGAGGTCGCCAACACCCTGGAGCTCACCGTCGACCAGAACGAGCTGACCCAGCACATGGTGATGCGCGCCCAGCAGTCGGGGCAGGACCCGCAGGAGTTCGCCAACCACATGTTCGAGCACAACCACGTGCCTGAGCTCGTCGCGGAGATCCGCCGGGGCAAGGCGCTGGCCCAGATCGTCGAGGGCGCCACCGTCTCCGACGCGTCCGGCAACGTCGTCGACCTGAAGAACCTCCGCCCCGACGGCACCCTGGGCGACCCCGCTGAGGCCGGCGACGCCGCCGACGAGGAGTCGGCCACGACCGGCGACGCCGAGGACGACACGACCGAGGCCTGACCCGCGGGCGGTTCCGCGTGACGTCTTCGTCCGGCAACCGTCGGCGCACGGGCGCTCACGCCGGCACCACGCGCTGTTCCCCGATGCCGACGAGCGGCTCCTGCCCCGCGCCGGACACGTCGACCTGCTCCACCATCCCGGGTGCGCGCGGACCTGCGCGACCGGCTGGCCCGAGCGCCCTGCCGAGCCATGATCTCGTGATGCGGCCTCGCACGCCCGGGTCCCGGCGCCGTGAATCTGCTGTCGGCGAACAGGGGCCTTCGGCGCGTGGAAGCGTCGGCCGTTACGGCTAAGGTCGCAGACGTGAACGACTACTCGCCCACACCGCTCTCCCCGCAGATGAACGGCGGAGCCGGCTACGGCCTCGACGACCACATCTACCAGCGGCTGCTCAAGGAGCGCATCATCTTCCTCGGCTCCGAGGTCCGCGACCAGAACGCCAACGCGATCTGCGCGCAGCTCCTCCTGCTGTCGGCGGAGGACCCCAAGGCCGACATCTTCCTCCACATCAACAGCCCCGGTGGCTCGGTCGACGCCGGGATGGCGATCTACGACACCATGAACTACATCCCCAACGACGTCGCGACGGTCGGCATGGGGCTGGCGGCCTCGATGGGCCAGTTCCTGCTCTGCGCGGGCGCCCACGGGAAGCGGTACGCCCTGCCGCACGCGCGGATCATGATGCACCAGCCCAGCGGCGGCATCGGCGGCTCGGCCTCGGACATCAAGATCCAGGCCGAGCAGAGCCTGCTGCTGAAGAAGCAGCTCACCGAGCTCCAGGCTCTCCACACCGGCCAGCCGTTGGAGCAGATCGAGGCCGACTCCGACCGCGACCGGTGGTTCACCCCCCAGCAGGCCCTCGAGTACGGCTTCATCGACAAGGTGATCACCCAGGCCAGCGAGGCCGCCGACGAGGGCCGCCCGGCCCGACAGTGAGGACGCACCGATGAACTACTACATCCCCCAGTGGGAGGAGCGGACCTCCTACGGCTTCCGCAGGATCGACCCCTACGGCAAGCTCTTCGAGGACCGCATCATCTTCCTCGGTACGCCGATCTCCGACGACGTGGCGAACGCCGTGATGGCACAGCTGCTCTGTCTCGAGTCGATGAACCCCGACCAGGACGTCCAGATCTACATCAACAGCCCCGGCGGCTCGTTCACGGCGCTGACCGCGATCTACGACACGATGCAGTTCATCAAGCCCGACATCCAGACGGTCTGCCTCGGCCAGGCGGCCTCGGCCGCGGCCGTGCTGCTCGCCGCCGGCACTCCGGGCAAGCGCCTGGCGCTGCCGAACAGCCGGATCCTGATCCACCAGCCCTACACCGAGGGCACCGGTGGCCAGATCTCCGACCTGGAGATCCAGGCCAACGAGATCATCCGGATGCGTGAGCTGCTCGAGAAGATGATCGCGGACGCCAGTGGCAAGGACCAGGCCGTCGTCAGCCGCGACATCGAGCGGGACAAGATCCTGACCGCCGTCCAGGCCGTCGAGTACGGCCTGGTCGATGCGATCCTCGACTCCCGCAAGGCCACACCCGTCCTCGCTTGACCGACCGCCAGTCGTCCGGCCTCACGTCCGGACGTCTGGCAAAGATCCGTGTGGGAGTCGCCTCAAATCGGTGCCGACGATGTACCGTCGAGAGGCTCCCCCGACAGCAGTACCGCACCAGCGACAACGCGCCGGCACCAGCCGGGCCGAACCGGAGGTTGACCGCCCGTGGCACGTATCGGTGACGGAGGCGATCTGCTGAAGTGCTCTTTCTGCGGGAAGAGCCAGAAGCAGGTCAAGAAGCTGATCGCCGGTCCGGGCGTCTACATCTGTGACGAGTGCATCGACCTGTGCAACGAGATCATCGAGGAGGAGCTCAGCGAGGGCACCGAGGTCAGCCTCGACGAGCTGCCCAAGCCGCGCGAGATCTTCGAGTTCCTCAACTCCTACGTGATCGGCCAGGAGCAGGCCAAGAAGTCGCTCGCCGTCGCGGTCTACAACCACTACAAGCGGGTCCAGGCCGGACTGCGGCCCACCTCGGCGAAGCACTCCAAGGAGGAGACGGTCGAGGTCGCCAAGTCCAACATCCTGGTGATCGGGCCGACCGGGTGCGGCAAGACCTACCTCGCCCAGACCCTGGCCCGGATGCTCAACGTGCCGTTCGCGATCGCCGACGCCACCGCCCTCACCGAGGCCGGCTATGTCGGCGAGGACGTCGAGAACATCCTCCTCAAGCTCATCCAGGCGGCCGACTACGACGTCAAGAAGGCCGAGACCGGGATCATCTACATCGACGAGATCGACAAGGTGGCCCGCAAGGCGGAGAACCCCTCGATCACGCGTGACGTCTCCGGCGAGGGTGTCCAGCAGGCGCTCCTGAAGATCATCGAAGGGACGACGGCCTCGGTGCCGCCGCAGGGGGGACGCAAGCACCCCCACCAGGAGTTCATCCAGATCGACACCACCAACATCCTCTTCATCGTGGGCGGTGCGTTCGCCGGTCTCGAGCACATCGTCGAGCAGCGCGTCGGCAAGAAGACCCTCGGCTTCACCGCCGAGGTCCGTGGCCAGGTCGAGCGCGACGCCGAGGACCTACTCGGCCAGGTCCGCCCGGAGGACCTCACCAAGTTCGGGCTGATCCCCGAGTTCATCGGCCGTCTCCCGCTGATCGCCAGCGTGAACAAGCTCGACCGGGCGGCGCTGGTGCAGATCCTCACCGAGCCCCGCAACGCGCTGGTCAAGCAGTACCAGAAGCTCTTCGAGCTCGACGACGTCCAGCTCGAGTTCACCGCCGACGCCATCGACTCCATCGCCGACCGGGCGATGGAGCGCGGCACCGGTGCCCGCGGGCTGCGCGCCATCATCGAGGAGGTCCTCCTCCACGTGATGTACGACGTGCCCTCGCGCGGCGACGTCGGCAAGGTCATCGTGACCGACGAGGTGGTCAACGACGGCGTCGCGCCGACTCTGGTGCCGCGCGAGTCCGAGGCCAAGAAGAAGAAGTCGGCCTGACCCCTGGCCCGTTCGTCGTGGGCGGCGCGTCCGGCGCTAGTCCTTTGACATCATTTCCGACCGTGGCCCCGCACGGCGCCCGTCCGACGAGGACAATGAGCGCGCACGTCGTCGGTCCTGAGGGGGGACACGCCCGTGAGGACCGATCGCAGGGGACCGCTGGCGGCGTTCATCGTCGTCGCGATCATCGCCGTCATCCTCCTGGTGACCTCGGTCCGCAGCCAGGCCGCACCGGGGCACGCTCCGCCCGTCCACCACGCTACGGGCGCCGCGCGCTGAGGAGTGCCGCTCAGGCCTCCGGGGCGACCGTCGCCGCGACCGCCAGCTCGGCTCCGTCGACGACCGCATAGGTCGGGGCGGCGGTGATCCGGCCGGCTCGGACCAGGTCGTCCTCGGCCCGGCGCACGGCGTCGAGCACGACCTGCGGCCCGCTGAACTCCACCGCCGAGAGCTCGTGGCGCATGCCGACCTTGGCCTGCGACTTGGCCCCGCGGAGCCCCCTCAGCGCGGCGGCGACCCCGTCCACGACGGCCGGGTCACCGTCGTGGTCGCCCAGCTCGATGCCCTCGGGCCAGCGGGTGCGGTGGATGGAGCCTTCCTGCCACCACGACCAGACCTCCTCGGTCACGAACGGCATGAACGGGGCGAGCAGCCGGAGCTGCACGTGGAGCGCGAGTGCGAGCGCTGCCCGCGCGGAGTCGGTCGCGGTGCCGCCGGACTCGTCGTACGCACGCTCCTTGACCAGCTCGAGGTAGTCGTCGCAGAACTCCCAGAAGAACTTCTCCGCCACCTCGAGCGCGGTCGTGTAGTCGTAGGCGTCGAACGCCGTGGTCGCCCGGTCGACGACCAGGGCGAGGCGGGCGAGCAGCGCCCGGTCGACGGGCTCGGTCACGGCGGTGGCGTCCGGCGTGGTCGCGCCGACGTTGCCGAGGACGAACTTCGAGGCGTTGAGCACCTTCATCGCAAGCCGACGGCCGACCTTCATCTGCGACTCGTCGAACGGCGAGTCGAGGCCCGGGCGGCCGATCGCGGCGCGCCAGCGGACGGCGTCGGCGCCGTACTTCTCCAGGATGTCGGTCGGGACGACCACGTTGCCCTTGGACTTCGACATCTTCTTGCGGTCGGGGTCGACGATGAAGCCCGAGATGAGCGCGTGCGACCACGGCACGGTGTGGTTCTCGTAGTGGGCTCGGACCACCCGCGAGAACAGCCAGGTGCGGATGATGTCGTGCGCGTGGGTGCACAGGTCGTAGGGGAAGACCCGCTGCCACAGGTCGTCGTCGCGCTCCCAGCCGCCCGCGATGTGGGGCGTCAGGGACGAGGTGGCCCACGTGTCCATGACATCGGGATCGCCGACGAAGCCGTTCGGCTTGCCGCGCTGGTCCTCGTCGTACCCCTGCGGAGCCTGCGTCGAGGGGTCGACCGGCAGCTCGGCGGCGCTCGGGAGGAGCGGGTGGTCGTAGTCGGCCTCGCCGTCACCGTCGAGGGGGTACCAGACCGGGAACGGGATGCCGAAGAAGCGCTGCCGCGAGATCAGCCAGTCGCCGTTGAGGCCGTTGACCCAGTTGTCGTAGCGGTGGTGCATGTGGGCCGGGATCCACTCGATCTCGGCACCCCGGGCGACCATCTCCGCTCGCAGTGCGGCGTCGCGGCCGCCGTTGCGGATGTACCACTGCCGGGTCGAGACGATCTCGAGCGGCTTGTCGCCCTTCTCGTAGAAGTTCGCCATCCGCGTCGTGGGCGTGGGCTCTCCTTCGAGATCTCCGGACTCGCGCAGGAGCGCGACCATCGACTCCCGGGCGGAGAACGTGGTCTTGCCGGCGAGCTCGGCGTACGTCGTCGCCGCGCCGCCGGTCAGCCACTCCGGGGTGTCGCGGTGGAGTCGCCCGTCGCGGCCGATCACCGTGCGCACCGGGAGCTGCAGCTCGCGCCACCACAGGACGTCGGTGAGGTCACCGAACGTGCAGCACATCGCGATGCCGGCGCCCTTGTCGGGCTCGGCCAGGTGGTGGGCGAGCACCGGGATCTCGACGCCGAAGATCGGCGAGGTGACCGTCGTACCGAACAGCGACTGGTAGCGCTCGTCGTCCGGGTGGGCGATCAGGGCCACGCAGGCCGCGATGAGCTCGGGTCGCGTGGTCTCGACATGGACCCGCTCGCCGTCGGGACGGTGGAACGCGACGCGGTGGTAGTGCCCGGGGTACTCGCGGGCCTCGAGCTCGGCCTGGGCGACCGCGGTCTGGAAGGTGACGTCCCACAGCGCCGGTGCGTCCGCGAGGTAGGCCTCACCACGGGCGAAGTTGCGCAGGAACGCCAGCTGGCTCACGTGCTGGGAGTCGGGACCGACGGTGGTGTAGGTCTGCGACCAGTCCACCGAGAGGCCGAGCGTGTGCCACAGCTTCTCGAAGACCTTCTCGTCCTCCTGCACGAGCTGCTCGCACAGCGCGATGAAGTTGGGACGGTCGACCGAGACCTGGCGCTTCGGGTCGGGGTTCTCCGGCGGGGTGAAGTCGGGGTCGTGGGGGAGTGAGGGGTCGCACCGCACGCCGAAGTAGTTCTGCACGCGGCGCTCGGTCGGCAGGCCGTTGTCGTCCCAGCCCATCGGGTAGAAGACCTCCTTGCCGCGCATCCGCTGGTAGCGGGCGACGAGGTCGGTATGGCTGTAGGAGTAGACGTGGCCGACGTGCAGGCTGCCGCTCACGGTCGGCGGCGGCGTGTCGATCGCATAGATCTCGGCGCGGGACTTCGTGCGGTCGAACCGGTAGGTGCCGTCGGCCTCCCAGCGCTCCGACCACGTGTCTTCCAGACCCTCCAGCGCAGGCTTGTCCGGTACGACGACGGCCGACTGCTGCGGCGTCGTACTGGACGGGTGCGTCGGGGTGTCGGTCATGGGCCGAAGTCTATGGACCGGCGCTCCGGGGCCGAAACCGAGTTCCCCGTGGGGACCTTCACGGCGGAAGACGCGGAACAGATGTCGCTTCGATGGCTCGGCCGGCCGATCCGTTCCGCGTCTTCTTCGTCCGGCCGGCCGCGGAGGCGCGACCGGCGCAACGCGGTGGCCCGTGGGGCCTCGACCACCTAGCGTCGCCCCATGGAGCTGTCCTTCTTCGACGACCCGGCCGCCTTCCTCGACGTCGCCGGGGAGACGTTCGCCGAGCAGCCGGTCCTGAGCACGGTGATCGCGAACATCGCGGAGCGGGTCCGGGCACAGCGCGAGGCCGGCATCGCCTGGCCCGACCGGGTGCCGTGCTGGTTCGCGGCGGTCGCCGACGGCGACGAGATCGTCGGCACGGCGATGCGGACCGCGCCGTTCGGTGACTTCCCGGCGTACCTGATGCCGATGCCCGAGGCGGCCGCCCACCTCCTGGCCACGACGCTGCTCGACCGGGGTGAGCCGGTCCTGGGGGCCAACGGCGCGCTACCGGCGGTGCAGACGTTCTGCGAGGACATGGCCGCGGCGACCGGCAAGCGGGCCCGGGTCGGGCAGCACACCCGCCTCTTCGAGCTCGGCGACCTGGTCGAGCCACGCCCCGTCGCCGGACGCCTGCGCCCGGCGACGTTGGACGAGCAGCCGCTGGTGACCTCGTGGTACGGCGCGTTCATGGCCGATGCGGACGAGCAGGCCGGTCGCGAACTTGGGGAGTCGCCCCATGAGGCGCCCACCGACGACGAGATGGGCCGCCGCATCGAGAACGGCCGCGTGTACGTCTGGGTGGACGACGACGACCGGCCGGTCAACGTGACCGCCGCGACGGCACCGGCCTACGGCGTCTCCCGGATCGGGCCGGTCTACACACCACGGGAGCAACGAGGTCGCGGGTACGCCAGCGCCGCCGTGTACGCCGTCTCCGCGCAGCTGCGCGAGCGCGGCGAGCGGCCGTGCCTGTTCACCGACCAGGCCAACCCGACCTCGAACAAGATCTACGAGGCGATCGGCTACCGGCGGGTCGTCGACATGGCGAATCTCCGCGTGGAGTGAGGGCTCAATACAGTGGTGTCGACATGAGCGACGCGCCTGAGACCCCGATCGAACGACCTCGTCTCGCCGAGACCTTCGCCGAGGCCGAGGACGCCCTGCTCTCGCGGTGGCCGGAGACGCGCCTCGAGCCGTCGCTCGACCGGATCCGCGCGTTCACCGAGCTGCTCGGCGACCCGCAGCGCTCCTACCCCGTGATCCAGCTGACGGGCACCAACGGCAAGACGTCGACGAGCCGGATGATCGACACCCTGCTGCGCGCGCTCGACCTGCGCACCGGGCGCTTCACCAGCCCCCACCTCGAGCGGCTGAACGAGCGGATCTGCATCGACGGCGAGCCGCTGACCGACGAGGAGTTCGTCCGCGCCTTCAACGACGTCGCGCCCTACACGCACCTGGTCGACGCGTCGCAGCCGCACCCGCTGAGCTTCTTCGAGACAGTCGTGGCGATGGCGTACGCCGCGTTCGCCGATGCCCCGGTCGACGTGGCCGTGGTCGAGGTCGGCATGGGCGGGACGTGGGACGCGACCAACGTGGCGGACGCCCAGGTGGCCGTCGTGACGCCGGTCGGGATCGACCACGCGGCGTACCTCGGTGACTCGCCCGAGCAGATCGCGGTCGAGAAGGCGGGGATCATCAAGCCCGGCACGACCCCCGTGCTGGCCGAGCAGCGGCCAGGGCCCGCCGAGGTCCTGCTCCGCCGCTGCGCCGACGTCGGAGTGACGCCGGTTCGTGAGGGGCTGGAGTTCAGTGTGGTGTCGCGACTGCCGGCGGTCGGTGGCCAGATGCTGTCGCTGCAGGGGCTTCGGGCCCGCTACGACGACGTGTTCCTGCCGCTGTACGGCGCACACCAGGCACAGAACGCCGTCGTCGCCCTCGCTGCGGTCGAGGCCTTCCTCGGCGACGATCCCCTGGGTGACGACGTGGTCCGCGAGGCCTTCGCCCGCGCCACGTCGCCGGGCCGTCTGGAGATCATCCGCCGCAGCCCGATGATCCTGCTCGACGCGGCCCACAACCCGCACGGGGCGGAGGCCGCCGCCGCCGCGCTCGAGGACTCCTTCGCCTTCTCGCCCCTGATCGGGGTCGTGGGGGTGATGACCGACAAGGACGTCGAGGGCGTGCTCGCGGCCTTCGAGCCGCACCTCGCCCACATCGTGTGCACCCAGAACTCCACCCAGCGGGCGATGCCGGCCGCCGACCTCGCCGTCGTGGCGCGCGAGGTGTTCGGCCCCGACCGCGTCAGTATCGCCCCGCGGCTCGCCGACGCCATCGACGAGGGCACGGCGCTCGCCGAGGCAGGCGAGGCGCTCGGGTCGTCGATCGGCTCGGGCGCGGTGCTCGTCACCGGCTCGGTGATCACCGTGGGCGAGGCCCGGACCCTGCTCCGTCGGCGGGGGAGCGGCTCGTGAGCGACGAGCAGCAGCGCTCGCCCAAGCGCGGGATGTGCGCAGCGATCCTGTCCCTCGAGGCGGTCGTGCTCGGCCTGACCACGCCCGTGATGATCAACCTGGCCCATGTCCGCTGGCAGACGGCGGTCTGGATCGGGCTCGGGCTCTGTGTCGCCTGCCTGCTGCTGGCCGGGCTCCTGCGGTGGGAGGCGGCGTACCTCGTCGGGTGGCTGATCCAGATCGCCGCGATCGCCCTCGGGTTCGTGGTGCCGATGATGTTCGTGCTCGGCGGGATCTTCGCCCTGCTGTGGGGCACGGCGTACTTCCTGGGGCGCAAGATCGAGCGCGAGCGGGCCGAGGCGTACGCCGCCTACGCGGCCGAGCACCCCGCCTGAGGAACCCGCGGCTCAGGACAGGCCGCCGACGAGGGCGGCGAGCGCGCGGTCCAGCTCGTCGTCGGTGCAGCCGCCGAAGCCGATGATCAGACCGGTCAGGCGTGCGGTCCGGCAGTAGTCGCTGAGCAGGGGCACCTCGAACCCGGCGGCGCGTGCCGATGCGCGAGCGCGCAGCGCGCGAGCCTGCGGCAGGGGCACGGTGGCATACATGCCGGCCACGGGCAGGATCGGCTCGGCATGGGGTCGCAGCGCGTCCGTGACCCGCGCGGCCCGAGTCGCGTACGTCCGGCGGGCGGAGCGCACCACCTGGTCGACGTAGCCGTCACGGAGCAGGGAGAGGAAGGCGCGCTGCACCGGCCACGCCGCGACGTCATGGGTCACCGTGCGGCGTCCCAGGATCGCCCGGTGCAGGGCGGCGGGAGCGACCAGCCAGCCCAGGCGCATGCTCGGGGCCACGGTCTTGCTGGTCGTGCCGAGGTAGGCCACGCGATCGCGGTCGAGGGCCGCGAGCGCCGGCACGGGAGCGACGTCGTAGCGGAACTCCGAGTCGTAGTCGTCCTCGATGACCACGGCGCCGGCCCGGGCGGCTGCGTCGATCAGGGCGAGCCGGGCGGAGCCGGGCATGACCGGACCGAGCGGGTGCTGGTGGGCGGGGGTCACGTAGGCGGCGACGGTGCCGGTGAGCTCGCCGACGGGCTCGGTCGCCGGGAGGTCGCGGAGCGCCCTGCCCGAGGCCCGGATCGCCTCGGCCGCGGCCCGGTAGCCGGGGTCCTCGTGGGCGACGTCGCCGGGCGGCAGCGCGGCCAGGAGCTGGTTCAGGCCGCCGATCGTGCCGGTGGTCACGAGGATCTCGTCGGGGTCGCAGAGCAGCCCGCGGGTCCGCGCGAGGTGCGTGGAGAGCTCGACGCGCAAGTCCCGCACTCCTGCCGGATCGTCGTACGACGGGGGTGGGGGTGCTGCCGAGACGTCGCGCCAGGCGCGGCGCCAGGCCGCGCGGTGCCGCGGGTCGATCCAGGGGGTGCCGGTGTCGAGCCGGAGGAGGGCCGGCTCGGGCTGGTGGGTTCGTGCGGGGCGGTGGCGCGGTCGGGGGACCGCACCGGCCGCGACGAAGGTCCCGGACCCCTGCCGGCCCTCGATCCAGCCCTCCGCGGCGAGCTGGTCGTAGGCCTGCTCGGTCACCGCCCGGGAGACCCCCAGGTCCCGGGCGAGCGCCCGCGTGCTCGGCAGGCGCCCAGCCACCGGGAGCAGGCCGGCCAGGACCCGGTCGCGGATCTGGCCGGCGACCTGGCCGCTGAGCGAGGTGTCTGCTGCGCGGTCGAGACCGAGTGTGAGCGCAAGCGGGCGTGGCATCGTAAGTGTCCTGTCAGAATGCTCGATAAGTGGCCCGTGCGGGCAGGCCACTTCTCGGACAGACTAGTCGCATGACGCTCTCGCCGACCGACCGTACGACGATCACCCGCCACCGCGAGCGGGGCAGCGACGACCGGGCGGACCTGTTCGCCGTGCTCGACGAGGCGCTGGTCTGTCACGTCGGGCTGGTCCGGGACGGCGCGCCGGTCGTGCTCCCCTCGATCTTCGCGGTCGACCCGGACGGGCCGGACGAGGGCGGCACGCTCTACCTCCACGGCTCGGTCGGGGCACCGTGGCTGCGCCAGTCGCCCGGCGCGACGCTGTGCGCGACGTTCACCCTGGTCGACGGTGCCGTGATCGCGCGGGCGGCGTTCAGCCACTCGCTGAACTACCGGTCGGCCGTGGTGATGGGGCCGGGACGGCTGGTGGACGACGAGTCCGAGCGGGTCCGCGCCCTCGACCTGATCGTCGACCATGTGGTGCCCGGCCGCTCCGCCACCCTGCGCCCTCACACGCGCAAGGAGCTCGCGGCGACGGTGGTGATCGCCGTGCCCCTGGCGGAGGCGTCGGTGAAGACCCGTGCCGGCGGACCCGCCGACGAGGCCGACGACATCGCTGCCGGTGTCTGGGCGGGCGTGGTGCCGCTGTCGGTCACGGCCGGCGAGATCGAGCCCGACCGCGAGGGGCCGGTGCCGGACGACGTGCTCAGCCGGGTCGCCGCCTGGGGAGGCGCGTCGAGCGCTCGATAGGGTGCGACCCATGGAACGCTCCCTCGTCCTGGTCAAGCCCGACGGCGTCGACAGAGGTCTCACCGGCGAGGTGATCCGCCGCATCGAGGCGAAGGGCTACCGCCTGGTCAGCCTCGAGCGGAGGGAGGCGACCCGCGACCTCCTGGACGCCCACTACGCCGAGCACCAGGGCAAGCCGTTCTTCGAGCCGCTCGTGGAGTTCATGCTGTCCGGACCGATCGTGGCGATGGTCGTCGAGGGGCAGCGGTGCATCGAGGGCTTCCGGTCGCTCGCCGGCGCCACCGACCCGACCGTGGCCGCCCCGGGCACGATCCGCGGCGACCTCGGGCGCGACTGGGGTCACAGCGTCCAGCAGAACATCGTGCACGGCTCCGACTCCCCGGAGTCGGCCGCTCGCGAGATCGCGATCTGGTTCGGCTGAGCGGGGAGTCGGGCCGGGCCGGCTTCGTTCCTAGGCGTCGTACGTCCCGACGTACTGCCCCAGCGACGGCTTCCCGAGGTGGCCGGCCTGCTGCATGATGCCGGGGGTCTCCGGGTCGGTGGCGAACGCCGTCCAGCCCTCGTTGTCCCAGTCGAAGAGCACCCAGACCCGGTTCTCCTCGATCGGGTCGCGGTAGACGGTCGCGCCCTTCGACCCGTGCGAGCCGCGCTTCTCGGCACCCGCCGTCCCGAACACGGTGAGGAACTGGTCGAGGTCCTTGACCTGCGTCGTTGCCAGGATCATCTGAGTCTCCTTCGTCAGGCCCCGGGTCCGGAAGGATCCCGTGGGGCTCCCGGCCCTGATGGCCGGATCGAGGGAATCCTGTTCCGCCGACGGGTCGGTGCACATGAGGAGATCTCCTCATTCCGGGTCCCCATCTCCGGGCCAGGGACACGGTCAGTCGGCGAGCGGCTCGACGAGCCCGTGGTCGAGTGCCCACCGTGTCGCTGCTGCGCGGTTCGTCACGCCGAGCTTGATGTAGATGTGCTGGACGTGGTTGTCGGCGGTCTTCGCCGAGATGAACAGCCGCTCCGAGACCTCGCGGGTGGTCGCCCCCTCGGCGATCAGCCGCAGCACCTGCGCCTCGCGGGCCGTCAGGTTCGCCGGACCGCCACGTTCGCCGGCCAGGACGAGGGCCCGCGAGGCCTCACCGATCTGGTGCAGGGCGTACGCCGCCGCCTCCGGCAGGTCGAGTGCCGCGCCGCTGGCGGCACACCGGTCGGCACGCTCCTGGCCGAGGCGGCCACGGACGCGCTCACCGAGGTCGGTCAGCGACGGGACGTGATGGAACGCAGCGGGATGCCGGGACATGGCACCGAGGAGGGTGGCGGCGACCGCAGGTCGCCCGAGCCGCTCGAAGAGCGCCGGCAGGCTGGCCAACGTGATCGTCAGCTGCGCGACGGCACCGGCGCGCAGGAAGGCCTCGATCGCCGCCCCGAAGAGGGTCAAGGCCGTCTCCAGCTGGCCGTCCGAGGTGTGCAGGAGCGCGGCATCCCGGGCCATGAACCCCTCGAAGAACCGGACGTCGTGCTCACCGAGGTAGGCCACGCCCCCGTCCCACGTCTCCAAGGCACGCTGCGGGTCCACCTTCGACAAGGCCAGCCCGACGATCCACACCGAGTAGGCGACCCAGTACGGGTTGCCGAGCTCGTGCGCCGCCTCCAGCGCCGGGCCCGTCAGCTCCAGCGCCTCGTCGACCCGGCCCGCCGACTGCAGACCGTCGAGGTAGGCGGCGACCGCGAACGCCCGGCTGGAACCCGGCAGGGCCGCGACCTCGCGGGTCAGCTCGACGTACCGAGGCAGGTTCCCGCAGTAGACCTCTCCGAGCGCCTCGATGAACATCGCGTAGCCAGGCTCGCAGGACTCGTAGCGGGGGTCGGCCTCCAGCTCGGTGGCTCGGTGGGCGTGCGCAGTCGCGGCCGCGGCACGCCCGACGAAGCAGGCGTAGCCGGCTGCCGCGTACAGCCGCGGGAGCCGCCGTACGTCGGCTCGAGCCGCCTCGTCGAGCAGTGCTTCCGCCCACCCGATCGTCTCGAACAGCTCGACGGAGAACCCCATCAGCGCCGCGTGGGCGGCGACGTCGGTCGCCACGACGACCTGGCCGCGACGGAGACTCCACCGGAACGCGGACCGCAGGTTGGCCAGCTCGGCACGTACCCAGTCCACCTGCTGCCGCCAGCCGGGGCCGTTCCATCGCTCCCAACGGGCTGCAGCCTCGCTCCCGAAGTGGGCGGCATGCCGATCGTGCAGGGCCTCTCGTCCGGCCGGGGCCAGCCGCTCGTCAGCGAAGGCCCGGATGGTCTCGAACAGGCTGTAGCGCGTCTGGTCGGCACCGTGGTGGGCGACGACCAACGACTTGCGTACCAGCGAGTCGAGCAGTCGCAGGACCTCGATGTCGTCGGTCGTCCCGGCAACGGCGCACAACGCCGTCAGGTCGAAGCCGCCGGCGAAGACCGACGCGATCCCCATCACCGTGCGCTCGGAGTCGTTCAGCAGGTCGAAGGACCACGCGACCGCGTGCTCCAGGGTCAGCTGACGGGCCGGTCCGTACTCCGGGCCGGTCAGCAGCCGGAAGCGGTCGCCGAGACGGTCGCGTACCTCGGCCGCGCTCATCGCCGCCATCCGCGCCGCGGCCAGCTCGATGCCGAGCGGGAGACCGTCGAGCGTCTGGCAGATCTCCACCGCTGCTGCCGCGGTCGGTTCGTCGAAGATCCCGAACCCGGGGCGGACGGTGGCGGCCCGCTCCACGAAGAGCGTCACCGCATCGGACGTCACCCCTCCCTCGAGCGCCAAGGGCAGGACCGGCACGATCTCCTCGCCGGCGACCAGCATCCGTTCCCGTGACGTCGCCAGGATCCGGGGCGTCTCGGAGCGGGCGATGACCTGCGTGACGGCTTCGGCGGCCGCCGCCAGGAGGTGCTCGCAGTTGTCGACCACGAGGAGCAGGTGCCTGCCGGCCACGGTCTCCGCGACGGTCTCGATGAGGGGAGTCTCGCCCTGCGGCGTGATCCCGAGCGCCTGGGCGATGGCGTCGGGGACCGCGTCTTGATCGGCGACCGGGGCCAGCTCGACCATCCACACGCCGTCCGGGAACTGGTCGGTCAGCTGTGCCGCCGCGGCCACGGCGAGCCGCGTCTTGCCCACCCCGCCGACGCCGGTCAGGGTCACCAGCTGATGGGTACGCACCTGCGTCGCGATCGACGTCAGGACGTGCGTGCGCCCGACGAGCGTGGTGGCGGACCTCGGCAGGTTGCCACGCCCTGCCTCCCGGCTCACGCCGTCAGTGTGGCAGACACCGGCGGGTCGGGCCGTCGGCCGGAGCGGCTCTCTGCGACCGACTCCGACCCCCGGCGGCGCGAGTAGTCTGACGTCGGTTCACAGGGGGTGCGAGATGGACGATCTGACGTTGCTGGCCCTGACGGAGCGTGAGCTCAACCGGGTGATCGCCGGGCTCGACGGCGGCGAGATGGACGTCGTCACCAACTGCCCGCCGTGGACGGTTCGCCGCTTGGCGAGCCATGCCCTCAAGAACCAGCTCTTCTGGGCCGGTCTCGTCACCGGCCACGACCTCATGACGCAGAGCGAGGCGATGGCCGCCGTGCCCTACCAGGGCGCGCTGGCGCCGATCGCCGCCGAGGTCACCGCGCAGGTGGTACAGCTGTGGCACACCGAGGGGGTGCTGGCCGCGCTCCACCAGACACCCTTCGGCGAGCTGCCCGGAGCTGTGGTCGTCAACTTCGCCGTCATCGACGCCGGCGCCCATGCGTGGGACCTCTCCACGAGTGTGGGCCGCGCCCTCGAGTTCCCCTCCGAGTGGATCCCGAGGATGAAAGGCGTCGTCGGGCTCACCTGCACCGAGCACGCCGTGGAGCTGGGCCTGGTCAAGTCACCCACCGTGCCTCCCGCGGACGCAACCGAGACCCAGCGGCTGATGGCCGCGGCGGGACGGACCATCCCGGGCTGACGGGCCCTCGTCTCACAAAACCGCAGGTCACCGGCGTGGCATCGCTGCCAGACGCCGTCCCGCTCCTAACCTGCAAGCGGGTCGTCGTGCTGGGCGGTTGTCAGCCGCGTCGGCCCACGGGGGCGCAGGCGTGTGCCCCACTCTTCCCCGAGTACGACGCGAACCTGCGAGGGCACCCGCATGGCGAACAGCATCATCGGCCGTGACATGGCGGTCGATCTCGGCACCGCCAACACACTGGTCTACGTCCGCGGTCGCGGCATCATGCTCGACGAGCCGAGTGTCGTCGCGCTCAACGACACCACCGGCGAGGTGCTCGCCGTGGGTCACGAGGCCAAACGCATGATCGGCCGTACGCCGGACAACATCACCACGCTGCGGCCGATGAAGGACGGCGTGATCGCCGACTTCGAGGCGACCGAGCAGATGCTCCGGTTCTTCATCCAGCAGGTGCACCGGCGCCGCTACTTCACCAAGCCGCGGATGGTGGTCTGCGTGCCCAGCGGCATCACCGCCGTCGAGCAGCGTGCGGTCAAGGAGGCCGGCTACCAGGCCGGCGCCCGCAAGGTCTACATCATCGAGGAGCCGATGGCCGCGGCGATCGGGGCCGGGCTCCCCGTGCACCAGGCCGCCGGCAACATGGTCGTCGACGTCGGCGGCGGCACGACCGAGGTCGCCGTGATCTCGCTGGGCGGCGTGGTCACCAGCCTCTCCATCCGGACCGCCGGCGACGACCTCGACGCCGCGATCGTGACCTGGATGAAGAAGGAGCACAGCCTCATGCTCGGCGAGCGCACCGCCGAGGAGGTGAAGATGACGCTCGGCTCGGCCTTCCCCGCGCACGAGGAGCCCGAGGCCGAGATCCGAGGCCGAGACATGATCAGCGGGCTCCCGCGCTCGGTGGTGGTGTCGAGCGCCGAGGTCCGCAAGGCGCTCGAGGAGCCGCTGCACGCCATCGTCGACGCGGTCCGCGCCACACTCGACTCCACCCCTCCCGAGCTGGCCGGCGACATCATGGACCGCGGCATCGTGCTGACCGGCGGGGGTGCGCTCCTGCGCGGCCTCGACGAACGGCTTCGCCACGAGACGGGGATGCCGGTCCACGTCGCGGAGGACCCGCTGTCCAGCGTGGCGATGGGCGCGGGCAAGTGCGTGGAGGAGTTCGAGGGTCTCCAGCAGGTCCTGGTCTCGGAGCGTCGGCGGTACTGACATGCCCTCGTCCAGACGGCCCTTCCCCCGCCTGCCCAGGGACCGCCCTGCCCGCGTGTCGCGGCTGCTGCGCGGCTACCGGCCGCTGCGCCCCGGACCCGACTCAATCGACCAGCGCGCGGACCGCTCCCGCCTGCGCTCCCGGATGGTCGCGCTGGTCCTGGCCTGCCTGACACTGATGACGCTCGACCACCATCCCGGCGCCCACTCGCCACTCGAGCCGGCTCGCCGCGCGATGGGTTCGATGTTCGGGCCGGTCGAGTCGGCCACGTCGCAGGCGGTCCGGCCCGTGACCGCGGTCGGCAGCTGGTTCACGACCCGCAGGTCCATGCAGCACGACATCGCCAGCCTCCAGGCACAGAACTCCCGGCTCCGGGCGCAGAACGCCACGGACGGCTATGCCCGCAACCAGCTCGCGGAGTACCAAGGCCTCACGTCCACCGCCGGCACCCTCGGGCAGGCGCTGGTGCCGGCCCACGTCGTCGCCTACGGTCCGGCGCAGTCGTTCTCGCGTACGGTCACCGTCGACGCCGGCTCTGAGGCCGGCGTGCGCCCCGACCAGACGGTGCTGAACGCCGACGGCCTGGTCGGCCGGGTGCTGCGGGTGACCCCGACCACGGCGACCGTGCTGCTGATCGTCGACACCGAGTCGGTCGTCGGCGGCCGGGTCGGCACCGACATGAAGGTCGGCTTCCTGCGCGGCCAGGGTGGCCTCGGCGACCACGGCAGCCTCGACCTCGAGCTGGTCGACCAGAGCACGGCGCCGACCAAGGGCGACACGATCGTCACCTGGGGCAGCCAGGGCGGCGCACCGTACGTCTCGGGGGTGCCGATCGGCCGGGTGACCGCCGTCTACGCCAGCCTCCGTGAGTCCTCGCAGCGCGCGGTGATCCAGCCGTTCGTCGACTTCGGTGCCCTCGACCTGGTCGGCATCGTGGTGCCGTCCGGCACCCAGAGCGACCGCGGCGTCATCGAGGCCGACGGGAGCCTGCGATGAGATCCCTCCGCGTGCTCGCGGCCGGCGGGCTGGTACTGGTCGCGCTGGTGCTCCAGGTCGCGCTGTTCCCCCATCTCGTGTGGCAGGGCATCGTGCCCAACTTCTGCCTGCTCGTGGTCGTCGCGGCGGCGCTGGTCCGCGGCCCTGCCTTCGCCGCGGCGCTCGGCTTCTTCGCCGGCCTGCTGCTCGACCTCGCCCCGCCGGCCGACCACGTCGCCGGTCGGTGGGCGCTGGCCCTGGTCGTCGTGGGCTACGTCGCCGGGCTGATGCGCCAAGACACCCGCCCGAGCGCGACCACCGTCGTCGCCACGGTCGCGGCCTCGTCGTTCATCGGTACGTCGGTCTACGCGCTGTCCGGCGTCGTGCTCGGTGACGCCGTGGCCGGGTCCGGTGACCTCGTCCGCATCGTCCTGGTCTCCCTGCTGTGGGACGTGCTCCTGACCCCGCTCGTGCTCCCTGGCGTGATGCGGCTGCTCACCAGGCTGGAGCCGGCGAGCGCCTGATGAAGCCGTCGACCCCGCCGAACGCCAGCGAGCGTTCCCGGCTGCGCCTCGTCGTGGTCCGGGTGCTCGTGTTCTCGCTGTTCGCCACCCTCTTCGCCCGGCTCTACTACCTCCAGGTCGTCTCGGGCGACGCCTACCATGCGGCGGCCGCGTCGCAGTCGCTGCGTGAGGTCGTGGTCCAGCCTCAGCGGGGCCTGATCGTCGACGACCAGGGCCGGCCGCTGGTCGCGAACCGTACGGCGTGGGGGGTCTCGGTCGACCGCACGCTGCTCGACCGGCTCTCCGCCCACGACCGCGCGGTCGTGCTCAGCCGGGTTGCCACCGCGGTGCACACCCCGCTGCGGAAGGTGGAGGACGCGCTGGTCACCTGCGGTGACCACGGCAGCGTCCGCGGTCGCTGCTGGAACGGTTCGCCGTACCAGCCGGTGCCGGTCGCCCTCGACGTCCGCCAGTCGGTCGCACTCCGGATCCTCGAGCAGCCGGAGGACTACCCGGCGGTCGTCGCCCAGCGAGAGAGTCTGCGTGCCTATCCCAGCCCGTACGGCGTGAACCTCGCCGACATCGTGGGCTACCTCAGCCCGATCACGGCCGGCGAGCTGGCCCACGCCCGCCGGCACCACGACACCTCGGTCAATGCCGCGAGCACCGTGGGCCGGGCGGGAGTCGAGCAGGAGTACGACCGCTACCTACGCGGACAGCCCGGCTACCAGCGGGTCGCCGTCGACTCGATGGGCCGGGTGCTCGGCAACGACGGCCAGCTGCCCGGCCGGCCCGGCGACACCCTGGTCACCTCCATCGACGCCAAGGTGCAGGCGACGACAGAGCGCGCCCTGGCCCACGCGATCCGCACCGCGCGTGCGACGTACGACCCGGTGACCCACCGCAACTACCGCGCCGACTCCGGTGCCGCGATCGTGCTGCAGGCACGCACGGGCCGCGTCGTCGCGATGGCCAGCCAGCCGACGTACGACCCGTCCGTGTGGGTCGGCGGCATCTCCAGCAAGCAGCTGGCCGGGCTCTACTCGAAGTCGTCGGGTGACCCGCTCCTCGCCCGGGCGCTACAGGGGCAGTTCGCCCCGGGCTCCACGTGGAAGCCGTTCATGACCGTCGGCGCCCTCAACCACGGCTTCACGCCGAACACCCGGCTCGACTGTTCCTCCGGCTTCCAGGTGGGCAACCGGCTCTTCCACAACTACGAGTCCGAGTCGCTCGGCATGATCGACTTCGCCAAGGCGCTGCAGTACTCCTGTGACACGTTCTTCTACCGCGTCGGCTACCACTTCTGGCAGAGGTACGGCTCGGACCCGACGAACATCGACGCCCGCGACCCCCTGGTCAACGAGGCGAAGGCCTTCGGCTTCGGCCGTCCGACCGGGATCGACCTGCCGGGAGAGGCCGCCGGCCGGATCGCGGACCGGCACTGGAAGCTCGCGTACTGGAAGTCGATGAAGTCCTACTACTGCGGCATCGACGCGCACCCCCCGGCCGGGGCCAGCGGCTTCCTGAAGCTGTTCGCGCACGAGTTCTGCCTCGAGGGCAGCTACTACCGGGCCGGTGACGCGGTGAACTTCGCGATCGGTCAGGGCGACACCTTGGTCACCCCGCTCCAGCTGGCCCGGGCGTACGCCGCCCTGTCCAACGGCGGCACCCTCTACGAGCCGCGGATCGCCAAGGCGATCGTCAGCCCGGGCGGTCAGGTGATCAAGCAGATCAAGCCGAAGGTCCAGGGCCACGTGCAGGACCCCGCCCACGCCATCGCCTACGACAACAACGCGCTGCTGGGCACCGCGAAGGTCGGCACCATGGCCTGGAAGATGGGTGGCTTCCCGCTCGACCGGATCCACATCCGCTCCAAGACCGGCTCGGCGGAGGTCTACGGCAAGCAGTCGACCTCCTGGGTCGCCTCCTACGACAAGAACTACGTCGTCGTGATGATGGTGAGCCAGGCCGGCACCGGGTCGGGGACCTCCGGCCCGTTCGTGCGCAAGATCTGGGAGTCGCTGTACGGCGTCCACGGCACGCGGGTGAACACCCGCGACGCGCTGATCCCCGGCGTCGTGTCCCCCGACGCGCTGCCGTCGTTCCAGCCCGACGGGTCGATCCTGCCGCCCAACCCCCGCTCGCTGGGAAGGAGCAGGCCGTGAACGGTCGTCTGCGCACCCCGGGCATCGACCGGATCCTGATGGTCGCGGTGCTCGCCCTGGTGGCCCTCGGCACGCTGCTGGTCTGGTCGGCCACGGCCCACCGGGCCGATCTCACCGGCGGTGACCCCACGGCGTACCTGAAGAAGCAGCTCGTCAACGTCTGCCTGGGCGTGGTTCTCATGGTCGTCGTGATGGCCACCGACCACCGCTGGGTGCGCATCATCGCCCCGCTGGTCTACCTCGCCTCGATCGGCGGCCTCGTGCTCGTGCTGACGGCCGGGACCACCATCAACGGCTCGCGCTCGTGGATCGACGTCGGCGGGATGTCGATCCAGCCGTCGGAGTTCGCCAAGCTGGCCGTGGTGATCGGGATGGCGCTGCTGGTCGCCGAGCGCGCCGAGGGACGCCGACCCCAGGTCGGGGCGGTGGAGGTGGTGGGCATGCTCGTGATCGCCGGCATCCCGTCCGCCCTGATCATGCTGCAGCCCGACCTCGGCACCCTGCTCGTCCTCTCGGCGACGGTCTTCGGCGTGCTCGCTGTCGCCGGCGCACCCCGGCGCTGGCTGGTCCTGCTGGCGGCCGCCGGAGTCACGGCAGCCGTCGCGGCGTTCGCCGGCCACCTGCTGAAGCCGTACCAGGTCGACCGTTTCCTGGCCTTCACCAACCCCGACCTCGACCCGCGCGGCGCGGGTTACAACACCGAGCAGGCGCGGATCGCGGTCGGCAACGGTGGGCTGTTCGGGCAGGGGTTGTTCCACGGCTCCCAGACCCGGGCCGGCTTCGTGCCGGAGCAGCACACCGACTTCATCTTCACCGTCGCCGGCGAGGAGCTCGGGCTGGTCGGAGCCGGGGTGCTGATCGCCCTGCTCGGCGTGGTGATCTGGCGTGCGCTGGCGATCTCCGCCCTGTCGACCGATGTCTTCGGGCGCGTGGCCGCGGCCGGGATCGCCTGCTGGTTCGGCTTCCAGGCGTTCCAGAACATCGGGATGTGCCTGGGGATCATGCCGGTGACCGGCGTACCCCTGCCCTTCGTGTCGTACGGCGGCAGCTCGATGTTCGCAGGCATGCTCGCGATCGGCCTCCTGCAGAACATCCATCTCCGCGCCACGGCCGCCCTGCCGACGCGCTATGCCCGCCCGATGCGACACCTCGTCTCGCGCTGAGCATCACAGCGAGCCGCCCCGGAGCGCGCGTGCGCTCGCGCTATTCAGTGTTACTATCTACCAGTAGTCAATAGCACTGAGTAGTTGAGGCGGTGTCCGGTGGGCAAGCAGGTGACCGAGATGCTCAAAGGGACGCTGGAGGGCATCGTGCTCGCGTTCCTGTCCGGCCGGCCGGCGTACGGCTACGAGATCACCGCCTGGCTACGGGAGCAGGGCTTCTCGGACATCGCCGAGGGGACGATCTACGCGCTGCTGATCAGGATCGAGCAGCGCGGCCTCGTCGACGTGGAGAAGGTCCCGTCGGAGAAGGGACCGCCACGCAAGGTGTACTCCCTCAACGCTCAGGGACAGGACTGTCTCGAAGAGTTCTGGAGGACCTGGAGCTTCCTCTCGGAACGGCTCGCACAGCTCCGCGAAGGAGGACTCTAGACATGGCCGTGAAGTGGCTCGAGAAGCTCACCGGACCTCTCGAGGACAAGAAGCGCTACCGGCAGACCAAGGCGCGCGCGGAGCAGCTTCCGCCCAGCTACCGCACCGCGGTCGACGCAGTGCAGCGCTACCTCATGTACGCCGGGGGCGGGGACGGCGCCGGCATGGTCACGATGTACGAGGACCTCGTCGACCTGTTCGAGCAGAGTGCCGCGAGCGGGACCCCGGTCCGCGACGTCGTCGGCGAGGATCCCGTGGAGTTCGTCGAAGCATTCGTGGCGAACTACCCCGAGGGCCAGTGGCGGGTCCGGGAGCGGAACCGGCTCGTCGACGCCATCGAGCGGGCATCCGGACAGGACACCGGGACCGAGGGGCCGGTCCGATGACCAGTACTCAGCTGACACCGGCCATCCGGGTGCAGGGCCTCGAGAAGTCCTATCGGCAGGTGCGCGTGCTGCGCGGCGTCGACCTCGACGTGGACCTCTGGGTCGCGCTGGGCTGGTGCCTCGGGATCCTCGTGATCGCCTACGCCCTCGCCATGGCGGCGTACCGCCGCAGGATCGCCTGACCCGGTCAGAGGTCGCGCTGCGTGGGCTGGGTGCGCAGGCCCCGGAACAGCAGGACCGCCCCCACCACGACCACGATCGGGCCGACCACCGCCCACAGGGTGTTGCCGCTCATGGCGGAACCGCCGACGACGTCGAGGCCCTGCAGCGTCCACAGGACGCCCATCAGGATGAGGACCACGCCCATCACGAGCAGCACGATGCGAGTCATGCCGTCCAACCTACGCGGCTCGGAGGCAGGGTTCGGAGCCACGAAACTAACGGTTGACGTAGGCAACGATATACTCCGCTCTCGATGAGCACTCCGACCTCCGGCAACCTGCCCGACGCACCACCCGCCCCCAGCGAGACCGGCGAGTACACGCACGCCCAGATCCTCACGATCCTGCTTGGCCTGATGATGGGCATGTTCCTCGGTGCCCTCGACCAGACGATCGTGAGTACGTCGATCCGCACCATCGCCGACGACCTCAACGGGCTGTCGGTGCAGGCCTGGGTGACCACGGCGTACCTGATCACCTCGACGGTGGCGACCCCGATCTACGGCAAGCTCGGCGACCTCTACGGCCGCAAGAAGCTGTTCATGTTCGCCATCTCGGTGTTCATCGTCGGGTCGGCCCTGTGCTCGCTCGCGACCTCGATGTACATGCTCGCGGCGTTCCGGGCGGTGCAGGGCATCGGTGCCGGCGGCCTGTTCACGCTGGTGCTCGCGATCATCGGCGACATCGTGTCGCCGCGCGAGCGCGCCCGCTACACCGGCTACTTCATGGCCGTCTTCGGTACGTCGAGCGTCCTCGGCCCGGTGATCGGCGGCTTCTTCGCCAGCCATGCCGTGATCCTCGGCCTGACCGGCTGGCGCTGGGTGTTCCTGGTCAACGTGCCGATCGGCATCGCAGCCCTCGTCGTGGTCTACCGCACCCTGCACCTGAGCCACCACCGACGCGACGCCCGCATCGACTGGTGGGGCGCGGCCACGCTCATGGTCGGACTGGTCCCGTTGCTCACCATCGCCGAGCAGGGGCGCGAGTGGGGATGGAGCTCCCCGCGCGCGATGTTCTGCTACCTCCTCGGCGCCGCCAGCCTGGGGGCGTTCGTCTATGCCGAGGCGCGGATGGGCGACAACGCGCTGATCCCCCTCCGGATGTTCCGCAGCCGGGCGGTGACGGTCGGGATCGTGGCGAGCGTCATCGTCGGCGCCGCGATGTTCGGCGGCATCATGGTGATCCCGCTCTACATGCAGATCGTGCACGGCGCCTCGCCCATGCGGTCCGGTTTCCTGATGCTGCCGATGGTCGTCGGGATGATGAGTGCCTCGATCATCTCCGGCCAGGTCATCTCCCGCACGGGCCGGATCCGGCCGTTCCCCCTGATCGGCTCCGCCCTGATCTGCGTGGCCCTCTTCCTGCTGTCCAGGATCACCGCCGACACAGACCTGCTGCTGGTGATGGCCGTGATGTTCGCGCTCGGCTACGGACTGGGCAACTGCATGCAGCCCCTCCTGCTGATCCTCCAGTCGGCCGTACCGCCGCGCGACATCGGCGTTGCCACGTCGTCGGCGACCTTCTTCCGCCAGATCGGCGGCACCCTGGGAGTGGCGATCTTCTTGTCGGTGCTGTTCGGCAGCGTCGGTCCCAACATCAAGAGCGCGATCCTCACCGAGTCGCAGACCCCGGCGTTCCAGCAAGCCGTGCAGACGGCGTCCCAGAGCACCGACCCGCTCGACCGCCAGGTGGCCGACGCCTTCCTCCACCCGACGCCCGGCGGTGGTGTGCTGGCCCAGGTCCAGAACGACTCCTCGATCGTCCAGCAGATGCCGTCGACGCTCGCCCACCCGTTCAAGGTCGGCTTCGCGGAGTCGATGGACACGGTCTTCCTGCTGGCCGCCTGCGTGGCGATCCTGGCGTTCCTGGTCCTGCTGCTGATGCCGAAGGTGGAGCTCCGGGCGACCTCGGCGAGCGCAGCCGTGCGCTCCGAGGCGGCGCCGACCGCGCCGGTGGCCGACCAGGCCTGAGCCATTCCCTCCCCGGGCAAGTGGTGCCACCATGAAAGACGGCTCCGCAGCAGCGTCTCGGGCCGGAGTGCCGGGGCGGGGCCGTCGGCAGGCGGGAGCCCCTGATGGACCTGAACACGCTCTACCACCGCACCGTCGAGTGTTGGGCCGACCGTGTCAACGCGGTCACCGACGACCAGTGGGATGCGCCCACCCCGTGCCGGGGCTGGACCGTCCGCGACCTGGTCAACCATGTCGTGGGCGAGGACCGGTGGACCAAGCCACTCGTCGACGGGCGGACCATGGCCGAGGTCGGCGACAGCCTCGACGGCGACCTGCTGGGCGACGCGCCGGTGCGCAGCGCCCTGGACGCCGCGAAGGAGGCGACCACGGCGGTCGCCGAGGCGCTGCCGCGCGGCGGCACCGTCCACCTGTCGTACGGCGAGGAGCAGCTGGGCGAGTACGTGCGCCAGCTCGCGGCCGACCATCTCGTGCACGGCTGGGACCTCGCCGTCGCCACCGGGGGAGAGGTCCGGCTCGACCCGGCCGTCGTCACCGAGGTCGCCGGCTGGTACGCCGAGCGGGAGCATCTGTACCGCGGTGCCGGCATGGTGGCGCCCCGCGCCGTCTCGCACGGCGGCGCACAGGGCGACCTGCTCGCGGCGTTCGGTCGGGACTCGGCCTGGGGACCCGACCACGCCTGTCTGGCGGCGTTCTCGGCGGCGTTCGGTCGCGGCGACGTCGACGCGATCATGGCGCTCTCCACCGACGACTGCGTCTTCGAGGCGACCGGCCCGGCTCCGGACGGCGTACGACACGAGGGCGCGGAGGCTGTGCGTGTCGTGTGGGAGCAGCTCTTCGGCGAGACCGGTGAGCCCGCGTTCCTCGAGGAGGAGTCGTTCGTCTGCGGCGACCGTGGCGTGCTGCGCTGGCGCTTCGAGTGGCGGGACGCCACAGGCGAGCCCGGTCATGTGCGGGGTGTCGACGTGCTCCGGCTCCGTGACGGCAAGGTCTGCGAGAAGCTCTCCTACGTCAAGGGCTGAGCCTCCGGCCACGGATGCCGCGCCTGTGTTTGGATGACGGGCATGAGCAGCTCGGACTCGATCGACGCCCCCAGCGACCTTCCCCCGCACCCGGAGCCCATCGCTCCGACCGACATCGACCCCGCGATCGCTGCAGCGGTCGACGGCGTGGGCGACAGGTTCGGCGCCCTCGGGCTCGAGCAGATGATCTCCTACGCCCAGGACGCCCTCGCCGTGGCCCGGAAAGCGCTCGAGGAGCTCGCGAACGAGGTGGACTGAGCCCTCGGATCACGGCGAGACTCCCGCCCGCGGCTCCTCGGCACGCCGGCGTCCGACCACCCATGGCCAGGTGATCAGGGCCCAGCCGGCAAGCAGGATCCCGAGCGAGGCGAGGACGTAGACGGGCCAAGGGCCGAGCAGGTCCAGCAGCGAGGCCGACCCGGGCTTGCGCACCAGGTAGCCGTAGTTCACGTCGACGACCACGTCGAACGTGTAGGCGAGCACCGCCCACGCAAGGGTGACCACGAGCGCGATCCGGTACTCGCGCCAGCCGGGACCGAGTCCCAGGCCGAACGTCAGGTACACCGCTGACCACACGATGAGGAAGTGCATCGACCAGAACATGAAGTAGCGCGGGTCGGGGAAGGCCTCGCCCAGCGAGGGCGTGATGATCGCCTGCGTCGTGAGTGTGAGTCCCCAGTAGTAGATCAGCGCTGTCGGTACGGGGTCGTGCGTCCAGAGCGCCCAGGCTCCGGCGATCCACGCGAAGTCGCACAGCGCCAGAGGGAGAGAGCTGCTGAGGGAGAAGTCCCAGGGAGCGAGCTGGTACAGCTGGCTCGGCACCGTGACCACGACGATCGCCACCGCGAACGCCCGGTCGAACCGGTCGCCGGACGCCGCCTTCCGGCGCGACCGGCCGACCACGATCAGCCCCAGCGCGCCCGCGAGGAAGATCCCGATCAGCAGGTAGTGCTGCGGGGTGAAGGCCTGGAACCCGTCGGCCGCCAAGGGCATGTCCATACTCGAGCACGGAGCGCGGTCCGAGCGGTACGGGCTTCCGACCTCAACGCACCCGGGTGCCGCGGACGCGCACGTCAACCGGACGTGAAAGAGCCTCAGGGTCGGTGGACAGGTCGCCGTCCACGACCAACACGTCGGCCGCGTGTCCGGCGGCCAGGCGTCCCGTCGTACCGCCGAGTCCGCAGTCGTCCGCGGCGACGGAGGTCGCGCTGGCGAGCGACTCGGCCGGCGGGTAGCCCGCACTCTGAAGCTGGCGGATCGCTCGCCACACTCCGCCGTGGCACCCGCGCGGCAACGTAGTTGACGCTGACCCGGCAGAAGTTGACGCCGTACGACGCTGACCCGGCAGATGTTGACGCCGTACGACGCTGACTCGGCACAG
>Ga0302263_10000074_pt1 | contig 42381 bp, 43 predicted proteins | sample II_Fen_N1_4_FD_194564 | JGI IMG/M metagenome (GOLD analysis project Ga0302263, IMG submission 194564) | Peat permafrost microbial communities from Stordalen Mire near Abisko, Sweden - II_Fen_N1_4 | ecosystem: Environmental > Terrestrial > Soil > Wetlands > Permafrost | place: Sweden: Abisko... | reverse complement strand
CGACGGCGGCGTCACCCGACTGCCCGCCGATGTCGACCCCGGCCACGGTGGCGCCTCGCGGCACGCGGTCGCCGAGCGCGTACGACGCCCCGACGTAGCCGAGGGCGAGCAGCACGACGATGCCCACGGCGACGCCGAGCTGGCGCAGCCACCGGCGTCGGCCGTCGTCCGGGGTGAACGGGTCCAGCAGAGACGGCTCGTGAGCCGTGGCGACCACCGGGACGACGCCGGCCGTGGCCCGGGGCGTCGACGCCGGTGCGCTGGACGTGACAGGGAACGGGCTGATCCGCACCGGGGTCGCGGCGAGCACCTCGGTGGGCGCCGCGTCCGGCTCGACGACGAGAACCTCGGTCGGGGCAGCGTCCGGCTCCACGACGGACTCCGGCTCCGGCTCGACGACGGGCTCCGGCTCCGGCTCCGGCTCCGGCTCCGGGTCCAGGTGCGGGGTGCCGACGGCGGCCGCGACGAGGTTCGACTGGGGGTCGCCGCGGCGACCCGCCGCGGCGTTCACGGCAGCCGTCGCGAGGAGGCTCACGTCGACCCAGCCCAGCACCGTCGCGTCGAGCAGGGCCTCGTCGGGCATCACCGCTTGGTCTGTGTCGACGTCGGCGGCGGGCTCCGGCTCAGCCGGTGCGACGTCTTCAGCGTCACCGTCGGCGGCGGGCTCCGGCTCAGCCGGTGCGACGTCTTCAGCGTCACCGTCGTCGGCGGGCTCCGGCTCGTCCGGGGCGGTGGCTTCGTCGCCGCCCTCGTCGACCGCAGCGGGCTCATCCGGCACGACGGCTTCGTCGCCGCCCTCGTCGACCGCAGCGGGCTCGTCCGGCACGACGGCTTCAGCGTCACCGTCGGCGGCCGCCTCCGGCTCGTCCGGCACGACGGCGGCAACCGCGTCCTCGTCCGCTGCCTCAGGTTCGGTCGGGGCGACCGGCTCCGGGGTCGACTCGCCCTCGGCCGGGGTGCGGGCTCCGGGAATCTGGTGCAGGCGGGCGATGTCGGCCCAGGTCGGCCAGCGGGTGCCCTCAGCGGCCGGCGGCGCCGCCGGTTCGTCGGCGGCCGCCGGGGCTCCCGCCTCGGGCTCGTCGACCGTACGGTCCGCCCCGCTCCCGTGCCCCATGGCTTGTGTCCCCCGTATCCGTCGCGCGATTCTACGATGCGGACCCCCGGCCCCGGTCCAGGCGCCGCGCATCGGACCGGACATCACCCGACGGGACGCGTGCCCACCGTCAGGTCAGTGGCCGCAGTCCCCCACGCAGGTGCACGAGCGCGCCCGCTCCCCCACCCTCCTGCGCGTCGAGCACCGTGCCGACGACGATCACGTGGTCACCGCCGGGGTGGACCGCAGCGGTGCGGGCGTCGAACCACGCGGCGGCGCCCGCCACCCGGACAGCCCCGGTGAGCGGCGAGACGACGTGTGGCACGCGGAGCAGCTGGTCGACCACCGGTCGCCCCGCCGACGCGAGCCAGTCCGCCACCGGCCCCTGGTCGGCCGCCAGCACGCTGAGGGTCCACAGGTCGACCTCGCCGAGCGCATCGGCCAGCCGTGCGTCGGCGTGCACGACGAACAGCAGCTGGGCAGGGTCGAGCGAGACCGAGACGGCCGAGCTGACCGTCGTCGCGTGGACCGCCCCGCGCCACGCCACGGCGACCACGCACACCGCGCCGGGCAGGCGTGCCGCGACCGCCCGGTACGGCTCCGGCGCCAGCGACGCGGAGCTCATCGCGGGCGGTCGTCGAACAATCGCCGGGGCAGTGCCGTGACGCCGAGCGCCAGACCCGCGGAGCCGAGCACCCACACCCAGCTGAGCACGCTGTCGGCCGGCACCAGCTGGTCGCCGCCCGGGCCGGTGCCCGCGAGCGCCTGGACGGTGACGAACAACCCAACGGCGAAGCCGCCCCACGCCGGCCAGCCGCCGTACGCCCTCGAGGTCAACGCCGCGGCCGCGACCAGGGCCAACGCCCCCACCGCGCCCCACGGCTCGGAAGCCCGGTGCGCGGTGGTGCCGACGGCGCCGACGACCACGCCGAGCACCAGCGTCAGGGCAGCCTTGCCGAGCAGGGCCGCAGTCAGGGGACGCACGTCGTCAGGCTACCGGCCGGGGCGCGGGTGGGCCGACGAGCGGCGGACCGGCCACCTGCACGTAGCCCTCGGTCGGCAGCAGCGGCGCCAGCACGCCGTTGCTCAACGCGTAGCAGCCGACGAGCGCGGCCTCACCGTCGACGGCGCGCACCGCCTGCACCTGGGTGCCGTGCGCGCGCAGCGCGTCCAGCACGCGTGCCCGCACCGGCGCCACCGGCACGGCGAGGGTCAGGTCCTGGTCGGGAACCGTCATCGCCGGCGGCTCCGCCCAGGGATCGGGCATCGTCAGGGTGGCGCGGACCGCGCCGAGGGCCTCAGCCACGGCCTCGCCCGCCAGCGCCCGGTAGGCCGCGACCAGCTCCGAGCGGCCGGCCCGTCGCCAGAGCACCGCGGGCTCCGTGCCGTCGCCGCGCACGGCGGCGAGGGCCCGCATCGTCAGCTCGTGCACCCGCACATGGTCGGGGTGCCCGTAGCCACCCCGCGGGTCGTACGTCACGACGACCGCCGGTCGCCGGTCGCGCAGCACCGCGACCAGACGATCGGTCGCCTCGTCGAGCGGCACGCCGGCGAAGGCGCCCGGCGGCACCGCGGCGGCCCGCGTCGCGCGGCCGGCAGCCGCCCACACCATGCCGGAGTCCTCGTACCGGGGACCGGACGCGGCCGCACCGGGCGGGACGCCGTCCGGCCCGGCCCCGTCCGAGGGCAGGCGCACCCGGTCGAGGAACACGTGGTCGCTCACCCCGAGCGCGCGCAGCGCAGCGGCCAGCTCAACCTCGCGGTGGGCCGCCAGCGCGGCGCCGTCACCCGCCAGGTGCGCCCAGCGCGGGCCGATCACCTCGCCTCGCTCGCCGCGGGTCGCCGTCACCACGGTCACCGGCAGCCCGGCGGCGGCCCACGTCGCCAGCAGCGCACCGGTGGCCAGCGTCTCGTCGTCCGGGTGGGCGTGCACCGCGAGGATGCCGGTGCGCTCCTGCGGCGCAGCGTGACGACCCCGGGAGGAACCGGTCGTCGCTTCGCTCACCTGCGCATCCCCTCCGTCGTCCGCAGGCCCCAGTGTGGCCCCGGGGGGTCAGCTGCGCGCGGCCGCCTTCGCCCGGGACAGCGACCGCGCCCGCTCGGTCTGGTCGAGCTCCACCTTGCGCAGCCGCACCACCTCGGGCGTCACCTCGACGCACTCGTCCTCGCGGGCGAACTCCAGCGACTCCTCGAGCGTGAGCCTGCGCGCGGGCACGAGCGTCTCGAACACGTCGGCCGTGGAGGAGCGCATGTTGGTGAGCTTCTTCTCCTTGGTGATGTTGACGTCCATGTCCTCGTTGCGAGGGTTCTCGCCGACGATCATCCCCTCGTAGACCTCCTGGGTCGGGACGACGAAGAACGTGCCCCGCTCCTGGAGGTTCGTCAGCGCGAACGGGGTGACGACGCCCTGCCGGTCGGCGACCAGCGAGCCGGTCGACCTCGACTCGATGAGCCCGGCCCACGGCTCGTAGCCGTCCGCGATCGACGAGGCGATGCCGGTGCCGCGGGTGTCCGTGAGGAACCGGGTGCGGAAGCCGATCAGGCCACGCGCCGGCACCAGGAACTCCATGCGCACCCAGCCGGTGCCGTGGTTCGCCATCGTCTGCATGCGGCCGCGTCGCGTCGCCATCAGCTGCGTGACCGCGCCGAGGTACTCGTCGGGCGCGTCCACCGTCATCCGCTCGGTCGGCTCGTGCACCTGGCCGTCGATGATGCGGGTGACCACCTGGGGCTTGCCGACCGTGAGCTCGAAGCCCTCGCGGCGCATCTGCTCGACGAGGATCGCCAGCGCCAGCTCGCCGCGGCCCTGCACCTCCCAGGCGTCGGGCCGGTCGGTGGGCAGCACGCGCAGCGAGACGTTGCCGACGAGCTCGCGCTCCAGGCGGTCCTTCACCTGGCGCGCGGTCACCTTGTGGCCCTTGCCGCCCTTGCCCGCGAGCGGGGAGGTGTTGATGCCGATGGTGACGCTGATCGCCGGGTCGTCCACCGTGATGAGCGGCAGCGGACGGGGGTCGTCGGGGTCGGTGAGCGTCTCGCCGATGGTGATGTCCTCGATGCCCGAGACCGCGACGATGTCGCCGGGGCCGGCCTCGTCGACCGACACGCGCTCCAGCGCCTTCGTCTTGAGCAGCTCGGTGACCTTGACGTTCTGAAGGGTGCCGTCGTGCCGCGCCCAGGCGACCGTCTGACCCTTGCGCAGCGTGCCGTTGAAGATGCGCAGCAGCGCCAGCCGGCCGAGGAACGGCGAGGCGTCCAGGTTGGTGACGTGCGCCTGCAGCGGTGCGTCCGGGTCGTACGACGGCGGCGGGATGGTGGCGAGGATCGTGGCGAACAGCGGCTCGAGGTCCGGGCTGTTCGGCATGCCGCCGTCGGCGGGCTGCTCCATCGATGCGCGGCCGGCCTTCGCCGCCGCGTAGACCACCGGCACGTCGAGCACCGAGTCCAGGTCGAGGTCGGCGCCGTCCTCGTGCAGGTCGGAGGCCAGGCCGAGCAGCAGGTCGTGGGTCTCGGAGACCACCTCGGCGATGCGCGCGTCCGGCCGGTCCACCTTGTTCACCACGAGGATCACCGGCAGCAGCGCCTCCAGCGCCTTGCGCAGCACGAACCGGGTCTGCGGCAGCGGACCCTCGCTGGCGTCGACGAGCAGCACCACCCCGTCCACCATCGACAGCCCGCGCTCCACCTCGCCGCCGAAGTCGGCGTGGCCCGGTGTGTCGATGACGTTGATCGTCACGCCGTCGGGCTGGCCCTGCGCGGCCGCCGCGGGGCCGGAGTACCGGACCGCGGTGTTCTTCGCGAGGATCGTGATCCCCTTCTCGCGCTCCAGCTCGCCGGTGTCCATCGCCCGGCGTTCCACGTGCTGGTGCTCGCCGAACGCTCCGGTCTGCCAGAGCATGGCGTCCACGAGCGTCGTCTTGCCGTGGTCGACGTGCGCGACGATCGCGACGTTGCGCAGGTCAGGCCGGGTGGCGGGCATACGAGGGTTCGTCCTTCATCGGGGGATGGCGGCGCTGCAGCGCGCGCACCGACCACAAGTCTACGGCCGCAGCGCTAGGACGCCGTGCAGGCCCAGTCCCACCAGGGGGCGAGGTCCGCGCGGCCCCAGGGCACGGCCGTGACGCCGGTGACCCGTGGCAGCGCCGAATCCTCGCCCCGGTCGAGCGTGGCGGCCAGCGACGGCTGGAGCGCGAGCGGGACGACGAGCCCGGTATCCCGCAGCCCGGCCGCGACGTCCTGGAACGCCGCGGGCAGCGCGGCGGGGTCGATCTGCGACGCCACGGCAGAGCGGGCCGCGGCCAGGGCCGCCGCCGCGTCGTCCGTACCGCCGGCGGTCCCGCTCGGCTGCTCGCTGCCCGCCTGGGCGCCCGCCTCGTCGGCGGCGCTGCCCGTGCCGGCCTCCGGCCAGCGCGAGGCGGCCTCGGCCGGCAGGGCCGCCTGCGACACCGGCACCAGCGCGACGTCCCACGCGTCCGGCTCGTCCCACTGCGCCGTCGCCACGTCCTGCACCTGCGCCTGCTGGACGAGGAAGTCCGGGGCGAGGGCCTCGGTGAGCGCCTGGAGCATCGCGGCCCGCACCGGGTCACCCGTGTTGACCAGGATGCGCACCGTCACCGGCTCGTCGAGGCCCGCGCCGGCACCCGTCGCGGCGACGGCCGGTGTCGTCACCAGCCCCGGCCCGACGACGGCGAGCACCGCCCCGGACGGCTCCACCTCGCTGGCCGTGGCCAACGCGTCGCGCGGCACCGCCGCGACGAACGCGGCGCGGACGCGCGCGGCCTGCGCGGTGCCGTCTGCGGTGCCGGTGACGTACGTCGCGGGGTCGAAGGCCCCGCCACCCGCCGGGTTGACCTCCAGCGCGAGCACCGGGCCGCCGCCGGTGGCCACCTGCGCCTTCGGCAGCGCGGTGAGGGCGGCGCGCACGTCCGCGGTGTCGAGCGGTGCGACGACATCGGCCTCGCCGTCACGCAGCGCGGTCACCTGCGCCAGGGGGTCCAGGTCCGAGCGGACCACGATCCGGTCGCGCGCGGCCGGCCGCGGCCCCGCGTACTCGTCGTTGCGCACCAGCTCCACCCGGATGCCGGGGACCACCGACGCGACGCGGTACGGACCCGTGGTCACGGCGCGCGTCGGGTCGGCGGCCACCGCGTCCGCGTCCCAGCCGGTGCGCCACACCTGCGCGATCGCCACCAGCGCGGCGCGGTCGGCGGTCAGCACGGCCTGGGTGACGGCGTCGGCCCACGCCTGCGACGATCCGGGCGAGACGGTGGGGGTCGGTTCTGCCGTCGGCGTGGGGGCCGCGGTCGGGCCGCTCGTCGTCGGCGTCGGCGCGGGGGTCGTCGTGTCCTCGAGCGCCAGCCGCCCGACGACGTGCGCCGGCAGACCGACGTCCAGCGCCACCTGCCAGTCGGCCACGGGCTCGTCGTACACCAGCGTCAGGGTCCGGCCGTCGACGGTCGGCATCGCGCTGGCGTGCAGCAGGACCGGCGACGTCCCGCCGAACACCACCGCCGGCTCGTCCGACGGCGTGCTGGACGTCGGGGTCGGGCTCGGGGTCGAGGCCGGGGTCGAGGCGGTCGGCGCCGGCGTCGTCGCGGTGGCCGTGGGGGTGGCGGCGGCGGCGGGGGTGGCCGACGCCGCACCCGTCGTCGGGCTCGGCGTGGCCGCACCGGAGGAGTCGACGTCCTCGGGCGCCGCCTCGTCGAACTGCCCGGAGCGCGCCGCCCACTCCAGCAGCAGGTCCGCCGGCGTCACGGGCGTGCCGTCCGACCAGCGGGCGTCCTCCCCGACCGTGTACCGCACGGTCAACGGCGAGTCCGACACCTTCTCGACGGTGCCGAAGGCCGTGTCGAACACCGCGGCTCCCGCGTCGTCCAGGGCGACGAAGCCGTCCTGGACCAGGGAGAGCACCAGCGTGCTGCCCCAGGTCCGCCCCTGCGCCGTGCCGGCGTTGAGCGAGTCGAGGGGCGCGTCCACGGTGACCACGACGGTACGGGCACGCTCGGGGTCCACCGCCGGCGCCGTGCACGCCGCCAGGGCCAGCGCCGGTGCCAGCACGCCGGCCACGACGAGCACGGCCCGCCGTGCAGCGCCGGTCCTGATCCCCGTCTCGGCGGCCGCCGCGGCGCGCCCCGCCGGGCGACGCCGCAGCGCGCCCCGTGCGTCGACCACGGTCCGTCGCCCCGCGAGCCTCAGGCCGCCGGGCCCGAGCCGAACACGTCCAGGCTCGCACCGGGGATCGCCGCGAGCAGCTCGCGCGTGTACTCCTGGCGTGGGTTGTCGAACACCTCGTCGGTGGTGGCGGACTCGACGATCCGACCCGCCTGCATGACGCAGACCTCGTCGGCGATCTGCCGCACCACGGCCAGGTCGTGCGTGATGAACAGGTAGGTCAGCCCGAGCTCGGCCTGCAGGTCGTTGAGCAGCGTGAGGATCTGCGCCTGGACCAGCACGTCGAGGGCCGAGACGGCCTCGTCGCAGACGATGACCTCGGGCGACAGGGCCAGCGCCCGGGCCACCGCGACCCGCTGGCGCTGCCCGCCGGACAGCTCGTTGGGGAACCGCCGCATGGTCGATGCAGGCATCGCCACCATCTCGAGCAGCTCGCGCACCCGCGCCTCGCGCGTCTTGGAGTTGCCGATGTGGTGCACCCGCAGCGGCTCCTCGAGCGTGCGGAAGATGGAGTACATCGGGTCCAGCGAGCCGTACGGGTTCTGGAAGATCGGCTGCACGCGGCGGCGGAAGGCGAACTCGGCCTTCCGGCCCAGCCCGTGCAGGTTCTGGCCCTCGAAGTAGATGGTCCCCTCGGTGGGCTGCAGCAGGTTGAGCATGATGTTCGCGACAGTGGACTTGCCCGAGCCGGACTCGCCCACCAGCGCCATCGTGGTGCCGCGGGTGACCGTGAAGGACACGTCGTCCACGGCCTTGAAGGTGTTCGACCCCTTCGCCGCGCCGCGGATCTCGAACTCCTTGGTGAGGTGCTCGACGCGGAGCAGCTCGCCGCGGGACCGGTCGACGCCGTCCCCGCCGGTGACGGCCTTGAGCTCCTCGGGCCGCTGGCCCCGCTCCTTGGCGCTCTGGATCCGCCGGGACGCGAGCGACGGCGCCGCGGCCACCAGGCGCTGGGTGTACGGGTGCTGCGGGTCCTGGAGGATCTTCAGCGCCGGCCCGGACTCCACCACCTGGCCGCGGTACATCACGACGAGCTGGGACGCGCGCTCGGCCGCCAGGCCGAGGTCGTGGGTGATGAACAGCACCGCCGTGCCCAGCTCGGCGGTCAACGTCTCCAGGTGGTCGAGGATGGTGCGCTGCACCGTGACGTCGAGCGCCGACGTGGGCTCGTCGGCGATGAGCAGCTTCGGCCGCGCGGCCAGGCCGATCGCGATGAGCGCGCGCTGGCGCATGCCGCCGGAGAACTCGTGCGGGAACTGCTTGGCCCGCCGCGCGGCGTCCGGCAGCCCGGCCTCCGCGAGCAGCTCCGCCACCCGGGCGTTGGCCTCCCGGCGACTGCCGGTGAAGCCGTTGGCCAGCAGGGTCTCGCGCACCTGGTAGCCGATGCTCCACACCGGGTTGAGGTTGGTCATCGGGTCCTGCGGCACCAGTCCGATCTGGCTGCCGCGGATCCCGACGAACGTCTTCTCGCTGGCGCCGACCAGCTCGTTGCCCTCGAACTCGATCGACCCACCGGTCACCTTGCCGGTGCCGGGCAGCAGGTTGATGATCGCGTGCGCGGTCGTCGACTTGCCGGAGCCGGACTCGCCGACGATCGCCAGGGACTGGCCGGGGTACAGCGTCAGGTTCGCGCCGCGCACGGCCCGCACCACACCGGTCCCGGTGGCGAACTGCACGTCGAGGTCCCGGACCTTGAGCAGCGGGACGTTCGGGTCGAGCACCGAGGGCTCGAGCTGGACGTCCACCATCTCCCGGCTCATCGCTTCCGGGCCTTCGGGTCCAGGGCGTCGCGCACGGCGTCTCCCATCATGATGAAGCCGAGCACGGTCAGAGCCAGCGCACCGGACGGGTAGAAGATCAGGGACGGCATCGTCCGGAGCTGGCGCTGGGCCTGGCTGATGTCGTGGCCCCACGAGACCACGTTCGGCGGCAGGCCGATGCCGAGGAAGGACAGCGTCGCCTCGGCGACGATGAACGTGCCCAGCGACACCGTCGCGGTGACGATGATCGGCGCCAACGCGTTCGGGATCAGGTGCTTGACGATCGTCGCCGGCTTGGACACGCCCAGCGCCTTGGCCGCGGTGACGAACTCGGCGTTCTTCACGCTCATCACGGCGCCACGGGTGATGCGGGCGATCTGCGGCCAGCCGAAGACCCCCAGCACCAGCACCACGGTGAGGATGGTCCGGCTGGAGCGGAAGATCGACATCACCGTCACGGCGGCCAGCACCAGGGGGATGGCGAAGAAGATGTCCGTCACCCGCGACAGCAGCGAGTCGAACCAGCCGCCGTACGCCCCGGCCACGGCTCCGACGGTCGCGCCGAGCAGGGTGACGATCAGCGTGGTGAGCACGCCGACGGCCACCGACGCCCGGGCGCCGTAGATCACCCGGGCATAGACGTCGCAGCCCAGCTTGTCGAAGCCGAATGGGTGGCCCGGCCCCGGTGCACCAAGGCTGTCCGACAAGAGGCAATACTGCGGATCCACCGAGGTGAACAGCTGTGGCGCCACCGCGACGACGATGACCAGCAGGATGATTGCGGCAGACGCCCAGAACAGCACGCGGTGGCGCAGCTCGCGCCAGGCGTCCTGCCACAGGCTCGTCGGCGCGGCGGACTCGTCGACGACGTCGACATCGCCGAGCACCGCGCTGTCCAGCGAGGCGAAGAAGTGGTCCTGCTCGGGGCGCGCCAGCGGGTTCGTCGGCTCAGGCATAACGGATCCTCGGGTCGAGCACGGCGTAGAGCAGGTCGACGCCGAGGTTGGCGACGATGTACACGATGACCAGGATGGTCGTGAACGACACCACGGTCGGGGCATGGCCTTGCTGGATGGCCAGGTAGAGGGTGCCACCGACCCCGTGGATGTTGAAGATGCCCTCCGTGACGATCGCCCCGCCCATCAACGCGCCCAGGTCGGCGCCGAGGTACGTGACCACCGGGATGAGCGAGTTGCGCAGCACGTGCACCGTGACCACCCGCGGCCTGCCCAGGCCCTTCGCGGTGGCGGTCCGTACGAAGTCCGCGGACAGGTTCTCCGAGACCGACGTGCGCGTCAGTCTGAGGATGTAGGCGAACGACACGGCACCAAGCACGATGGCCGGCATCAGCAGGCTCTTCACCGTCACGTCCGAGCCGACGGTCACGGGCAGCAGCCCCCACTTGACGCCCACGACGAACTGCAGCACGAAGCCGATGACGAACGTCGGCACGGCGATGACGAACAGGCTGACCACCAGGACGCTGGAGTCGAACCAGCCGCCCTTCTTCATGCCCGCGATCAGGCCGAAGACGATGCCGAAGACGGCCTCGAAGAGCAGCGCCATCATCGCGAGCTTGAAGGTGACCGGGAACGCCTGGGCGATGAGCTGCCCGACCGGCCGCCCGGAGAACGTGGTGCCGAAGTCACCCGTGAGGATGCCCTTGAGGAAGAGCAGGTACTGCACCATGAACGGCTTGTCGAGGTTGTACTTCTCCCGCAGCTGCGCGGCCAGCGCGTCGCTGATCCCGCGGTCACCGCCGAGGGCGAGGATCGGGTCGCCCGGCAGAGCGAACACCATGAAGTAGATGAGCAGGGTGGCCCCGAAGAACACGGGCAACGCCTGCAGGAGCCGGCGGCCGAGGTATCTGACCATCAGCCTTCCTTCGATGTCGGGGGCGGCGTGCGTGGGGCCGCCGGGATGAGCCGGCACGGGAGCCCCGAGCGCCCCGAGCGGGCGCCGACGCCGTGTCGGAACTCTAGACCATGGGTTGCCGGGCCTCGGAACCGGCTCCGGACATGGAACGGGGGCGGGACCTGATGGCCCCGCCCCCGCCCGTCAGACTGAGTCGCTGATCAGGCCTTGGTGACGGCCCAGTACAGCGGCACGCTGTTCCAGCCGAACTCCACGTTGCCCACGGCCTCGCCGTAGCCACCGGTGACGTTCGAGTACCACAGCGGGATCGCCGGCAGGTCCTTGAACAGGATCACCTGAGCGTCCTGGAAGGCCTTGTTCGCGTCGTCGACCGAGGCGGCCTGCGAGCCCTTCGAGAGCAGCGCGTCGAAGTCGGGGTTCGAGTAGTTGCCATCGTTCGAGGACGCGTTGGTCGCGTAGAGCGGGCCGAGGAAGTTGAACAGGCCCGGGTAGTCCGCCTGCCAACCGGTGCGGAAGCCACCGGTCAGGCCGGAGGCCTCGCCCCGCTTGGCGGCGACGACGTCCGTGCGCAGGTCCTTGAAGGCTGCGTAGGGCTGGCCGGAGGTCTCGATGCCCAGGGTGTTCTTCACGCTGTTCAGCACCGCGTCGACCCACGTCTGGTGGCCACCGTCGGAGTTGTAGGCGATGGTGAACGTGCCGTCCCACGGGGAGATGGCGTCGGCCTGGGCCCACAGCTTCTTGGCCTCGTCGGCGTTGTACGTCAGGACATCAGAGCCGTCGATCTTGTCAGACCAGCCGGCGATGACCGGCGAGGTGAAGTCGGACGCCGGGGTCCGGGTGCCCTCGAAGATCGCCTTGGTGATGGCCGGACGGTCGATCGCCATCGAGACGGCGGCGCGACGCAGCTGGCCCTCCTCGCCACCCCAGTGCTTGAGGCCCTCGGGGATGGTGAACGACTGGAAGATCGCGGCCGGCTGGTTGACCGCACGGTCGCCCAGCTCGGTCTCGAACGTGCTGTACGCCGAGTCCGGCACGGCGTCGAGGACGTCGAGGTTGCCGGCGAGCAGGTCGTTGTACGCGGTGTCCTGCGACGAGTAGAACGTGAACTTCACGCCGCCGTTCGCGGCCTTGCGGTCACCCTTGTAGGTGTCGTTCGGCACCAGCGTGATGTCCACGTTGTGGTTCCAGGTCTCGACCTTGTACGGGCCGGCACCGATCGGGTTCTCGCCGAAGGCGGCCATGTCCGTGAACGCGGAGTCGGGCAGCGCGGCGTACGCCGAGTAGCCCAACCGCAGCGGGTAGTCGGCCAGCGGCTTGGTGAGCTTGATCGTGAAGGTGCTGTCGTCGACGACGGTCAGGCCGGTGAGCGGGCTGTCGGCGTCGTAGGAGAAGCCCTCGATGTCCTCGAAGAAGTACGAGTTCAGCTGGGCGTTCGACAGCAGGGCGCCGTACTGCCAGGCGTCGACGAAGTTCTTCGCCTTGACCGGCGTGCCGTCGGAGAACGTCCAGCCGTCCTTGATCTTGATCGTCCAGGTGATGTTGTCGTCCGACGTGATCGAGTCGGCGATCTCGTTGTGCGGAGCGCCGTCGGCGCCGTAGTAGACCAGTCCGGCGAAGACCAGGTCGAGGATCTTGCCGCCGCCCGTCTCGTTCGTGTTGGTCGGGACCAGCGGGTTCTGGGGCTCGCTGCCGTTGGCCGTGACGATGCCGGTGCTGGTTCCGCCGGTCGTCTCGACGGCGGTGGTCTCGGTGGGAGTCGTCGACCCGCTGCACGCAGAGAGCACCAGGGCGCCCGCGGCAAGGGTGGCGAACAGGCCCGCATATCGCCTGATCTTCAATGTTCCTCCAGGGATGGGAGTGGACGACGCCACGCAGGTCCGCCGGCAGTGCCGAGGGGCTCACGAAAGCGCAACACGTCCGCTACACGTTGGGTGAACGCTAGTCCCCTGGCGAACGGGCCATCAGAGGTGTCCGAGGACTGGGTTCGAATCGTTACGTGATCGATACTGGTGGGTACGGTTTCCGCGGCGCCGTTCGTGTATCGGTGACGAACTCGTAACACCGACGTAACACCACTCCTTCGGGGGACGGGTCAGCCGGCTCCGGGCGCGGTCGCCCGGCGGCGGCGGTCGGCGTCGCGCGCGGCCCGCCGGGCGCGCTGGCGGGCCGGATCCGGGAACGGCTCGGCCGCAAGCAGGGCCTGCGTGCAGGCGTGCTGCGGGTTCCCCAGCACCTGGTCCACCGGGCCGTGCTCCACCACGCGGCCGGCGTGCAGCACGGCGACCTCGTCGGCCACCCGGCGCACCGCGGCCAGGTCGTGGCTGACGACCACGCACGTCAGACCCAGGCGAGCGACCAGTCCGGCGACGAGGTCGAGCACGTCGGCGCGCGTGACGGGGTCCAGTGCCGAGACGGGCTCGTCCAGCATCAGCAGCTGCGGACGGCCGACGAGCGCACGGGCGACGGCGACGCGCTGCCGCTGGCCCCCGGACAGCTCGCCGGGGTAGCGGCGCAGCAGGTCGGCCCCGAGACCCACGAGGGCCAGCGCCTCGCGGACGGCGCTGGACGCCTCCCCGCGGGCGACTCCCCGGATCGTCAGGCCCTCGCCGACGAGGTCGCCGACCACCATCCGCGGGTCGAGGGCGGCGGCCGGGTCCTGCAGCACCGGCGCGACGGCGGCGCGCAGCGCGGCACGGCCGGAGGCGTCGAGCGTCGCGAGGTCGCGGCCGAGCACCCGGACGACCCCGCTCTGCGGGGGGACGAGGTCGAGCACCAGGCGCAACGTCGTCGTCTTGCCGGCACCGGACTCCCCCACCAGGGCGAGCGTCCGCCCCGCCGGCACGACGAGGCTGAGCCCGTCCAGCGCCCGCACCGGCGCGACGGACCGGTGGGTCAGGCCGGCTGCCCGGCCGGGGTACCAGCGGTGCACGTCGACCAGCTCGAGCGCCGGCGGTCCGGCGGCGTCGGCGTCGGCGTCGGCGTCGACGGCAGCAGCGCGCGGCGGCCCGTCGGGACGCTCGGGGCGCGGCCCCCGCAGGCGACGCGCGGCGTCGAGCAGGGCGGCGGTCGGCGCCGCGCGGGGTGCGGTGAACAGCCGGTCGGTGGTCGCTTCCTCCACCACGCGCCCGCCGGCCAGCACGACGACCCGGTCCGCCTCGCCGGCCACCACGCCGAGGTCGTGGGTGACGAGCAGCAGCCCGGCGCCCGACTCCTCGCGCACGCGGCGCAGCACGTCCAGCACGTGCGCCGCCGTGGTGACGTCCAGCGCGGCGGTCGGCTCGTCGGCCACCAGCAGCGATGGCCGCCCGGCCGTCGCCAGCGCGATGAGCACCCGCTGCGCCATGCCGCCGGACAGCTGGTGGGGATAGGCGTCCGCGGTGTGCGCCGGCAGGTCGACCGCCGCCAGCAGGGCCCGCGCCCGGGCGCGGGTCGCCGCGCGGGACAGGCCACGCTCGTGCAGAGCCACGGCGGCGGCCACCTGGGCGCCGACCCGGTACACCGGGGTCAGCGCGGTGGCGCCGCCGGAGAACACCAGACCCACCTGGTGACCGCGCACCCGCGACATCGCGCGGTCGCCCAGCCCCATCAGCTCGGCACCGCCCAGCCGCACCGACCCGCTCACCCGCGCGGCCGGCGACAGCAGGCCGACCAGCGCCAGCGCGGCCGTCGTCTTGCCCGCGCCGGAGCCGCCGACCAGCGCGACCACCTCGCCCGCCGCCACCTGCAACGACACGTCGTCGACCGCGACAACCTCCGGCCGGCCGCGGTAGGCGACCGTCAGGTGCTCGACGACCAGCAGCGGCTCAGCCACGGCGGTCCCCCGCCGGGTCGAGCGCGTCGCGCACGGCCTCGCCGAGCAGGCTCGTCGCCAGCACGGCCCACACCAGCACGAGGGCCGGGAACCAGAACAGCCAGGGGCGGGTCAGCGCCGCCGGGCTGCCCGCCGCGAGCAGCGTGCCGAGCGACACCGCCGGTGCGGTGACGCCCAGGCCCACCCAGCCGAGCGTGGCCTCGGTGAGCACCGCGGCCCCGACGCCCACCGTGAGGTCGACCACCAGCAGCGACGCCAGGTGCGGCAGCACGTGCCGGCGCAGCACCTGCGACGTGGACGCGCCCAGGTAGACGGCCGCCCGCACGAAGTCGCGCTCGCGCAGCGAGGCGGCCTGGCCACGCACCACACGGGCCATCACCATCCAGCCGAAACCGGCGATCGCCAGCGCCGCGGCGAGCCAGCTCGCCCCGCCCAGCAGCGGGGAGACGAGCACCAGCAGGTAGAACGACGGCAGCACCAGGGCGAGGTCGATCATCCAGACGAGCAGCCGGCCGACGCGGCCGCCGACGTACCCGGCTACCGACCCGACCACCGCTGCCAGTGCGGTGGCCAGTGGCGCAGCCACCAGCGCGACCGCCAACGAGGTGCGCAGCCCGAGGGTGGTCAGCGCGAACAGGTCCTGGCCGATGTCGGTGGTGCCGAACCAGTGGTCCGCGCTCGGCGGACGGGCGAACGCGGTCGAGTCGGGCGCCGTGGCGTCAGCCGGCAGCAGCAACGAGCCGAGCAGCCCCCACGCGACCACGGCCAGCAGTGCGCCGGCGCCGACCCACGCGCGCGGGGAGGCGAAGGTGCGGCGCAGCAGGCCGGGGTGGTCCAGGTCGCCGGCGGTCGCCGCCAGCGCGGTGGGCGCGCTCACGTGCGCGCCCTGGGGTCGAGCGCGGCGTGCAGCACGTCGGCCAGCAGGCCGGCGCCCAGCACCAGCACCGCGGTGAAGGCCACCGTGCCGGCGGCAGCGTTGACGTCCCGGTCCGCGACGCTGAGCACCAGGTACTCCCCCATGCCGTGCCAGCTGAAGGCCAGCTCCGTGATCGACGCGCCGGTGAGCACCAGGCCGAAGGAGTAGGCGACGAACGTGGACATCGGCGCGAGCGTGACGCGGACGCCGTGCCGCAGCACGGCGGCCCGCCACGGCAGGCCCGTCGCGCGCGCCGTCCGGAGGTAGTCGGCCGACAGCACGTCGAGCATCGCGGCCCGCTGGTAGAGCGACAGCACCGCGGCCCCCGCCAGCGCGACGCACAGGGTGGGCAGCACCAGGTGCGCGGCGCGGTCGGCGAGCTGCACCCACGCGCCGCCCTCCAGGCCCGGGGTGTACTCGCCAGTGAACGGCAGCACGGTGCGGCCCACCGCGTTGTTCAGGGCGGTCGCGCCCGCCATCGCGGCAACCGCGAGCACGAACGCCGGCACCGCCAGCAGCACCAGCGACGTCGCGGTGCTCACCCGGTCCGGCCAGCGGTGCCGGTGGGTCGCCCCCCACACGCCGATCGCCATCCCCAGCAGCACCCCCAGCAGGGTGCCGAGCAGCAGCAGCCGCAGGCTGGTCCCGGCGCGGGCGGCGATCTCCCCGACCACCGGCTCACCGCGGGTGCTCTGGCCGAACGAGCCGTGCACCACCAGGCCGACGAACCATCGCCAGGTGCGCACCACCAGCGGCACCTGAGGGTCGACGCCCATCTCGGCCAGCCGTGCCGTGATCAGGTCCGGCGGCACGGGCGGGGTGCGGCCGGCGTAGCGGGCCGCAGGGTCGAGGGTGAGGCTGGCCAGCACGTACCCCGCGAGCGTCGCGACGACGCCCACCAGTCCGTAGCCCACGAGCCGTCGCGCGAGGAAGCGGACCATCGGCGCCGACGCTACACGGCCGGGCGGCCGCGCGCGCCTGACCTGCCGCATCGCCTCGAACGGGTGGTGACCTGTTCGATTGTCCAGGACGCCACGTCCCGGGTGATGATGTCCCTGTGCGGGTCCATCCGGCCCGCGGGAGGTGGGACGGATGACGGGCTCCAGGCGCAGCGCGCGCACGCTGGGTGCCACCGGGACCCTGCGCACCGCTGCGCTCGTCGTCGCCGTGGCCCTGGCCGCGACAACGGTGCTGGCTGCGTGCTCGTCCGGTCCTGCGCCGGCCCCCGGGCCCGGCACCGAGTCCGCGGCTCCGCTGTCCCCCACCGGCTGGCGGTCCGTCGACCGCGACCAGGTCCGCGACGGCGGAACCCTGACCCTCGCCGTTGACGCGCTGCCGGTGACGTACGTGCTCAACACCCCGGACTCGGGCACCGTGGACGACCAGCGCCTGTCAGGGCTGTACCTGCCGTCGTTCGTGCAGATCGCCGCGGACGGCTCGGCGCACGCCGACCCCGACTACGTCACGAGTCTCGCCGTCACGTCGAACGACCCGCTGGTGGTGGAGCTGACCATCAACCCCGCGGCGACCTGGTCGGACGGCACACCGATCACGTACCTGGACGTCGCCTCGACGTGGGCGGCGTTCCGTGGCACCGACCCCGACTACGCCGTGCAGTCGACGGCCGTCTGGGAGGACGTCTCCGCCGTGGAGCGCGGCACCGACGATCGGCAGGTTGTGCTGCGCTTCGCCACGCCGAACGCCGACTGGCCGGCGGCCCTCACCGCGATCTACCCGTCCTGGGTGACCGACACCCCGGAGCACTTCGCCACCGCGTGGGCGGCCGGGCCGTTCGCCGCGGACGGCACCACCTTCGTCTCCGGCGGGCCGTTCGTCGTCACCCGGATCGACGCGGACGCGCAGGTGATCACCCTGGGCCGCAACCCGCGGTGGTGGGGCGACGTCGCGCGGCTCGACACCGTGGTGTTCCGGACGGTGTCGCGCACGTCGCTGGGCCAGGCGTTCGCCAACCGCGAGATCGACGCCGTCGACGTGCACTCCGACCCCGACGTGCTCGCCGCCGCGAGCGCCCGCGACGACGCCGTCGTGCAGCGCGCCGACGGCTCCGTGATCCGCCAGCTCACCCTCAACGGCACCGCCGGCCCCTTGGCGAACCTCGAGGTGCGGCGGGCGTTCGCCACCGCGCTCAACCGGTCGGTGCTCGCCCAGGCCGTGGTCGGGTCCGGCACGCCGGTGTCCACGCTGGGCAGCCTGCTGTTCGTGCCCGGTCAGGCGGGCTACGTCGACCACCTCGCGGACGTGCTGACCGGTAGCGCCGACGACGCGCGGGCGATCCTCACCGCCGCGGGCTGCACGTTCGGCGACGACGGCGTCGGCGTGTGCGACGGGGAGCGGCTGCACGTGCGCTTCGTCGTGCCGGCCGAGACGCCGGCCTCGTCGAACATCGCCCAGCTGGTCCGGCAGCAGGAGGCGCCCGCGGGCTTCGACGTGGAGATCGTCACCGTGCCGGCGGACGACTTCTTCACCCAGAACCTCACCGTCGAGTCCCGCGACTTCGACGTCACGTACTTCGGCTGGGTCGCCTCGGCGTTCCCCATCGCGGCCACCCGGGCGATGTTCTACCCCGCGGACTCCGCGCAGAACCTGTCCGGCGTCAGCGACGCATCGCTCGGCACGCTCTGGGACCAGGCCGACGCCGAGCTGGACCCGCAGGCCCGCCTCGAGACGGCCACCCGGATCGACGCCGGCGTCACCGCGCTGTTCGCCACCGTGCCGCTGTTCGTCGAGCCGTCCACCTGGGGCGTGCGCGCGGACCTGGCCAACTACGGGCCGGCGCTGTTCGAGCAGGTGCGCTGGCAGGACGTCGGCTACACGTCCTGACGAGCGCTCCCGACCTGCCCTCGCGGCGTGCCCGTCAGCGCGCGATGCCGCCGATGGTGACGACGCCGTCGATGAGCATGACGAGCAGCACGGCGGCCAGCAGCAGGCCGGCGCCGAAGGTCAGCAGCGTGCGCGACGGCGTGCCGGACCGCGTAATCTCCGACAGCTGACCGGCGAAGTCCACCGTGGGGGCCGGCTCGTCGCCAGCGCGCGGGACGGTGACCTCGGTGGCCAGCAGCACCGCGCCGAACACGAGCAGCGCGACCCCCGGCACACCGAGCAGGCCGGCGACGAGCGCCGCGGTGCCGCTGACCCGGTCCTGGGCGACGAGCACCGCGCCGAGGACGGCGAGCACCACGGCGAGCGTCAGCGCGGCGATGCCGCCGCCGATCACCCACGCGCCGGGGCCGGTACGGGGCGCGACGGCCGGTGGGGCGACGGCCGCTGGGGCGACGGCCGCTGGGGCGACGGCCGGTGGCGCGGCCGCCTGGGCGACCCCCACCTCCGGCGCCTGCGGCTCGGCGGCCAGGACGGCCGGCTGATCGGGTGTCCCCGTGGTCCTCGCGGCCATGTCGACCACCTCCGGACCTGAGCCTAGCGAGGGCTCGGGTCCCGGGGGACGCCGTGGTCCCCGACCGGCCCGACCCGCACGAGGCCCGACTGGTAGGCGGCGACGACGAGCTGCGCGCGGTCGCGCAGGTCGAGCTTGGTCATCGAGCGGTTCACGTGGGTCTTGACGGTCATCGGGGAGATCACCAGGCGCTCGGCGATCTCGTCGTTCGTCAGGCCCTCCGCGACCAGCGCCACGATCTCCCGCTCACGGTCGGTGAGCCGCTCGAGCTGGGACGGCGCGCCCGCCACGGCGACCCTGCTCGGCTGCGACAGGAAGCTCACGATGAGCGAGCGCGTCGCGGTCGGCGACAGCAACGACTCGCCCGCCGCGACCAGCCGGATCGCGGCGATCAGGTCGTCGGGGTCGACCCCCTTGCCGAGGAAGCCGCTCGCGCCCGCGCGCAGCGCGAGGTACACGTACTCGTCGAGCTCGAACGTGGTCAGGACCAGGACCTTCACCCCGGCGAGGTCTTCGTCGGCGCTGATCCGGCGGGTGGCCTCGAGCCCGTCGAGCCCGGGCATGCGGATGTCCATCAGCACGACGTCGGCCCGCTCGCTCTTGGCCAGCGCGACCGCCTGCTCGCCGTCCACCGCTTCGCCGACGACGAGCAGGTCGTCGGCGCCGTCGACCAGGACCCGGAAGCCGGCACGGATCAGCGCCTGGTCGTCGGCGATCACCACCCGGATGGTCATGAGTCCTCCTCGGCGAGCGGCAGCCGGGCCGCGACCTCGAACCCGCCGTCCGCGGTCGGGCCCGCCTCGAGCGAGCCGCCCGCAGCGAGGACCCGCTCGCGCATGCCGATCAGTCCCAACCCGGAGCCGGTCGACGCCTCGTGCGGCCCGGTTGCAATGCCGTTGGCGCCCGGTGCGTCCGACGACGGACCGTTCGCCACGGTGACGACGACGCTCGGCCCGGACGTCGCCACGCGGACCACGGCAGTGGCTCCGCCCGCGTGCTTGCGGACGTTGGTCAGCGCTTCCTGCACCAGACGGAAGCCGGCGCTGTCCGCGGCGGGGCTCAACGCCGGCATCGCCGCGGGGGCGTCGAGCTCGACCGGGGTGCCCATCGTGCGCGCCGTGCCGACGAGCTCAGGGAGCCCGGCCAGGCCCGGTGCGGGCGCAGTGGGCAGCGCGTTCTCGTCCTGGCGCAGCACGCCCAGCACGGACTGGAGCTCGGTGAGGACCGATTTGGCCGAGGCACGGACGTGATGCATCGCGACCCGGGCGGCCGCCGGGTCGCGGTCGACGAGGTGCTCCGCGACACCGGACTGCACGCTGATGACGGCGACGTGGTGGGCGATCACGTCGTGCAGCTCCCGGGCGATCCGCACCCGGTCCTCCGCGACCCGGCGCCGGGCGGTCTCCTCGCGGGTCTCCTCCGCGCGGCGCGCACGGTCCTCCAGCGCCATCATGGCCGCGCGCTTGCTCGAGACCGCGATGGCCGCCGCCGTCGCCAGCCAGAGCCACAGCAGGACGTCCTGGCGACCCCACTGGTCGTGCCACAGCCCCGCGACGACGAGCGCCGCGGTCCCGAGCACCAGCGAGATGACCGCGGCCGCGGTCACCGCCTGCCTGCGGGACCGCTCCATCCCGTAGGAGAACAGCGCGAACGCGACACCGAGCTGGGCCAGGTTCACGTCCCAGCCTCCGACGATGGACACCAGGCTGGCCGCCGCCGTCACGACCAGAACGGCCGACGGGCGGCGGCGTACCTGCGTCAATGCCAGGGCGGTCACCACGGTCACGGCGATGTCCGGGCCCGTCAGGTCCAGGTCGATCCCCCGGTCGCGGAGCACGCGCTCGGAGGCGATCAGCGGGAAGACGACGAAGACCACACCGAGCGAGAGAGCGATCACCGCGTCGAGCACCGAGGGCCTGCGCAGGAGCTGCGCGACCCTGGATCGCCCGAGGCTCATGGCCGCCACCTTACGGACACGTCCGGCGTCAGGCGTCGCGACGGGTGATCGAGACGATCGCCGCACCGACGGTCACCACGACCCAGGCCGCGAGGACCAGGGCCCCGGCGCCCCCACCGAGCACGTCCGGCCCGGCCGCCTGCACCGTGGTGAAGGCCGCCGCCGCCGAGCTGGGCAGGTACGCCAGGATCGGGTCCCAGCCCGCAGGGAGGAGCGCGCCGGCCAGCGCCGGCAGCACCATGAAGGCGGCGACCACGGCACCGATCGACCCCGCGACGCTGCGCAGCAGGATCCCCAGGCCCAGGCCGACCAGGCCGACCGCCGTGATGTAGGCGGCCATCCCCAGCACCTGGCGCAGCACGCCGTCGTCGAACAGGCCGACCGTCGCCGCGCCGGCACCCTGCAGGACGTTCATCCCGGCGACGAAGGCCCCCAGGACGCCGATCACCGAGACGACGACCGCGACCCCGGAGAACACGGTGGCCTTGGCGACCACCACCTGCCACCGTCGCGGCACGGCGGCCACGGTGGCCGCGATCATCCGGGACCCGTACTCGCGCGCCCCGGCCAGTGCGCCGAGGATCCCGATGAGCAGGACCGCGAAGTTCGCGCCCACCAGCACCGTGGAGACGGGGCCCGCGCCGCCGAACCCTGCGCCGTCGGACGCGCCGCCGCCGCCACCGGGCGAGGTGACGGACCCGGTGGACACGGCGGCGGCGATCGCCCCGAAGCCGACCAGGACCGCGAGCGCCGAGCCCAGCCCGACCCAGGTGGACCGCAAGGTGCGCAGCTTGATCCACTCCGAGCGGATCGCGGTGCCGAGGGTCTGAGGTCGCACCGGCGTTGCGTCAGCGGGACGGGACGCGATCCGCGGTGCGGTGCGCGGCGCGGTCGTGTCGATCGTGGTGGCGGCCATCAGGCGGCTCTCCCGGAGGTCTCGGTGGCGCGGGGGGTGTGGACGTGGCGTTCGACGGTGCCGGCGAACTCGACGCTGTCGCGGGTGAGCTCCATGTAGGCGGACTCGAGCGATGTCGTGGCGGTGACGAGCCCGTGGACCCGCAGCCCGTGCTCGGCCGCCAGGTCGCCGACCACGTCGGCCGTCGCGCCGCGGACCTCGAGACGCCCGGCCTCGGGCGAGGTGACGCTGACGCCGGGGCCGGTGAGCAGCTGCGCGAGCCTGCCCGCGTCGGGCGAGGTCACGGCCACGACGCCGGGCGACGACGCCGCGATGAACTCGTCCATCGAGGTGTCGGCGAGGATCCGCCCCTGCCCGATGACCAGCAGGTGCTCGGCGACCAGCTCCATCTCGCTCATCAGGTGCGAGGACAGCAGCACCGTGCGCCCCTCGGCGGCCAGCTCGGCCAGCAGGGCGCGGATCCACTGGATGCCGTCCAGGTCGAGGCCGTTGACGGGCTCGTCCAGGATCAGCACCCCGGGGTCGGCGAGCAGCGCTGCGGCCAGGCCGAGGCGCTGACCCATGCCGAGCGAGAAGCTGCCGGCGGCCTTGTCCGCCACCTCACTGAGGCCGACGGAGCCCAGCACCTGGTCCACCCGGCGCCTGCCGATGCCGACGGTCGCGCCCAGCGCCAACAGGTGGTTGCGGGCGGTCCGCCCCTTGTCGACGCCCTTGGCGTCGAGCAGGCCACCGACCTCCGCCATCGGCGCCGGCGCGGTGACGTAGCTGCGGCCGTTGACCAGGGCGGCGCCCGAGGTCGCCCGGTCCAGCCCGAGGATCAGCCGCATCGTCGTGGACTTGCCGGCGCCGTTGGGACCGAGGAACCCGGTCACGACGCCCGGCCGGATGGTGGCGCTGACCGCGTCGACGGCGAGCGTGTCGCCGTAGCGCTTGGTCAGGCCCTGCAGCTCGATCATGTCTGTCCTCGCTCGTCGTCCCATGTTGTGTACGACGAGCATCACCGCGAGGACCCCGAACCGTCGTCGCCCCCCGGGACCGATCGGCGCGTACCACGGGCGCGGTACGACCTCGACGCGTGCGCGCCGGCGGGGGTCAGGGCGCCTCTCGGCCGGCGCCTCGCCGGGCCGCTACGCGGTGGTCACCGGCTGGACGCCGAGCTCGTCGAGCAGGGCGAGCACCCGGTCGCGGATCTGGTCGCGGATGACCCGGACGGGCTCGATGCCCTGGCCGGCGGGGTCGTCCAGCTTCCAGTCCTCGTAGCGCTTGCCCGGGAAGATCGGGCAGACGTCGCCGCAGCCCATCGTGATGACGACGTCAGACGCCTTGACCGCCTCGGTGGTGAGGATCTTCGGGCGCTGGTCGCGGAGGTCGATGCCGACCTCGAGCATCGCCTCGACGGCCGTGGGGTTGATCTGGTCGGCCGGCATCGAGCCGGCGGAGCGCACCTCGACGGCGCCCCCGGACAGGTGGGCCAGGAAGCCGGCCGCCATCTGGGAGCGCCCGGCGTTGTGCACGCAGACGAACAGGGCGGAGGGCTGGGCTGCGGTCTCAGACTCGGTCTCGGTCATCCGTGCTCCTTGGTCGGTGCCCCGCCGGTCGGCGAGGTCAGCTCGTGGGCGAGGACCCGGACCCGGGCCTCGATGTCGTCGTAGATCGCCTGGACGCCCGCGGCCGAGGCGAGCGCCGGGTCGCCGACCGCCCAGTCCTCGTAGCGTTTGCCTGGCAGGACGGGGCAGGTGTCCCCGCAGCCCATCGTGATGACGACGTCCGCCGCGCGCACCGCGTCGTCGGTCAGGGGCTTGGGGTAGGGCGCCTGGTCGGGGCTCTCCGCGAGCAGCCGGTCCAGGAACGGCTGGACGGTGGAGTGCACCTCGGCAGCGGGCACCGAGCCGGCTGAGCGGACGACGACCGACGAGCCCGCGTGCTTGCGCAGCAGGGCCGCGGCGAGCTGGGACCGGCCGGCGTTGGCCACGCACACGAACAGGACGGAGGGCGGGTGGGGCTCGTCGGACCGGCGGGCCCGGGCGATGTCCTCCAGTCGCTGCACGGCGAACCGTTCCGCCAGGACCGGCAGGTGCGCCGTGACGCGGGCCGTGCGCCCGAGCGCCGTGTACGACTCCCGCACCACCGCCACCACGAGGTCTGCGTCGAGGTCGGGGAAGCGGGCGGCGAGCCGTTCGCCCGTGCGTCGCAGCTGGGCGTCGGCGTCCAGCAGTGCCGGCCCGTCGTCGCCGTCGCGAACCGTGGCGTCGCTCGGCCCGTCGGCCGCCGCCTGCCGGATGGCCGCCGACAGGTTGTCCAGCAGCCCGGCGACGACCCGATCCATGCCCGGCGCGAGCGAGTAGTCCACCCACGTGCCCCGCCGGGCGGCGACGAGCACCCCCGCCTCGCGCAGCGAGCGCAGGTGGTGGGACACCGTGGGCGCGGTCAGGTCGGTGATCGAGGCGATCTCCCCGGCCGGGACGCGACCCGACGGTGCCGTGGAGACGACCGAGGCGATCTGCAGCCGAAGCGGGTCGGCCAGGGCGCGCAGCACCCCCGCCATCGCCTCGGCCACGTCCCGCGACAGAGCCCGGTCGACCGGGCTCTGTGCGGCTCCCGCTGCGTTCATCGCGATCCCCCTTCCCCTCTTGCTTCGACTAGTGTCTACTTAGAAGCGCATCAAAGCAAGCCCTGCCACGGGACCTGTGCCATGAGGAGAGGACCGACCATGCACGTCGTCGCGATCGGCGGCAGTGATGCCGGGATCAGCGCAGCCCTGCGCGCCCGTGAGCTCGCCCCGGACACCGAGGTGACGGTGGTGGTCGCCGATGCCTACCCCAACTTCTCCATCTGCGGGATCCCCTACTACGTCTCCGGCGAGGTGGGCCACTGGCGCGACCTGGCGCATCGCACCCACGCCGACCTCGAGGCAACCGGGATGCGCCTCCGGCTGGACACCCTGGCCACCCGGATCGACGTCGCCGAGCACCGCGTCGAAGTCCGCGACCACGCCGGCGAGCGGTCCTGGCTGGACTACGACGCCCTGGTGGTCGGCACCGGCGCCGTCCCGGTCCGCCCGCCCATCGAGGGCCTGGACCAGCTGGGCCCGGCGGACGGCGTGCACCTGCTGCACACCATGGGCGACACGTTCGACCTGACCGCGTCGCTGGAACGGCTCGCGCCGCGCACGGCGCTGATCGTCGGCGCCGGCTACGTGGGGCTGGAGATGGCCGAGGGCCTCACCGCCCGCGGCATCGCGGTGACGCAGGTCGAGATGCTGCCCGAGGTGCTGCCCACGGTCGACGCCGACCTGGGCGCACTGGTCCGCGCCGAGCTGGAGCGCGCCGGCGTCCTGGTGCACACCAGCACCAGCGTGCGGCGCATCACGCGGGGGCCCGCCAGTGGGCTGCGCGTCGGTGGGGTCGGCCCTGACGGCGAGCCGCTGACCTGGGACGCCGACCTGGTGCTCGTCGTCGTGGGTGTGCGGCCCGACACCGACCTGCTGGTCGCCGCCGGCGCGAGCACCGGTCCGCGGGGTGCGGTGCTGGTCGACACCGGGATGTCGACCGGGCTGCCCGACGTGTGGGCCGCCGGTGACTGCGTGGCGACCCATCACCGGCTGTTGGGCACCACGTACCTCCCGCTGGGCACCACCGCGCACAAGCAGGGACGGGTGGCCGGGGAGAACGCGGTCGGTGGCGTGGCGGCCTACGCCGGCTCACTGGGTACCCAGGTGCTCAAGGTGTTCGACCTGGTCGCGGGCCGTACGGGCCTGCGGGAGCACGAGGCGACCGCCGCCGGGTTCACGCCCGTGACCACCCGGTCCAGCCCGGACGACCACAAGGCCTACTACCCCGGCGCACGGCCGATCACGATCCGCGTCACCGGCGACCGGGACACCGGCCGCCTGCTCGGTGCGCAGCTCATCGGCGCCCGCGGCACCGAGACGGCCAAGCGGGTGGACACCTACGCCACGGCGCTCTTTCACGCCATGACCGTCGACGAGCTGTCCCAGCTCGACCTCACCTACACGCCCCCGCTCGGCTCGCCCTGGGACGCCGTCCAGATCGCCGCCCAGGCCTGGGTCCGCGAGCACCAGCTGGGCCAGCAGCGTCGAGCCCTGCGCCCACGCGCCTGACCCTGACCGGGCGCGGTGCTCGCGGGCCGGGCATCGCGCTCAGCTGCCGGCCGGCTCCAACGCGCCGGCGGCGATCAGCCCGCGCAACGCGGCCGCGCCCACCGGTTCGCGGGCCAGCAGCGGGACGATCGCGCACCGGTCCGCGTCCGCGTCCATGACCCTGGCGATCTGGGGGCCCTCGCCGGCGGCGCGCTGAACCAGCAGCGGGTCGCTCGTCTCGGCGACCGTCAGGGAGCTGTTGATCACCCAGGCCCAGGGGTGGATGCCCGCGCGTTCCAGGTCGGCGGCAAGCTCCTCCGCCTCGAGCACCGGGGTGGCCTCCGGCAGGGTGACGACGAGCACCTTGGTGTGGTCAGGGTCCTGCAGTCGCATCATCGGGGTGGTCAGGGTGCCGGATCCGGCGCCCAGCTGACGCACGATGTCGCGGTGGTAGGAGCCGGTCGCGTCCAGCAGCAGCAGGGTGTGACCCGTCGGCGCGGTGTCGACCACCACGAAGCGTCGCCTGCCCTCGTTGACCACCCGGGAGAACGCCTGGAACACGGCAATCTCCTCGGTGCACGGCGAGCGCAGGTCCTCCTCCAGGCTGGCGCGGCCGGCGTCGTCGAGCGATGCGCCCTTGCGGGTCAGCACGGCCTGGCGGTAGCGCTCGGTCTCCACGGCCGGGTCGATCCGCGAGACCTCCAGGTTCGGCACCGACCCGTCGAGCGTCTGCGCCAGGTGGGCGGCCGGGTCGGTCGTGGTCAGGTGGACCGGCAGGCCACGGTCGGCCAGCGCGACGGCGATCGCCGCGGCGATCGTCGTCTTGCCGACACCGCCCTTGCCCATCGTCATCACCAGACCGTGGCCCTGGGCGGCGAGCTCGTCGACCAGGGCGTCGAGCGCCACGGATCCGGACGGGATCGTCGTGCGGGCTGGCGCGGGCGGGGGCGCCGCCGTCCCGGCACCCTGGTGCGGCTCGAAGAGCTCGGCCAGGGCGGCCAGCCCCACCATGTTCTGGCCCTTGAGCGCCAGGACGTCGCGTGGCAGGGCGGCCAGCTCGGGCGGCAGATCGGCCAGGACGGCCTGCTCCCGGTCGAACACCGCACCGGCGAGCGCGTCGCCCGAGGTGGGGCGGGGCATGACGGCGTTGACCACCAGGTGCTGGCGCTCCATGCCCAGCGCGGCGAGCTCGGTGTGGGTGCGGGCCACCTCGGCCACGGCGGCCCGCTGCGCGCGGGCGACGAGCACCAGCCGCGTGCGGGCCGGGTCGGCCAGCGCCGCGACGGCCTGGGCGTAGACGGAGCGCTGACGGTCCAGGCCGGCCAGCGGGCCGAGGCAGGAGGCGTCGCCGAGGCCGTCGTCGAGGAACTCGGTCCACGACGCGGGCAGCTGGAGCAGGCGGATGGTGTGGCCCGTCGGGGCGGTGTCGAAGATGACGTGGTCGAACCCGGCGGTCGCGTCGTCGCCGGTCAGCAGGGCCGTGAACTCGTTGAACGAGGCGATCTCGGTGGTGCACGCGCCCGACAGCTGCTCCTCGATGAGCGCCACCTCGACCTGCGGCAGCAGACCCCGCACCGGGCCGACGATCCGCTCCCGGTACGCCGCCGACGCCTGTTCGGGGTTGATCTCCAGCGCGAACAGGCCGGGCACGGCCGGGACGGCGGTGATCGTGTTGCCGATCGCCAGGCCGAAGACCTGGCCCACGTTCGAGGCGGGGTCGGTGCTCACCAGCAGCACGGAACGGCCCGAGCCCGCCAACGCGATCGCCGTCGCGCAGGCGATGGAGGTCTTGCCCACCCCGCCCTTGCCGGTGAGGAAGACGTAGCGGGGGACGTCGGTCAGGAAGAGCGGAGTGACGGCCTCGGATCCGGTCAGCACGCGCCGCCGCCACCGCAGCACCCACCGGCGGCGGCCATCGGCAGGGTGGCCCGCGCCGGCTCGGGCTGAGCGGCGTCCGCCCAGCGCGCCAGCTCGGCGCGCGAGGGGTAGCGACCGGCCATCGCGATGGAGCCGTCCACCAGCACGAGTGGCAGCCCTTCGGACCCGGAGACCTTGAGGAAGTCCAGGACCGCCGGCTTGCCGGCGAAGACGACCGGCTCGCTGGCCAGGTTGTGCCGCGCCACGTCGGCCCCCTGGCCGCGCAGCCAGTCCACGTCGGCCGAGAACGTCACGAGCTCCTGCGGGACGTCGGGGCCGCACACCCCGGTGCTGCAGCACATCGCCGGCTCGAAGACTTCGATGGTGCTCACGGTCTGGTTCCTCCACGACGGACTGGATCGACGGTTGTCGATTCAGCATCGTCCATAGATCGACAAGAGTCAATCCAGCGGGGATGCTGGAGGCGTGACGTCCGCCACCTTGCTCCCCCTGACCGACCTGTCCGCCTGCTCACCGCCCCTGGTGGGGACTCCCCTCGACGCGGAGCAGGCCACCCCGCTCGCCCTGCGGTTCAAGGCGCTGGGCGACCCCGGCCGCCTGCGCCTGCTGTCCCTGATCGCGGCCCACGAGTCGGGCGAGGCGTGCGTGTGCGACCTGACCGGGCCCGTCGGCCTGAGCCAGCCCACCGTGTCCCACCACCTCAAGGTGCTGCGGGAGGCGGGGCTGGTCACCAGCGAACGGCGCGGCACCTGGGTGCACTACCGGATCGCGCCGGGCGCGCTGGCCGAGCTCGCCGGGATCCTCGGCGAGGGCCTGCGGTAGACCCGGAGGTCCGCGCAAGCACCCGACCGGCCGACCGCCTCGTCGACGACCAGGCTCCGGAGCGGAGCACGGAGCCGTCGGCAGCCCGGCGGGGTCAGCGGGCGGCGGCGACGAGCGGGGCGAGGATCTCGCGGACCTGGGCGGTGGTGGGTACCCGGCCCGAGAGCACGACCGTCTCGTCGACGACGAGGCCGGGTGTGCGCATGATGCCGTAGCCCACGATGGCCGGATAGTCGGTGACCTTCTCGAAGGTCGCGTCGGCGCCGAGCTCCGCCATCGCCTCCCGCGTGACGCGCTCGAGGTTGACGCAGTTCGCGCAGCCCGAGCCGAGGATCTTGATGTTCATGGTGTCTCCTTCAGTGAGAGGTGGGGTCAGCCGAGGATGGCGTTGAACAGGTAACCGACGCCGATGATCCCGGTGGCCACGACGGCCACGAAGACCGCGATGAGCTGGGGCTTGAGCACCCGGCGCAGCAGGATCATCTCGGGCAGCGACAGCGCCACGACGGCCATCATGAAGGCCAGCAGCGTGCCCATCGGCAGGCCCTTGTCGTGCAGCGCCTCGACCAGCGGCAGGATGCCGGCGGCGTTGGAGTACAGCGGGACACCGATGAGCACGGCGACCGGGACGGCCAGCGGGTTGCCCGCGCCGGCGAACCGGGTGAACAGCGCCTCGGGCGCCCAGCCGTGGATGACGGCCCCCAGGCCGATGCCGACCAGCAGGTACGGCCAGATCTTGCGCAGGATCGAACCGACCTCCTCCACGCCCATCTGGATCCGGTCGTCCCAGCTCAGCCCGGCGGTGGAGTCGATGACCTGCCCACCCAGGCGCGTCTCGAACACGAACGGCTCGATCCACCGCTCGGCGTGCACCCGGCCGAGCACCAGGCCGCCGACGATCGCGATGACCAGCCCGGCGCCCACGTACAGCAGCGTCGGGCCGATGCCGAACAGGCCGAGGAGCAGGGCGATCGCGATCTCGTTGACCAGCGGTGAGGCGATGAGGAAGCTCATCGTCACGCCGACCGGCACCCCCGCCGCGACGAAGCCGATGAACGCCGGCACCGCCGAGCACGAGCAGAACGGTGTGACCACGCCGAGCGCGGCGGCCAGCACGTTGCCGACTCCCTCGCGCTTGCCGCCGAGCAGCGCCCGGGTGCGCTCGACGCTCATGAACGAGCGCAGCACCGTGATGACGAAGATGATCCCGGCCAGCAGCAACGCGATCTTGACCGTGTCGTAGAGGAAGAAGTGCACGCCCGAGCCGAGCCGGGACTCCGAGTCCAGGCCGAGCACGCCGAAGACGAACCAGTCCCACAACGGCCGGTTGAGCGAGTAGGCGACGAACCACGCGACGGCAGCAACGCCCAGGCCCACCCAGCGCCGCGTGGGCGTGCGGGCGCGCAGCCGCTCCGCGACGCTCACCGGGACAGCGCCCCGGCGGGAGCGTCCGCCGACGCGCACGCCGCCGGCCCGTCCAGCACGTCCGGCAGGGCGGCCCGCATCCGCGCGGAGGCGTCCGGCGCCAGCGCGTAGTCCACCCAGCGGCCCCGCTTCTGGGACGTGACCAGGCCGGCCTCGCGCAGCACCTTGAGGTGGTAGCTCAGCAGGTTCGCCGCGATCGGCACGTGCTCCTGCAGGTTGCACACGCACGACGGACGCGCGGCGAGGGTGTGGATGATCGTCCACCGCACCGGATCGGCGACCGCCTGCAGTACGGCGAGGGAGGAGCTCTCCTCGGCCGTCGATGCATCAAGCGCAGTTGTGTCAATCCCCGTTGCATCGACCATGCTTGAACCGTATGCGTCCACGGCGACGCCCCCCGGGACCAACGTCACGAGAGGCGCCACCCAGCGACGATCCACCGACTCCCCTACCCCCACCTCCATCTTTCGATGGACGCGGCGCCGGGTCGGACACGGCAGATTTGTCGCCAACACGCCGCCCCTGAGACGAGGAACGCGGCCTCGAAGCCGTCGAAAGGACGTTCCATGAATCCCCAGCTGGCCGACCTCCCCACCGGGGTCGTCGTGGTGCTGGTCGTTGCCGTCGTGATCCAGCTGACCCTGGACGTGATCGCCCTGGTGGACCTCTACCGGCGTCCGGTGGAGCGGGTGACCCTGAAGAACAAGTGGATCTGGGTGGCGATCATCCTGCTCGTCAACCTGCTCGGGGCGATCTTGTACCTGGCGATCGGCCGCACCGCGGCGCCGGAGATCGACGTCGCGCCCGCTGCGCCGCCGACGCCGGGTCGCGCGGGCGACATCGCGCGCTCGCTCTACGGCGAGAGCGACGACACCGAGGGACCCCGGTGAGCGCCGCCGCGATCCAGACGACCGCGCTCACCAAGACGTACGGCACCAAGCGGGCGCTCGACGGCGTGGACCTCACGGTGCCGGAGGGGTCGGTCTTCGGGTTCCTCGGGCCCAACGGCGCCGGCAAGACGACGATGCTGCGGCTGATCACCGGCCTGGCGCGCCCCACCAGCGGCAGCGTGCAGGTGCTGGGCCGCGACGTGGCGACCGCGGGCAACGCGGTCCGCGCCGAGCTCGGGTTCCTGCCCGACGTGCCCGGGTTCTACGACTGGATGACGGCTGAGGAGTTCCTTCGTCTGGCCGGCGCGCTGTTCGGGCTCGGCGGCGCACGGCTGGACGAGCGCGTCGCCAGCCTGCTGGAGCTCGCCGATCTCACCGACGTGCGCACGCCGGTCGGCGGCTTCTCCCGGGGCATGAAGCAGCGGCTGGGCGTGGCGCAGGCCCTGGTGAACGCGCCGCGGCTGCTGCTGCTCGACGAGCCGACCAGCGCGCTGGACCCGATGGGCCGCAAGGACCTGCTCGACATGATCGCGTCGCTGCGCGGGCGGACCACCGTGTTCTTCTCCACCCACATCCTGGGTGACGTCGAGCGCGTGTGTGACGCCGTGGCGATCCTCGATCAGGGTCGCGTGGTGGTGCAGGCGCCGATCGACGAGCTCAAGACGACCTACGGCGCGCGCAAGGTGCTGGTCGACGTGACCGAGCAGGCCGACGCGCTGGCGGCCGAGATCGGCAGGCGCCCCTGGGCGAGCGCGGTCGAGCGCGACCCGAACGGATCGATGTCGGTCACCGTGACCGACGTGGCCGTGGCGCAGCACGAGATCCCCGCGATGGTCGCGGCGCTGCACACCGGACTGGTGCGGATGGACGCCGGAGAGATGAGCCTGGAAGAGGTCTTTGTGGAGCTGGTCGGCGGTGAGCGGCGATGAACGGGCTCACGGTGTTCGCCCGCAAGGAGGCGCAGGAGATCCTGCGCACCTGGCGGCGCTGGGTGCTGCCCGGCATCCTGCTGTTCTTCGCGCTGACCGGCCCGGTGCTGGCCAAGTACACCCCGCAGATCCTGGAGGCGTTCGCCGGCTCCCAGCTCGGCGACCTGAACATCCCGACCCCGACCTACCTGGACGCCTACGCGCAGTGGATCAAGAACCTCGCCCAGATCGCGACCTTCGCGCTGATCATCATCTACGGCGGGATCGTCTCGGCGGAGGTCCGTTCCGGGACGGCGGTCCTGGTGCTGACCAAGCCCGTGTCCCGCAGCGCGTTCGTCGTCGTCAAGGCGGCGGTCAACGCGGCGTTCGTCACGGTGCTGCTGCTGGTCGGCACGCTGGTGACCTGGGCGGTGACCGCGATCCTGTTCGGATCGGCCCCGGGGGCGGCCCTGTGGTCGTCGTCGCTGGTGTGGCTGGTGTTCGCCGTGCTGCTGGTCGCGCTGATGACGTTGCTGTCGGTGATGATCGGATCGGCGGCGGGCGCTGCGGGGGCGGGCCTGGGGTTCTACGTGCTCATCTCGATCGCGTCGATCTGGAAGCCGCTGGCCTCGTACTCGCCCGCCGGTCTCGTGACGCAGGCGACTGCCTTGGCCGCCGGCGAGCCGGCGGCGCCGTGGTGGCCGGTGGCGGGCTCGCTGGCGCTCTCGGTGGCCTTCGTGGTCATCGCCGCGAGGTTGTTCCGGCGCAAGGAGCTGTGAGGGGGCGGACCACCCCGACGTCGAGCTCACGCGCCCGTCAGCCCAGCAGACCGAGCTGCCGGGCGCGTGAGATGGCCTCAACCCGGTTCGTCGCGTCGAGCTTGACGGCGATGGCGTGCACGTGGGTCTTGGCCGTGCCCACGGTGACGTAGAGCTCGGTGGCGATCTGGCGGTTGGACCGCCCGACGGCGAGCAGCCTGAGCACCTCGAGCTCCCGGCCGGTGAGCAGCCCCTTGCCGCCGGGCGGGGCCGCGTCCCGGGGGTTGCTCGCGAGCAGCGCCTGGGCAGCGCGCGCGGTCTCCAGATCTCCGCCGCGGCGGGCGAGGTCGAGGGCCCGTTGCGCCACGGCCGGCGCGTCGGGGGATCGCAGCGCGTCCAGCAGCTCGGCCTGGGCGAGCAGCACGAGCGCGTCGGACGGGGCCTCGTCGTCGCTCTGCGCCATGGCCGACCGGCAGACCTCGAGCCCGGCCTCCGGGCGGCCGCGCCGGGCCTCCAGGCGCGCCAGGTTGCGCGTCATCTCGGCCACGGCCAGCCGGTTCCCCGCCCGCCGCACCATCGGGATCGCCGCCCGGTAGGTGTCGATCGCGCGAGTCGTCTCGCCCGCGTCGAGCAGGGCGTGGCCGAGGATGGACAGCCCGTCGCCGCGGAACAGGTCCACCCGCCGGTGCGGCATCCCGGCCGGCTCGAGCGAGAGGCCGAGCTCGGCGAGGGCGACCGCGTCGGCCAGCCGTCCCTCGTGACGCGCGACGACGGAGCGGATCATCGCCGCATACCCGGGCAGCGGCGGAGCGAGCGGCTCGGTTCCGGGCGCTGCCCGGTCGGCCGCGACCTGGGCGTCGGCGAGCCACTGCTCGACCTGCGCCGGCTCGTCCGCCAGGGCCAGGGCCCACGCCTGCAGGGTCGCCACCGGGAGGCTCGCCCGGGCCTCGGTCACCGCCACCCGGTCCAGCAGGTTCCGCACGCACGCCAGGTCACCGGTGTGGATCAGCTGGCTCGCCGCGGAGAAGAGGATCTCGCGGTGCTCGTCGCGCACGCCGGCGTCGACCGCGAGTGCCAACGCGTCACGGGCGTAGCCGTGGTCCAGGAACCACCGTACGGCGTGCCGGTCCAGGTCACGCGTGTCGAGCCCCGCCGCCCGGGCGCGGGCGTGCAGCACATCGGCGAACAGCTGGTGATAGCGGTACCAGGTGCGGTCCTCGTCCAGCGGGACGAGCAGCAGGTTGGCCCGCTCGAGCCGTTCCAGGGTGGCAGCGCCGTCGGTGCGCCCCGTGACCGCGTCGCACAGGTCGCCGGTGAGGCGGCCCAGCCTGCTCGTGCGGAGCAGGAAGTCGGCCGTCTCGGGGTCGACGGTGGCCAGCACCTCCTCGGTGAGGTAGTCGAGCACCAGGCGGTGCTGCGCCGCGAAGCTCCGGACGTGCGCGGCCGGGTCCGATCGCCCGACCAGGGACAGCCCCGCCAGCTGGAGCAGCGCCGGCCACCCCTCGGTCTTGGCGACCAGCACCCCGATGTCCTCGTCGGTGAGCTCGAGGCCCATCCGGTCGGCGAAGAAGGTCGCGGCCTCGTCCTGCGTGAACCGCAGGGTGTCGGCCCGCAGCTCGACGACGTCGCCCGCGACGCGGAGCCGCGCGAGCCGGAGCGGGGGGTCCTCACGGGTCGCGATCGCCAGCCGGAGCCACGAGGGGAGGTGCTCCACGAGCGCCTGCGTCACCTGGTGGACCGGCACGCTGCGCAGCACGTGGAAGTCGTCGAGCACGACGACCAACGGTCGGACCGTCGACGCGCGAAGGTCAGCGATCGCCTCGACGATCAGACGCGCGACGTCGTCGGGGAGTGCGGGTGCCGACGTGAGGCTGACGGCCGAACGCGACTCCGCCTCACCGGCCACCGCGGCCAGGACGGCCCTGGCGAAGTGCGCCGGGTCGTCGTGCCCGGGCTCGAGATGGACCCAGACGGAGTCGACCGCGGAGCGGTCCAGCCAGTCGATCAGCGCCGTCGACTTGCCGAAGCCCGGCGGCGCCGAGAGCACCGCCAGGCGCACGTCGCCGAGCGCATCCAGCGCATCGCAGACCCTCGGCCGCCTGACCAGCCGTCCACCCGCGCGCCGAGCGGGCAGCCCGCCGCCGGGGAGGGCGGCGCGGGGACCGGTGCGGTCGAGGGTGCTGATGGCGCGCTCCTGCGGGGTGACCGGCACGGGGTTGCCGGTCGGGTGACAGAACGCTGCCACCGCCGCGGGCGGGCGGTCCAGGGCCGTAGGTCACCCGGTCGAGGAGCCGCGCGCCCCACGTTCGGAGCCCGTCCTTCGTCAGGACCGCGAGCCCGTCGAGCCGCCCGTTCCAGCCGCGCGCAGGCACTGCACCGAGACGACCGCGATCCAGAGCAGGAAGGTGCCGATCGGCAGCCGCTCGGCAGCACCCATCCAGGACCGGCCGGCGCTCGCGGCGGCGACGGAGCCGGTCACCACGATGGCCAGGGCGCAGGCCCAGGTGAACCGTGCGTGGCGCTCCCAGCGGAGGTCCTTGCGGAACGCGATCGCGTAGAGCACCGCGCACACGATGGTCAGCAGCGCGCTCACCCCGGCCAGGCCGATGTGCACCCGACCTGCGGTGGTGGCCGCCTCGCCCGTCGTGTCTTGCGGGAAGAGGGTCACCTGGCCGATCCCGGCGATGGCGCCGACGACCATCCACGCCAGCGCGTGCCCCGCGTATCGCGAGTGCGGGCTCATCCGCCGCAGCCCCAGCGCGAACGCGGCCGCTGCGAGGTTGTAGCCGACGTAGCCGACGGCCAGGCCCGCAGCGTGCGGCGCAGCGCTCGAGGTCAGCTCGCTGATCGGGTCGGCGATGTGCGAGTAGCCCGGCGACGCGGCGGCCCCCGCCACCGTGGTCCCGAGGTAGAGGCCGACGGCCAGCAGACCGGCCGAGCCGGCCAGCCGCGCGGGACCGGCCGGAAGGGCCGGAGAATTGAGGAGGGCGGGCGCGGGGCGCACGAGGGCGGTCATGACGTCGGTCCTTCGGTGGTGTCGATGGGTTCGGTGGGTTGGGTGGGGTCGGTGGGTTCGGTCGACAGGGAGACGAGCTCGAGGCCGAGGTCGCGGACCCGGCTCGTGACGCCGTGCAGCGACGCCTGGTCGGGAAGCTCGCCCTCCAGGGCGGTATGCCCGTCGGCCGTGAGCGTGGCCGTCATGCCGACGAACCACTCGGCCCAGTCGGCGGGCAGCGAGCCGCGGACGACGACGCGGCAGCGGAACGGGCGAGGCATGAGCACTCCAGCGGTGGGGCGACACCACCAGCCTGACCGCCTCCACCGGCGCGGTGCCTCCATCCTTGGATGGAGGTAGGGGTAGGTCTCTGAGGCCCGCCGCTGGCAAGACCACCCTGCGCGGCCGGCGACCTAGCGGTCAGGCGGGGTTCCGGACCGCGTGGCGCACGTAGACCACGCCGTTGTCGAATCGTCGGTGGTCCAGCAGCTCGAGGTCGAGCCGAACGCCCCGAGGCAGCGCCGGCTTGCCGCCGCCCACGAGCACCGGGCAGAGCAGCAGCACGCACTCGTCGACCAGACCGTGCCGGAAGGCCTCCGCCGCGATCCCCGCGCCTCCGATGCTCAGGTCCGAGCCGGAGGCCTCCTTGAGCCGTCGCACCGCCTCTGGCTCGAACGTCCGCTCGATCGTCGTGCGCGCGGTCGAGACGTCGTCGAGCGAGGTGGAGTAGACGATCTTGTCGGCGGCACGCCAGATGCTGGCGTACTCGCGGACCACCGGGGGCTCGTCCGTCAACCAGTCGTCGCTCTCCCAGACGCGCATCGTCTCGTACATGCGTCGCCCGTAGAGCGACGTGCCGATGTGCCGCTCGTGCTCGTTCCAGAACGCGTGCACGTCCTCGTCAGGCACAGACCAGTCGAACGAACCCGTCTCGTCCTCCAGGAATCCGTCGAGCGAGATGTTGGCCGCGTAGATCAGCTTGCCCATGGTGCCCTCCGTCCGGACGAGGGCCACAGCGTGCAGCGTCGCGCCGACACCGTCAACACCATCGAACGTGCGATCGCTGCGCCCGCCGCGGAGGGCGGCCGGCCTATCGCGGGTCGCGCGGGGGAACCGTGAGCGTGATCTGGTCGGCGAGCAGCCCGCGCAGGTCCTCGACGTCGCGGGCGATCTCCTTGAACCCTCGCGCCGCGCCCACGAGCACCCTGGCCCGCGCGAGCGCCGACGGTCCGGGCGTCGGCAGGGCGTCATCGTCGGCGATGGCGTCGGCGAGGAGTGCGACGAGCCGGGCGAGGCCGTCGGCGAAGATGTCCCCGGCGAACGCGAACCCGTCGCCCGCCAGCTCGTCAGCCGCGGGAGAGCGTGACAGCTCCGCGAAGGGTGCCACGCTCCAGGCCTCGAAGACCGCGACCAGCCGGTCGCGCAGGGTGAGTGGACGCTGCAGGATCCCCTGGACCTCCCCGAGCAGCCGGTCCTGACCCGCCTCCACAACGGCGCAGAAGATCGCCTGCTTGCCCGGGAAGGACAGGTAGAGGGTCGGTCGTGACAGCCCGGCCTGGCGTGCGACGTCCTCCATCGTCGTGCGGCGGTAGCCATATCGAAGGAACACCTCGAGGGCAGCGTCGAGGATCTGCTGTCGTCGGATGTCGGCCACCACACAACGATTGACAGCGATCGTCGCTCTGTCAATACTGACGTCATGACACAGTCTGTCAATTTGTCCACCCGTCCCGCACCGATGAATCCCGAGCCCGGTGGGCTCCGGCTCCGGTCGGTGTCGAGGGTGGTCGCCGTCCTGTTCGTGACCACCATGCTCGCGGGGATGGTCGACGCCTACGCCGTCGCGCCGCGGCTCGAGGCCGCGTCCCACATCGACGCGGCACTGGCCACCCGGCTGGTGGTCGGAGCGCTCTGCGTGATCTTCATGGCGATCGGGGTGGTCGGGATCGCGACGACCCTCTACCCGGTCCTTCGGCCGCACGGCGAGGCGGTGGCGGTGACCTACGTGGCCTTCCGCGCCATGGAGGGTGTGCTGCTCTCGGCGGGCGCGGTCGGCTACCTCGCGCTCGCCTCCGGAGATGTCGGCCTCGGCCAGGACTCCTTCGCGGCCGCCGCCGCCTGGGTGATCTCGGTCAAGGAGGTGTCCTTCCTGGTGGCCATGACCCTGCTCGGTATCGGCGGCACCCTGATGTGCCGACTGCTCGGCACCTCAGGCCTCACCCCGCGCTGGCTCTCCTGGTGGGGCGTCCTCGGCTACGTGTCGCTCCTGGTCAGCGCGGTGCTCGGCCTCGCGCGGGTCGGCGGCGCCACCGCTGACCTCCTCTACGTGGTGGGCGGCGTCTGGGAGCTGGTCGTCTTCCCGGGGTGGCTGCTCGCCACAGGACTGCGCACCGTGCGCACCGACGGCCCCGAGCCGGGCCGCAGCATCCAGCACTGAGCGCGGTAGGGCCGCGCCGACGAGGGCGTCCAACGCTGCGCGGAACTCCACCACATCGCCGCCTATAGTCGGGTGGCGTCGGCCGGGCCCCGTGACCGGCGCCCCCGAGGAGCGACGTGACGGATCTCGCGCCACGGGTCCGCCGCGCCCTGCTCGGCAGGCCCTGGTGGGCACAGGCGCTTCTCGTGTACCTGCTCACCAGGGCGTTCACCACCGCGGTGCTGATCGTCGCCTGGGAGCAGCAGGGGTACGGGCCGCCGCACTCCTGGCGCGAGGACGGTCAGCCGCCGTTCGGCCTGTACCTTGGCCGGTGGTGGGACGGCTGGTGGTACCACCAGGTTGCCACCACCGGGTACCCGCACACCCTCCCCTTCGACGACCGGGGCCGGGTGGAGAAGAACACGTGGGCGTTCTTCCCGCTCTACCCGACGCTGGTGCGCGCCCTGATGACCGTGACGGGCGGCAGCTGGGACCTGCTGGCGCCGCTGCTGTCGCTGGCGTTCGGCGCCGCGGCGGCCGTCGTGGTGCACCGCCTGGTCAGCGAGGGTGCTCCGCGGGTGACGGCGCTCCGGCCGACGGTGCCCGTGCTGACCGTCGCGATGATCGGCCTCTACCCGGCAGCGGCGGTGCTGCAGGCGGGGTACACGGAGTCCTTGGCCCTGCTGCTCATCGCCGCGAGCCTGCTGCTGGTAGTCCGGCGGCAGTACCTGTGGGCCGCGCTCCCGGTGACTGCCCTCGGCTTCACGCGCGCCGTGGCGCTCCCCATGGCCGTGGTGGTGCTGGTGCACGGCTGGCTTCGGTGGCGGGCGCATCGCGCCGGACGTGACCACCTCAGCACCCGGGACCTGGTGCGGATGGGGGCGCTGCTCGCCGTCGCGGGCATCTCCGGGCTGGCGTGGCCCGCGATCTGCGGCTGGGTCACCGGCATCCCCGACGCCTACCTGCTGACCCAGCAGGCCTGGCGGGTGGGACGCGGCACCGGCCTGTTCGCGGGCTGGGCCCGGCTCGGCATCCTGCCGGTGCCCCTGGCGGTGGGCATCGTCCTGCTGGTGCTGGGCATGTTCGCGCTGCTGGCCAGCCGCTCGGCGAGGCGCCTCGGCGCCGAGCTGCACACGTGGGCGGCCGCCTACCTGGTCTACCTCCTGACCGTCGGCGACATCATCTTCAGCCAGGTCCGATTCTTGCTGCTGGCCTTCCCCTTCGGCGTCATCGCCCTCGGCCTGGTCACCGGGGACCGTCCGCGCGCCAGACGATGGCCAGCGGTGCTGCTGACCGCGTCGGCGGCGCTGCAGGTGGTGTGGATCTGGGTGGTGTGGAAGTACACGCCGCACGAGTTCCCCATCGGCGCACCCTGACGCCCGACCGACGGTGATGGGCCGCGGTCTCACACGGTGAAGCGGGACTCCTTCGGCCCAGCCGTCAGGTAGGTCTGCACGCCGAGGGTGTGGAAGCCGACGCGGGCGGGCTGGTCCAGGCCGGACAACGTGAACCGCCGGGGCTCGGTTTGCGACTGTAGGGGCATGACACCACGCAAGCGCACCCCCAGGTGAGTACCGAGCTCCTGATCGTCCGCTGCCAGCTGGGCGAGCCGGATGCGCTGACGGACCTCGTCCGCGAGTGGCACCCCACCGTCCACGGCTTCGTCCGGCGGATGGTCGGCCCGGGTGCGGCCGACGACGTGGCCCAGGAGGTCTGGATCGCGATCTTCCGCGGTCTGCCTCGACTGCAGGACGCCGACCGGTTCGCGCCCTGGCTGTTCACGATCGCCCGTCGGACCGTGGCCAACCGGCTCCGCGCCGAGTACGCGCGACCTGAGGTCGAGCTCGACCTCGACCGCACGGACGACGATGACGCCGCCGAACGGCTGACCGACCGGATGGCCGTCGAGGCGGGCCTCGGCGCGCTCCCGGCCCGGGAGCGCGAGGTGCTCGTCCTCGCCTACCTCCACGACCTACCGCTCGCCACGTGCGCGGAGATCTGTGGTGTGCCGGTCGGCACGATCAAGTCCCGGCTCTCCCGGGCTCGTCGCCTGCTCCGCGAGGAGCTCATCCGAAGGGAGTACCCGTCATGACCACCGACGACATGCTCGATCGCCTGTCCGGTCCGCTCTCCCGGCGGCGCCGCCTCGCCCACGCCCTGGTGCTCATCGCGGGCCTGGCCGGAGCGGCCTTCGTCGGGCTCCTCTGGGCGACAGAACCGGAGCTGCCGACCCGGACTCAGGTGGCCTTCGGCGCACTCGTCACCCTCGGGCTGTGCTGGGCCGCGTACGGCGGATGGACCCTCACTCGCCGCACCCCGCTGTTCGCCCTCGACCGGGTGGTGGCTGCGTGGATGGCCCTCGGGGCGACGGTCCTGCTCCTGGGCGCGACCGTCGCCGTCGTGGTGACCCGAGACGACCCACCGATCCTCCCGGTGGCCGCCGCAGCAGTCCTCCTCGGGGTCGCGGCGACGAATCTCGCCGCCGTCCGATCCCGTCGCGCAGCGCTCCTGCGGCGCCGCGACGCCCTCACGGGCGGGCGCCGTGGGTGATGTCCACAGAGGTCAGCGCGAAGGGAGTCAGAGGTGGTTCGGGACTTCTCTGCGGGACCGACGGGAGCGTTCGGCCCCGACGCAGCCCTGCTGCAGAAGTTCCTCGACGCGCAGGCAGAGGACCTGATCATCTCGTTCAAGCTCTGGCTACCCTGACCCGCATGGTCGACTTCCCGCCGGGAGGGTGCAATGACTGAGGCGACGACTCCACCCTCGCATTCCAGCTCTGGACCCCCTGAGATCGCGACCTACTTCGAGACGATGGATCTGGGCACGGCCCAGGCCATCACGGATGCGTATGTGCCGACCCGTCCGGCGGCGTTGCGGCGGTTCCAGGAGCGGTGGGCGGCGTCGGGGCGGGCGCCGTTGGCCGGGACGTTGGCAGAGGCCGACGAACTGCAGCACTGGTACCACCACGCGGTGTGGGGGGACGTGCAGGCCGAGTAAGGCGGGCTGCCACTGTGGTTTCGCAATCCCACGGTCGAGTCGTTCTACGCCCGCGAGCCGGAAGCGCATCGGATGACGGCAGACCACTTGTGGTTGGCCGATGACGTCGCGGCCGCCGTCGAGCTCATCGTCTCCCGGGCGGTGCCTGCCGCGCACTGGGAGTGCTTCACGGCCCTGAAGTCCGAGGGCGACCTGCGCCGCTACCGTCCGACGCTGGTGATCGGCGACCCCGCATGGCCACCGTCCCCCCCGCCCTGGCAGCGCGTGTGGTACGAGGGGAACCACGCGTTGCGCATGCGAGGCAACCCGCGGTTCAGTCCCCTGTCGTGGACGGAGCAATACACCGGCTGGGTGGACGACGCGTGGACATGGTGGGCCGAGCAGGGCATCGACCGACAGGAGTGGAGCAATGGCTGAGGAGCACACGATGCTCTACGGGTCCGCCGAGGACTACCTCGACGGGGACACCGACGAGCTGCCCCGGTTCGACGAGATCGCGCTGCACGCCGGCTTGGAAGCACTGGGGGCCGAACCCGGTGACGACGGATGCTGGTGGGTCACCCCCACGGTGACGTGGGAGGCGGCGTTCGCCCGTGAGGACGACGGTGCAATCACCTCGGTCGGCGGCGACCTGTACGTCGACGGCGACTACGCCTGGCCCGACCTCGAACGCGTGCTGACCGGCATGAAGGGCCTCGCCGACCGGCTCGGCGCCCGCCTCTGGGTGATCGCCGGCGACCCTGAGGACTGCCGCGAGCTCAACGACGACGGCCTGCGCGCCTGGCTCGCCACCTGGGCACGAGGCTGACCGGCTACACGTTGAAGCGGAACGCGGCCCTGGACGATGACGAGTGACGGTCAGCGACGAGAACCGGACTTGACCTGCACCGTCGCGTGTGGCTGGTGATGGCTCTCGATGGCTCGAACTGGCGGTGCTGCGGACTCCTTGCGGACTGCGCGCGGACCTGGAGCGCCCGAGCTGGGGCGCCAGCCAGCTCCGTTCGTGCAGCTGCAGCCACCCGTCGCGCGCGGGCGGGTCTGTCAGATGAACGGTGGACGGGAGCCGGCCTGACTGTGCCCTCATTGCGGGTCGATACGCAGCGTGGTCGCTGTGGCGACGGGGCTGGTGATCGCCTGGACGGCCGATCCGTGGCCGTACTTGACCCGGTAGGCGCGGTCGATCGCGCCGTCCTGTGAGTCGTCTGGGCCAAAGGAGACGCCTGCGTGGACCCCACCGGCGTCGATGGTGCCGGTGCCGGTGCGACGCACGGCCCGGTACCAGGCG
>Ga0302263_10000073_pt1 | contig 42429 bp, 42 predicted proteins | sample II_Fen_N1_4_FD_194564 | JGI IMG/M metagenome (GOLD analysis project Ga0302263, IMG submission 194564) | Peat permafrost microbial communities from Stordalen Mire near Abisko, Sweden - II_Fen_N1_4 | ecosystem: Environmental > Terrestrial > Soil > Wetlands > Permafrost | place: Sweden: Abisko... | reverse complement strand
CACCGTGTTGACCAGGCCCTAGCTGATCACCGACAGCACCATGCCGATCAGCGCATTGCGGGCGCCGTAGGACAACGCCAGCGATGCACCGACCACGATGTAGAACATTGCACTGCACACCGCCCACCACGCCATGGTCAGGGACAGTCGGCCCATGCGTGCGTCGGCGGGAACAGGGTGATTGGCCGGGTCTTGCCCGGTTTGACTCGATTGCGATAAAGCAGCCATATGCGTGAACTCCAGAACCAGTCAAAGGTTGAAGCGCGGGCAGCCGCCACCGCACCGAAGTGCGGCGTTGGCTAACCGTTTGGCATGACCCGCGCCGTGCGGCGGGCAGAATCAGGAAGGGAACAGCTTGCTCAGGCAGCTGAGTTTTTTCTTATAGGAACGTCGTGCTTCCAGTGCTTCTTCCAGGGTGACCGCTTTGAAACGGGCCTTCTGGTTGGGCTGCATCTGGCCGATCAAGTCGAGGTCGGCGCTGATCACGGTGCCAATCATCGCGTAGCCGCCACCGGACACCGCATCGCGGTGCAGCACGATGGGTTCGAGCCCGGCCGGCACCTGGATCGAACCGATCGGGTAGCAACTGTCGACGATGTTCGAGGGATCGGAGCCGGCGCCGAAGGGTTGCTCGCGCGGCTGGAAGGTCAGCGCGCTGCCGCCCTTGAAGCGATAGCCGATGCGGTCCGCTTCGGAGCCGACGGTCCAGGCTTCGGCGAAAAAGCTGTCCGCCGCCGCTGGCGTCAAGCGCTCGTAGTACAGCCCCGGTACGACGCGCAGGGTGATTTCGCCCCCCAGCGACTGCCGTAGCGCCATGGGTAGACTGGCCCCGGCGTGGCTCTTGCCACTGGCAATCCCCACGGGCAACTCGTCACCGGCCATCAGGCGCCGCCCTTGGAAACCGCCAAGCGCGCCCAAGGCGTAAGTCGAACGACTGCCGAGCACCAGCGGTACGTCGATGCCGCCGGCCACCGCCAGATAGGCACGCGCGCCGGCCTTGGGAAAATCGAAGCGCAACGTTTGCCCGGCCTTCACCGAGAACGCCGTGTCGTGATGCATCTCCACGCCATCGACCTTCGGCGTCATGTGCGCACCGCACACCGCCACCAGGGCGTCTTGCTGGAATTCCAGCTCCGGGCCCAGCAAGGTGCATTCAAGCGCCGCCGCCCCGGCCGGGTTGCCGACCAACTGGTTGGCCGCGCTCAACGCGTATTGGTCGAGTGCGCCGGAGGGTGGAATGCCCAGGTGGTAGTAACCTTCGCGCCCCAGGTCCTGTACCGACGTGGCGAGGCCGGGTTTGAGTACCTTGATCATGCCAGCACCTCCTGCAGCGACTTGGGATAGCCGACGGGATCGGCCAGAAAGGCATCCAGGGAAAATTCCACTGGCCGGATCCGCAGGTCGAAGCGCCCGCCTTCCACGTCGGCCACTGCCTGGTCATAGGCCTCACGGTCCATCGGCTTGAACTGCACGATGTCGCCCGGACGGAAGAACACCATGTGTTCCTTCAGGTACGCCAGGTTCTGCTGCGGGTCGTAGATAGGTGCCGGCGTGACGCCGAACATCTGGTAGCCGCCGGCACCGCGCACTGAGTAGATGCAGCCAAAGCACCCGCCATGACCCAGGGTCAACTTCGGCGTGTCGGTGCGCGGTCGCAGGTACTTGGGCACTTGCAACTGACGCTCGCGCTCGACCATCTGGAACATGAACGGCAAGCCGGCGACGAAACCGACCATCGAGACAAACCATGGCGAACCACTGTGGGCGGCGATGAAGGCCTCGACGTCCGCCAGGCCGTTGATCCGAGCGGCGTACTCCAGGTCCGTCGCGCTCGGGTCCTGGTGACGGTCGCGAAAGCGCATCAGGGTTTCGTGGGTCCAGGGATCGTTATAGAGCACCGGGATTTCGATGATCCGGGTCTGCAAAGTGCGTTCGGCGACCGCCTCGGCCTCGGCTCCGTGCACGGCTTCGAGCAAGGTGTGTGGCGCGATGCGGTCCGGGTCGAAACGAATCTGGAACGAGGCATTGGCCAGGCACACATCGAGCACGCCATCCAGCGCCAGACGCTCCACCGCACGGGTGACCGCCATGCCCTTGAAGAATGCCTCAAGGGACATGCTGTCGCTGACTTCGGCAAACAGATGCTCATCAGCGCCAAAACTGTAGCGGATTGCAGTGCTCATGCTTGACCTCCACTGCGGCGCTCGGCCAGCCAGGTTTCCAGGGTGCCGGTATGGAAGTCGGCGCTGTGCAGCCAGGGCTGCTCCAACAAATCACGGTGCAACGACAAGGTGCTGGCCATGCCGGTGAGCGTGGTCTGCTCCACAGCGATGCGGGCACGGGCCAGGGCCTCGGCACGGTCGCGACCATGGACGATCAGCTTGGCCAACAGCGAGTCATAGTAAGGCGGCACGCGGTAGCCTTGATAGAGATGGCTGTCGACCCGAACGCCCTCGCCTTGCGGCCAGACCAGGGACTCGACCAGGCCCGGACTGGGGAAGAAATCCCGTGCCGGGTCTTCGGCATTCAGGCGCATTTGCAGCGCCGCGCCATTGAGCCGGATATCGCTTTGCCTGAGGCCCAGCGGTTCGCCGCCGGCAATGCGCAACATCGCCTGAACCAGATCGATGCCGGTGATCAACTCGCTGACCGGATGCTCCACCTGAATCCGCGTGTTCATCTCGATAAAGAAAAACTCGCCGGTAGCGTCGTCATACAGGTACTCCAGGGTCCCCGCGCCCTTGTAGCCCAGGGACTCGGTGAGGCGCACGGCGCTGGCGCAGAGTGTCTCGCGTTGCTGCGGGTTGAGGGCCGGCGATGGCGCTTCCTCGAAAATCTTCTGCCGGCGACGTTGCAACGAACACTCGCGCTCGAACAAATGCACCGCGTGCTGACCGTCGCCCAACACCTGCACTTCGATGTGCCGTGCCCGGCTGATGAAGCGCTCCAGGTACACCGCGCCGTTGCCGAACGCCGCCTGGGCTTCGCGCTGGGACCGGGGGAACTCTTCGGCCAGTTGTCCGGCGTTTTCCGCCAGGCGAATACCCCGTCCGCCACCGCCGGCCGAGGCCTTGATCAGCAGCGGAAAGCCCACGGCTTCAGCAGCCTTGAGCGCCGATTCGACATCGAACAGTTCACCGGGCGAACCGGGCACCACGGGCACGCCCGCTTCCTGAGCGGTGCGCCGGGCTTCAGCCTTGTCACCCATGCGCCGGATCGTCTCCGGGCTCGGGCCGACGAAAATGGCCCCGGCCCCCAGCACCGCCTCGGCGAAGTCGGCATTTTCCGAGAGGAAGCCATAACCGGGATGGACCGCATTGGCGCCCGTGGCTTTCAAGGCGCCGAGCAATGCCTCGACGTTCAGGTAACTCTTGTCAGCGCGGGCCGGGCCGAGAATATGCACCTCGTCGGCCATGCGCGCCGCCTGGGAATCGACATCCGCTTCGCTGCACGCGGCAACGGTGGGAATCCCCAGCTCCTTGGCGGCGCGGATAATCCGCACGGCGATTTCGCCCCGGTTGGCGATCAGTAATTTACGAATGCCTTGAGTCATGATCGCGCCCCTCACTCGTCGTCGAGCGTTGCGACAACCTGACCCGGCTCCACCGGATCACCGTCTTCGACCAGGAATGCGCTGAGGCGACCGGCCGTCCCGGCGGTCAGTTCGGAAAACTGCTTCATGACCTCGATCAGGCCAATCACCGTGTCGGCGCTGACCTGCGCGCCAACCTCGACGTAGTTCGCCGATTCAGGCGTGGCTTTGCGATAGAAGGTCCCTGGCAATGGGGTGATGACAGCGTGTTCGGCCATGTCTGTTCCTCTTGGAATAGTTGTAGAAAGGCAGGCAAAAAAATGAATCGTTATTCAATCCCGGGCGTCTGTGTGCCCGATGATTCGTGCTGATTCAGCGCGGCGCGCGAACCTTGATCCCGGCGGTATCGAGCGCGCTGCGGGTGGCTTCGACCAACGCCAGCGCACCGGGGGTGTCGCTGTGCAGGCAGATGGAATCGAATTCGATCGCCAGGTCTTCACCTTCTACTGTGCGCACCACGCCTTCCTGGCAGGCACGCAGCACCCGTGCGGCCACCTGGGCAGGGTCGTAGGCGCGTACGTTGCGGGTAAAGACGATGGAGCCGCTGAGGTCGTACTCTCGGTCGGCATAGAACTCGCGAATCACCGGTTGGCCGAGTTCCTTGGCGACGCGCCAGATCACCGAGTCAGGCATGCAATACAGCAGCAACTCGGGCTCCAGGCGCTGGAGGTTTTCCACCAGCAAACGCGCGGCTTGCTCGTCCCGGGCCAGGTGCATGTACAGCGCGCCGTGGGGCTTGATGTGTTGCAGCGCCACGCCATGGACCCGGGCGAGTTCACGCAGGGCGCCCAACTGGTAAAGCATGTCGTCGACCAGTTCCTGGGCCGGGGCGTTGATGTGCCGGCGACCAAACCCGACCAGATCGCGAAAGCCTGGATGCGCACCGACCGCCACACCCAGGGCCTTGGCCCGTTCGACCGTGCGGCGCATGGTGCCGGGGTCGCCGGCATGGAAACCGGTGGCGACGTTGGCCGAGCTGATGAACGCCATCAGTTCGTTGTCGACGCCATCGCCGATGGTCCACGGGCCGAAGCCTTCGCCCATGTCCGAGTTGAAATCTACTGCTTGCATGACGCTTGCTCCTGACGCTTGTGACTTCATGCAAGCCAAGTTAAATTCCGGCCACCCCCTTGGGAAGATCTATTATCAGAGGGCCCATCTTCTGAAAAACAGATAGCTCTGAAAATCAGATACCCCGTCATCCGGAGTGCCCATGTCACTGACCCTGCGCCAGGTCCGCTACTTCGTCGCCACCGCCGAGATCGGACAGATCTCCCAGGCGGCGATTCATTTGAATATTTCCCAGTCGGCGGTGACCACCGCGATCAAGGAACTGGAGGGAATTCTCGGCACGCTGTTGTTCCAGCGCTCGGCCCAGGGCATGAGCCTGACCGATGCCGGGCGACATTTTCTCAACCGGGCCTACGTGATTTTGCGCAGCGTCGATGACGCGTTGAACAGCCCGCTGCCGGACGTCCGCGCCAGCGGCCTGTTGCGGTTGGCGGCGAGCTACACGGTGATCGGCTACTTCCTGCCGCACCACCTGCAACGGCTTGAGCATTGGCATCCGGACGTGGCCATCGAAGTCCACGAACAGGAGCGCACGGCCATCGAGCAAGGCCTGCTGGAGGGCCGCTTCGACATGGCGGTGGTGCTCACCGCAAACCTGACTCACCCGGACATCGTCTCGGAGATCCTCTTCAATTCCGAGCGCCGGCTATGGCTGCCCAGCCACCATCCCTTGTGCGAACGCTCGGCCGTCAGCCTTGCCGACGTGGCGAAGGAACCTTACATCCTGCTGACCGTCGACGAGGCCGAACAAAGCGCCATGCGTTACTGGGAACATGCCCACCAGCAGCCGAACGTGCGGGTGCGGACCAGTTCGGTGGAAGCGGTGCGCAGCATGGTCGCCAATGGCAGCGGCGTGGCGATCCTCTCGGACCTGGTGCACCGCCCCTGGTCGCTGGAGGGCAAGCGCATCGAAACCCTGACCGTCACCGACAAGGTCACGCCCATGAGCGTCGGCCTGGCCTGGCATCGAGAACGGGAATTCAGCCCGGCGATGCAGGCCTTTCGTAACTACTTCCACGACGCTTTTCTGGCGCCACAACAGCTCTCTGCACGTCGATAAAAAGCAGCAAGCATTCAAAAGTTAACGTCTAGACTTCATCGAAGGCAGGTTGCAGCCAGGCTCCGCACCCATAACAAAAAGCCACCCGAAACCCAGGGAGCTCCGACTTTGAAAATGTCATCCATCTGCGCCATGGGGAGCCTGTTGGTTTCGTTCGCGGCTTGCGCCAACGGGATCGTTCCCGTGCTCGACCTGGACTTCACAAGGTCAGCGACTGAAACCCTGAAAAAAATCGGGATCAACGACGCTTGTGTTATCAGAGCCTCAAACCCTGTCTCGTTCACCTACTGCCGAGAAGGATCGTCAACGCTCTGGAAATATCAGGACCTGGACCTGACGCAACTGGCAGCGATCAACGGCGACAAAAAGCTGTCCCCGACGGCGCCCCAGCAAATCAGTGTCCTGGAATTCAATAGCGCGATCTGTGAACACGAGGGTGCCGCTACCCTTGTCAAACCGACGATGGCTCGCTGGCTTGCCTTCAGCCTGCTGGCCCTTTTCGTGCTGCTGGGTTTGCGCTACACCTACCAGACCCTCCGGCCTCGCCGCCATGACCTCAACGCCTGTTCGAATCCCGGCTTACTGCCATTGAACGAAACCCTGCCCCGGTTCAACCCATCGAAAAAAGCCGCAACGGCGCTGGGTATTGCCTTGGCGCTGGCACTCGTGTGCTTCAGCTACCTGGGATTCTGAGCAGGGCCAGCGGTTTTTCGCGACCCCAACGGCCGTCTCGAGCAATAGCCTCGATCCGGATCGGGCGCAGGCCCCAAATGCGCACGGAACCCGCTGCCGCCGAGCCCTCTCGCGGTCGCGGCACGCCGGTTCACGAAACCCGAACCCATCGGGAAATGCCGCCTATACTGCAGCCCGGTGTCGATAGAGAAACGGTCAAAATCGCCAGCAATTCTGCCGGTTCCCCATCCAGCCGCCCTGATTGTCTGCCCCAAGGACCTGACAGATGAATGTGATCGACTATTTTGATCGAGCAAGAATCATCAATATCGCGTCGAGGAAGGATCGCCGTCTCGAAACGGAAGAAGAATTCGCTCGCAACGGCTTTCACATAGATGATGAAAAAGTAGGCTTTTTCAAGGCTGTTACACCTACCGAGGGAGAAGGCTTCCCGAGCGTCGGGGTCAGAGGCTGCTTTTTGAGTCACCTGGGGGTGCTCGAAGAGGCCATGCGCCTGGATTTGAAAAACATCCTGATCCTGGAGGACGACATACAGTTTTCCAGACGCATTTCCCAGTATGGAAAACAGGCCATCGAGGCGCTGGATGGCATGGACTGGGACATCATCTATTTTGGGCATCCGGTTGAAACAGACTCAAGCATGCCCACCTGGAATGTGGTCGACCAACCCATACATTTGGCCCATTTCTACGCCGTGAACGGCAAATGCTTCGGCACATTGAGGGATTTTTTATTGCAGATTCTGGAGCGACCGCCAGGACACCCTGACGGCGGTCCGATGCACTATGACGCGGCCCTCAATACCCTTATCCATCAGAACAACGCCATTCGGGCTTACTACTTCACCGCCAATCTCGGCTATCAAAGACCCTCGCGCACAGACCTGCATGAACTGTCCTTCTTTGACAGGGTGTCTGTGCTGCGGCCGGTCATCGGCATGCTCAGGAAGTTGAAGGCCAGAAACCTGAGAAGGACTCGATAGAGTGCTCTTTCTTCAGCAAAGCGCTGGCCCCTTGAGCCATTCATAAAGACGCGCAAGGCATTGGTGGGGGGGGGTGGGAGACAGGTTTTCTCTAAAACTGAACAACCCCCTCTCGATTATTCATTTTTGCAAACACTCATTCAGGATTACCGTGGCGCCAAAGGCTGACAGACCGTCGGCCCGAATCGTAATCAGGCAGGTCGACTGCCTTTTTGTCCCCCACGAGGTAAGCCCCATGTCCGTACAAACCCTGACTGTGCACGCCCCTTACAATGGCGCCGTCGTCGGCCAGGTGGCGGTGTCCACCGAGGCGGATGTCGAACAGGCACTGAGTGTCGCCCACGGGATTTTTCGCGACCGCAGCCAGTGGTTGTCCAAGCCTCAACGCATTGAAATCCTGCAGCGGTCGGCCGAACTGATCGCCGCGCGCAAGCTGGAGATCGCGACCCAGGCGGCCAGCGAAGGCGGCAAGCCGCTGAAGGACTCGATCACCGAAGTCGAGCGTGGCATCGACGGCATCCTGAACTGCATCGAGGTGCTGCGCACCGAGGGCGGTCACGTGATTCCGATGGGATTGAACGCGACTTCGCAGAACCGTGTGGCCTTCACCCAATACGAACCCATCGGTGTGGTCGCAGCCGTATCGGCGTTCAACCATCCGTTCAATCTGATCGTGCATCAGGTGGTGCCCGCCATCGCCGTCAGTGCCCCGGTGATCGTCAAGCCAGCGGCCAACACCCCGCTCAGTTGCCGCACGCTCCTGCAAATCCTGGCCGAGGCCGGCCTGCCGACTGGCTGGGCGCAGATGGTGCTACCGACCGATAACGCCGTCACCGGCCGACTGGTCTCCGATCCGCGGGTGGGTTTCTTCAGTTTCATCGGCTCGGCGGCCGTCGGCTGGATGTTGCGCTCGACCCTGGCACCCGGCACTCGCTGTGCGCTGGAGCATGGTGGCGTGGCGCCGGTGATCCTCGCAGCGGACGCCGATCTCGATGACGCCCTGCCGCGCATCGCTCGTGGCGGTTTCTGGCACGCCGGGCAAGCCTGCGTGAGCGTGCAACGGATCTTCTGCCATCGCAGCATCGCCGAACAGGTCGCCGTCCGCCTGGGCCAGTTGGGCGATGCCATGGTGGTCGGTGATCCGACCGATATCCGCACCGATGTCGGCCCGCTGATCGCCGAACGTGAAGTGCGTCGCGTGGACCAATGGGTCAATGCAGCGGTCGCCGGCGGGGCCCGTTTGATCTCGGGCGGTCGCGTTCTGGACTACAACGGCTATGCGCCGACCGTGCTGCTCAACCCGCCCATCGACTCCAATGTGATGCAAAAGGAAGTGTTCGGCCCGTTGATGGCGGTTTACGCCTATGACGATCTGGCCGACGCGATCCAACTGGCCAACGCCCTGCCCTATGCCTTCCAGGCCGCAGTCTTCACCCGCGATCTGGACACCGCCATGCAGTGCTATCAGGACCTCGACGCCACGGCGGTGATGGTCAACGAGAACACGCTGTTCCGCGTCGACTGGATGCCGTTCGCCGGAGCGCGCCTGTCGGGGCATGGCGTGGGAGGCATTCCACACACCATGAAAGAGATGCAGATCGAAAAGATGATGGTCTGGCGCTCCCGGGCGGTTCGCGGCTGATCGAGTCTCGTCGGCCCAGGATTGCGTCTGGTCCGCCCATTCCCGGGCGGACCTGCGGGACGCTTGCAGGCGGGAGCCCGTCACCGCCAGGCAAGATCAGCGAACGAATTTCGTATACCCTGTCGCTATCTCTCACTCCGAACGACCGCCGCCGTGAACCTACCCAAATTCAACGCTCCCGACCTTGGCAATACGCCTTCGACGTCGGAAATCATCACCCGTCATCTGCGTGACGCGATCGTCGCCGGGCATTTTGCCGAGGATGAGCCGATTCGCCAGGACGACATTGCCCGGCAGTTCAATGTCAGCAAGATTCCGGTGCGCGAGGCGCTCAAGCGGCTGGAGGCCGAAGGGCTGGTGATGTTTCAGCGCAATCGCGGGGCGATGGTCACGCGCATTTCCGACGCGGAACTGGCGCAGATGTTCGAAGTGCGCATGTTGCTCGAAGACAAGGTGCTGCGCCTGGCGATTCCCAACATGACCGAAGAAACCTTCGCCCGCGCCGAGCGTATCTGCCAGGAGTTTATCGGCGAGGACGACGTGGGGCGCTGGGCCGAGCTCAACTGGGAACTGCACGCCTGCCTCTATGAACCGGCGCAACGGCCATTCCTGGTCAGCCTGATCCGTTCGGTCAACGACAAACTGGAGCGTTACCTGCGCATGCAGATGAGCCTGTCGGCGGGCAAGGAGCGCGCCGATCACGAGCACCGCGAGATCCTCGCGGCGTGCCGTGCAGGCGATGTCGACCTGGCGGTGAAGCTGCTGGACGAACATATCGCCGGGGTCTGCGAGACCCTGTTCAAGCACCTGCCCCACGCTCACTGACCGCAGCGATGGCTGTGCTGATTTCGTCATCGGCATCGGTTAAATCCATCAAGCCGGCACCCCGCTGTACAGGCCACTCTTTCGGTCACCCAACCGAATGGACGTGGCCCTCCGATGAAACGCATCTCCGTGATCGACTCCCACACCGGCGGCGAACCCACCCGCCTGGTGACCGCCGGCTTTCCTGATCTGGGCACCGGCAGCATGGCTGAACGGCGCCAACGCCTGGCCGAACAGCACGACCAGTGGCGTGTGGCCTGTGTGCTGGAACCGCGCGGCAGTGACGTGCTGGTAGGCGCCCTGCTCTGCGAACCCGTGGACCCGAGCGCCTGTGCCGGCGTGATTTTCTTCAATAACAGCGGTTATCTGGGCATGTGCGGCCACGGCACCATCGGCCTCGTCGCCTCCCTGGCCCACCTGGGCAAAATCGGCCCCGGCGTGCACAGCATCGAGACGCCGGTAGGCACGGTGCAGGCCACCCTGCACGACGATCATTCGGTGAGTGTGCGCAACGTTCCGGCCTACCGTTATCGCAAGGCGCTGCAAGTACAGGTGCCAGGCATCGGCCAGGTGACCGGCGACATCGCCTGGGGTGGCAACTGGTTTTTCCTGATCGCCGATCACGGGCTGCGGGTGGCTGGCGACAACCTTGATGCCCTGACCGCTTACACCTACGCCGTTCAACAAGCGCTGCAAGACCAGGGCATTCGTGGCGAAGACGGCGGCCTGATCGACCATGTCGAACTGTTCGCCGCTGACGATCACGCGGACAGCCGCAACTTCGTGCTCTGCCCCGGCAAGGCCTACGACCGTTCACCCTGTGGCACCGGCACCAGCGCCAAACTGGCGTGCCTGGCGGCCGACGACAAGTTGCAGCCCGGACAGATCTGGCGCCAGGCGAGTGTCATCGGCAGCGAGTTCGAAGGCTCTTTCGAGTGGCAAGGCGAGCGCATCGTGCCGACCATCCGAGGCCGCGCCTTCATCAGTGCCGAGGCCAGCCTGATCATCGAGCAGGACGACCCGTTCGCCTGGGGCATCCGCCCGTGAATCGCAGCCATGCGGCCGATGTGATCGTGATCGGCGCCGGCATCATCGGCGCGGCCTGCGCCCAGGCGCTGGCGCGGCGTGGCTTGCAGGTACTGGTGCTCGACGCCGGCCTGCATGGCGCGACGGCCGCAGGCATGGGCCATCTGCTGGTGCTCGACGACAACCCGGCGGAACTGGCCCTGAGCAACTATTCCCTGCAGCGCTGGCGCGAGCAGGCAGCAGACTTGCCCGAGGGCTGTGCGTACCGCAGCAACGGCACTCTGTGGCTGGCGGCCAACGCCGAAGAGATGGCGGTGGCCCACAGTAAATACCTGAACCTGCAAGCCCATGGCGTGGCCTGTGAGCTGGTCGGCGCCAAGGCCTTGCGCCAGCGTGAGCCGGAGCTGCACGAGGGCCTCGAAGGGGGCCTGCTGATCAACGGCGACGGCATTCTGTACGCGCCCGCGACGGCCAACTGGATGCTCGACACGCCGAACATCCACCAGCGCCGGGCGCGGGTCATCGAGGTCGATGGCAATCGGGTGCGGCTTGATGACGGTCAGTGGCTGAGTGCCGAGGCCGTGGTGCTGGCCAACGGCATCCAGGCCAATGAGCTGTGCCCGGAGCTGCCCATCGAGCCGAAGAAAGGCCACTTGCTGATCACTGACCGCTACCCCGCCACGGTCACCCACACCCTGGTGGAACTGGGTTACGTCACCAGCGCCCATAACGCCAAGGGCCCGTCGACGGCCTGCAATATCCAGCCGCGTCCGACCGGGCAATTGTTCATCGGCGCCTCGCGGCAGTTCGGCACCACCGATCCGCAGGTCGAAGGCTGGATGCTGGCGAAAATGCTCAAGCGCGCGGCCCAATACATGCCGGGGTTGGCGCGGCTCAATGGCATCCGCGCCTGGACCGGTTTTCGCGCTGCCAGCCCGGATGGCCTGCCGCTGGTGGGTCAACATCCACAACGCCAGGGCTTGTGGCTGGCGGTCGGTCACGAAGGCCTGGGGGTGACCACAGCCCCCGGCACTGCCGATTTGCTGGCCGCGCAACTGTTCAACGAAACCCCGCCACTGGCCGCACACCCCTATCTGCCCCAGCGTTTCCTCGGAGAACCCGCCTATGCCTGAATTGATGCTCGACGGCCGTGCCCTGAGAGTCGCCGAGGGCACCAGTGTCGCCGCGGCCCTGGCGTTGGGCAGCGACGGCTGCACACGCACTTCGGTCAGTGGTCAACGCCGCGCACCGCTGTGCGGCATGGGCATCTGCCAGGAATGTCGGGTGACCATCGACGGTCGACGGCGCCTGGCCTGCCAGACCCTCTGCCGTGACGGCATGCAGGTGGAGACACGCCCATGAATGAATATGCCGATCTGTTGATCGTCGGTGCCGGTCCCGCCGGCATGGCCGCTGCATTGGCCGCCGCACCCAGTGGTGCCCGCATTGTGATGCTCGACGACAATCCGCTGGCGGGCGGGCAAATCTGGCGCGACGGTCCACAGGCCAGCGTGCCAATCCAGGCCCGCCGGATGCGCGAGCGTGTGCAGTCCCACCGTAACATCCTCCATCACGCCAGCACCCGGGTGATCGCCAATCCCGGTCCGAAACAACTGCTGGTCGAAGACGACGAGCACGGCTGGCTGATCAGCTACGACAAACTGATTCTGTGCACCGGCGCCCGCGAATTGCTGCTGCCCTTCCCCGGCTGGACACTGCCGGGGGTCACCGGGGCCGGTGGTTTGCAGGCGCTGATCAAGGCCGGGTTGCCGGTGCAGGATCAGCGCGTGGTGATCGCCGGTAGCGGGCCGCTGTTACTGGCCAGTGCCGCCACCGCGAAAAAGCACGGGGCCAACCTGCAGTGCATCGCCGAACAAGCCTCGCTCAAGGCCGTGGCCGGTTTCGCGGCGCAACTGCCGCGCTGGCCCAACAAACTGCTGCAGTCGTTCACGCTGTTCGACCGCCACTACCGAACCGGCACCCACGTGCTGGCAGCCCTTGGCAGCGACCGACTCGAAGCTGTGCGCCTGAGCCAGCAAGGCAAGATCGTTGAACTGGCGTGTGATCGGCTGGCCTGTGGTTTTGGTCTGATCCCGAACATTCAATTGGGTCAGGCCCTGGGTTATGCCCTCGAAGGCCAAGCGCTGGCGGTGGATGCCTGGCAAGCCAGCCGTATCGATCATTACGCGGCGGGTGAATGCACCGGCTTCGGCGGCAGTGAACTGGCCTTGGTCGAAGGTGCGATTGCCGGCCACGCCGCCATGGGTGATGTCGAAGCGGCCCGGCAATTGTGGCCACGCCGGGCACGCTGGCAGGGGTTCGCCAAAGCGCTGAATCAGGCATTCGCCCTCGACCCGCGACTCAAGTCGCTGGCCCGTCCCGACACCCTGGTCTGCCGCTGCGAAGACGTGCCCCATGGGGCATTGGCCGGGCACACCGATTGGCGCGCGGCCAAGCTGGCCAGCCGCTGTGGCATGGGCGCCTGCCAGGGGCGTGTATGTGGCGGCGCGGTACAGCATCTGTTTGGCTGGTCACCCTCGACGCCGCGCCCGCCGTTCAGCCCGGCGCGCATCGAGACCTTGATGTCCCTGGACGATACCCCGCCAGCCTCATGACTGCGCCAGGGGTTTCGGCCACGCGGCCGAGCCACTATTATCCCGGGGGTCGCCATCAGGCCCCCAACGCCATGTACCCCTCGCTCACCACCTTCAAGCCCTGCGATTTACCAACGCTGCTGAACAGTCTCCAGCCGATCGCGCCGCTACTCGACACCCTGTCCGATGTGGTGTTTTTCATCAAGGATCGCGAGGCCCGTTACGCCTTCGTCAACCAGACCCTGGCCCGGCGCTGCGGTTTCAAACACAGCGAGGATCTGCTGGGACGCACCGCCGACATGGTCTTCCCGGAGCACTTCGGTCCGCTGTACACCGAACAGGACCGACGCGTGCTCTCCAGCGGCCGGGTGCTGGCCGATCAACTGGAACTGCACCTGTATTTCGGCAACCAGCCGATCTGGTGCCTGACCCACAAACTCGCGCTGTACGATGCGCAGGGCCTCATCGTCGGCCTGGCCGGTATCTCCCGCGACCTGCAATCGCCGCAGTCCAATCATCCGGCTTATCAGAAACTGGCGGCGGTGGATTTGCACATCCGCAATCACTTCGCCCAGCCCATCAGCCTCGCCGAATTGACCGCCATTGCCGGCTATTCCGTGGCGCAACTGGAGCGTCATTGCAAGCGGGTGTTCCAGCTCACGCCACGGCAGATGATTCACAAGGCGCGCCTGGAAGAGGGATCGCGGTTGTTGCTGCACACCGACCTGCCGATCACCGAGATTGCCTTGCGCTGTGGATATACCGACCACAGTGCGTTCAGCCGGCAGTTTCGGGCGCTGACCCGTTTGTCGCCGAGTCAGTATCGGGGGGATCGGGGTTAGAGGGTTTCGGGGTTGGGGTTGGGGTCGTGGGCAGGTCCGTTTCTTCGGTGATGGCGACTGTTGGTGCCGCCCTGACGGCGGGTCACTTTCGAAGCGCGCGAAAGTAACCAAAGCGCTCTGCCCCTTTCGTTCGGTGCCTCGCCCAGGCTCGGCATGCCAGCCGACCTGGTCGGGAGGTCGTACGCATTTCCCCTGTGGGAGCGAGCCTGCTCGCGATGGCGCCAGCCCAGCCAACCCCGTATCACCTCACCCACCGTATTCGCCACCAAAGCCGGCTACTACAGCTCGGTGAGTGGGAAGGCGATCTCTATGTCACCCGTGTTCCCTAACCGGGCGTCAGCGCAACCGATGCTCCCATATGTAACACCGCCCAGCGGGGCAACGGCGCAACTCTCCCCGCCGTCACGCCCCTGAAATGCCTCTAACCCAAGGCCCGAAAACAAATTCACGGCTGAAACTGGAAACAGGCACATTGATTGCTATTGTTAATATCGTATACGAAATCCCCAATACGATATTCAACAGCACTTAACCCAACGAGGCCTCTATGAAAAACCCCGCATTTGCCGTAGCCCTCAGCGCTGTTCTCAGTACCTCCTTCATCGCCACCGCACAGGCCGACAAGCTCGATGACATCATCGGCTCGGGCAAGCTGCGCTGTGCCGTCACCCTGGACTTCCCGCCCATGGGCTTCCGCGATGCGGGCAACAACCCGGCCGGCTTCGACGTGGACTACTGCCATGACCTGGCGAAAATCCTCGGGGTCGAGGCTGAAGTGGTCGAGACACCGTTCCCTGACCGCATCCCGGCGCTGGTCTCGGGGCGCGCCGATGTGATCGTTGCCTCCACCTCCGACACCCTCGAACGCGCCAAGACCGTCGGCCTCACCGTGCCGTACTTCGCCTTCCAGATGGTGGTGCTGACCCGCGACGATACCGGCATCAATGGCTTTGACGACCTCAAGGGCAAAGCGGTGGGCAATACCAGCGGCACCTACGAGGCCATCGCCCTGGAGAAAGACGTGAAGAACTGGGGCACCGGCAGTTTCCGTGCTTACCAGTCGCAGAACGACACCTTGCTGGCCGTCGCCCAGGGCCACATCGACGCGACCGTGGTCACCAACACCGTCGCGGCCGCCACGCTCAAGTCGGGTAAATACAAAAACCTCAAAGTCGCCGGGAACGCCCCCTACGTCATCGACTACGTGTCCCTCGGCGCCAAGCGCAACGAGTATGGCCTGCTCAACTACCTCAACCTGTTCGTCAACCAGCAAGTGCGCACCGGTCGATACAAGGAGCTGTTCGTCAAATGGGTCGGCACCGATATCGCGCCGACCAACCTGACCGTGCCACAGGTCTACTACTAAGGTGCCCGGTATGCCCAGGTCCACTTTTCTGACCGGTCGCAGCCTGGTCGCGGGCGCTGCTCAAGGCGCCCTGTTGTTCGCCGATGTCGGCCTGAGTTTCTGGGGCGGAGTGGATTCCGCCACTGGCGAGGTCATCGATCGCCACCATCCCCTCAGCGGCGAATACCTGGCCGGTTGTGTGCTGGCGATTCCCAGCGGCCGTGGCTCGTGCACCGGCAGCAGTGTGTTGATGGAGCTGATCAGCAACGGCCATGCACCGGCGGCACTGGTGCTGGCCGAACCCGACGAGATCCTGACCCTGGGCGTGCTGGTGGCTCAGACCATTTTCGAGCGTTCCTTGCCGGTGCTGTGCATCGGCCAGGAGGCCTTTGCCGCCTTGCGCGGCGGGGCCTTCGCCCGGGTCGAAAACACCGAGGTCAGCGTGTTCGATCAGCCACCGGGCGATGCCTGGCAGACCATCGACAGCCCGCTGCAGAAAGACGCAACACACACCTCCATCGAACTCACCGAACATGATCAGGCCCTGCTCGACGGCGAGTTAGGCAAAGCCGCCCAGGTGGCCATGCAGATCGTCCTGCGCATGGCCGAACTGCAAGGTGCGCGCCGCCTGGTGGATGTCACCCAGGCGCACATCGATGGCTGCATCTACACGGGACCGGCGAGCCTGCGCTTTGCCCGACAACTGGTGCAATGGGGGGCGAAAGTCCGGGTGCCCACCACCCTCAATTCGATCTCCGTGGACCAGCGCCGTTGGCGCGAGCTGGGCGTCGACCCGGCCCTCGGCGAACCCGCCAGTGCCCTGGGCGATGCCTACATGGCAATGGGCGCACAGCTCAGCTACACCTGTGCGCCGTACTTGCTCGACAGCGCGCCCAAGGCGGGCGAGCAGATTGTCTGGGCCGAATCCAATGCGGTGGTCTACGCCAACAGCGTGCTGGGCGCGCGTACCCTGAAGTATCCGGACTACCTCGACATCTGCATCGCCCTGACCGGCCGCGCCCCGTTGATCGGCTGCCATCTGGACGCGCAACGCAAGGCGCGGTTGCAGATCGAGTTGCCCGCCCTTGATGATCTGGACGATGCCTTTTACCCGCTGCTCGGTTATCACATCGGCGCATTGGCCGGCAGCCGCGTGCCGCTGGTGCTGGGCCTGGAAAAGCGCAAGCCGAGCCTGGACGATCTGAAAGCCTTCGGTGCGGCCTTCGCCACTACTTCGGCGGCGCCGCTGTTTCATATCGCCGGGGTCACCCCGGAGGCCATCGACCCGGCACAGGTGCTGGAAGCCGGCACACGCATTCCCGTGGAAAAAATCCGCCTGCAGGACCTGATGCTCAGTTGGCGCGAGCTCAACAGCGCCCGTGACCCGCGGGTGGATGTGGTGTCGCTGGGCAACCCGCATTTTTCCCTTAGCGAGTTCGCTCACCTGGCGCGGCTGTGCCGAGGTCGGCGCAAGCACCCGGACGTGGTGCTCGCCATCACCTGCGGGCGCGCGGTACTGGAACAGGCGCGCGAGGCCGGGCATATCGCGGTGATCGAGGCCTTCGGTGCCACCCTGGTCACCGATACCTGCTGGTGCATGCTCGGCGAGCCGGTGATTCCGCCGGCCGCGACCACCCTGATGACCAACTCCGGCAAGTACGCCCATTACGCCCCGGGCCTGGTGGGGCGCAAGGTGCATTTCGCCAGCCTGGCCGAATGCGTCGATGCCGCGTGCAGTGCCACGGCCAGCGGGCGACTGCCGGCCTGGCTGCAACCTGCTGCCCAACTGGAGAGCCCCGCGCATGTTTGATTACACCTTCCAATGGCGCTCGGCCTTGCGCGCCCTGCCCGATATGCTCGCCGGCGCCGTGGTCACCTTCGAGACCGCCGCCCTGTCGATGATCTTCGGCGTGCTGATCGCCCTGGCCCTGACGGTCATGCGCGAAGCCAGGCATCCGCTGTTGCGCGGCATCGGCAATGGCTGGGTATCGATCGCCCGCAACACTCCCTCGCTGTTCCAGATCTACGTCCTGTACTTCGGCCTCGGGTCGCTGGGCTTGCATGTCAGTTCCTGGCTCGCGTTGCTGGCCGGGATCACCTTCAACAACGCAGGCTACCTGGCGGAAAACTTTCGCGGCGGGCTCAAAGCCGTGCCCCACACCCAGGTGCGTGCCGCACGGTCCCTGGGCATGAGCGCCTTCCAGACCTACCGCATGATCATCGTTCCGCAGCTGCTGCGCATCGTCTTCTACCCGCTGACCAATCAGATGGTCTGGGCGGTGCTGATGACGTCGCTGGGGGTGATCGTCGGGCTGAACAATGACCTGACCGGCGTGACCCAGGAATACAACGTCAAAACCTTCCGCACCTTCGAGTACTTCGCCATCGCGGCGGTGCTGTATTACGCGATTGCCAAGGCGATCGTCGCGACAGCCCGGCTGATGGCCTGGCGGTTGTTCCGTTACTGAGGAGCTGTCCATGTTTGCCACCGATTTTTCCTCGAATGACCTGCTGTTCCTGCTTAACGGGGCCTGGGTCACCCTGCAGCTGACGTTCTGGTCGATCATCCTCGGCTCCCTGGCCGGCCTGCTGTTCGGCCTTTTGCGCGCGCTGTTACCAAGGGCCAGCCTGCCGCTGGCCTGGGTGCTGGATGTGTTTCGCAGCGTGCCGTTGCTGATCCAGTTCGTGCTGTTCAACTCACTCAAAAGCATCGTCGGCCTGAACATCAGCGCCTTCAGCGTCGGCTGCATCGTGCTGGGCGTCTACACGGCGGCGTACTTCACCGAAATCGTGCGCGGCGGCGTGTTGGCCGTGCCGTTCACGGTGCGCCGGGCCAGCCGCTCCCTGGGCCTGAGTTTTCTCCAGGACCTGCGCTGGATCGTCCTGCCGATGGCCACGCGGGTGGCCTTCCCCGGCTGGCTGAACCTGGTGCTCGGGGTCATGAAAGACACCGCGCTGGTGATGTGGATCGGCATCGTCGAACTGCTGCGCGCTTCGCAAACCATCGTGACCCGCATCCAGGAACCGCTGCTGGTGCTGTGCATCGCGGGCCTTATCTACTACGTCATGAGCCTGGTGGTCGCCCGCCTCGGCGCTCGTCTGGAAAGAAGGTGGCAAGAAAATGATTGAGATCGACAACGTACATAAATCCTTCGGCAACCTCGAAGTGGTCAAGGGCGTGAACCTCACGGTGAACAAGGGCGAGGTGGTGTCGATCATCGGCGGCTCCGGCTCCGGCAAATCGACCCTGCTGATGTGCATCAACGGCCTGGAACCGATCCAGAAAGGCAACATCCGCGTCGACGGTGTCGAGGTCCATCACAGCGCCACCGACCTCAACCGCCTGCGGCAGAAGATCGGCATCGTGTTCCAGCAATGGAATGCCTTCCCGCATTTGACCGTGCTGGAAAACGTCATGCTGGCGCCGCGCAAGGTACTGGGCAAAAGCAAGGCCGAAGCTGAAGAACTGGCAGTCAAGCAACTGACCCATGTCGGGCTGGGCGACAAGCTCAAGACCTTCCCCGGCAAGCTGTCAGGCGGTCAGCAGCAACGCATGGCCATCGCCCGTGCCCTGGCGATGTCGCCGGACTACATGCTGTTCGACGAAGCCACCTCGGCCCTCGACCCGCAATTGGTGGGCGAGGTGCTGGACACCATGCGCATGCTCGCCGAAGACGGCATGACCATGGTCCTGGTGACCCACGAGATCCGCTTTGCCCGCGACGTGTCCGACCGCGTGGCGTTCTTTCGCAATGGCCTGGTGCACGAGATCGGCTCGCCCGACCAGGTCATTGGCAATCCGGTGCATGCGGAGACTGCGGCGTTTCTCAAATCAGTGAAGTAACCGGTGGCCCACACCCCCCTGTAGGAGCTGGTCTGTCGGGTCGCCGCATCGCAGCGATGGTCGATGACCCGGGTGGTCTGGATAAACGCGGCGCCCTTGAGAGCATCGCCAGCAGGCTGGCTCCTACAGGGTTCACGGTGTACAGCGATCACGGCAGGTCCACACAGGCACAACAAGGAGCAAAGCATGCGTTCATCAAAAGTCATCCATGTCGTCAGCTGCCACGCCGAAGGCGAGGTCGGCGATGTGATTGTCGGCGGTGTCGCGCCACCGCCAGGCGCTACCGTGTGGGAGCAGTCGCGCTGGATCGCCAGGGATGAAACCCTGCGCAACTTCGTGCTCAACGAGCCGCGTGGCGGGGTGTTCCGTCACGTCAACCTGCTGGTGCCGGCCAAGGACCCGCGGGCGCAGATGGCCTGGATCATCATGGAGCCGGCCGACACGCCGCCGATGTCCGGTTCAAATTCGTTGTGCGTGGCCACGGTGTTGCTCGACAGCGGCATCCTGCCGATGACCGAACCGCAAACCCGTCTGGTGCTGGAAGCCCCCGGTGGGTTGATCGAGGCCGTGGCCGACTGCCGTGACGGCAAGGTCGAACGGGTGGAAATCAAGAACGTGCCCTCCTTCGCCGATCGCCTGGATGCCTGGATCGAAGTCGAGGGCATCGGTTCGCTACAGGTCGATACGGCTTACGGTGGCGACAGTTTCGTGATCGCCGATGCCAAGGGCCTGGGCTTTTCCATCCGCCCGGACGAGGCCGCCGACCTGGTAGCGGTCGGGCTGAAAATCACCCGTGCTGCCAACGAACAGCTGGGCTTCGTTCATCCGCTTAACCCCGATTGGTCGCACATCTCGTTCTGCCAGATCGCCGCGCCCATCGTCCATGAAAATGGCATCGCCACCGGTGCCAACGCGGTGGTCATTCAACCGGGCAAAATCGACCGCTCGCCCACCGGCACCGGTTGCTCCGCACGCATGGCGGTGATGCAGGCCAAGGGCTTGATGCAGGTGGGCGAACGCTTTATCGGGCGTTCGATCATCGGTTCCGAGTTCCACTGCCGCATTGATTCGCTGACCGAAGTGGCCGGCCGTGCTGCCATTTATCCGTGCATTTCCGGGCGAGCCTGGATCACCGGCACCCACCAACTGTTGCTCGATCCAAGCGATCCTTGGCCACAGGGCTATCGCCTTTCGGATACTTGGCCCGGTGCTTGATATCAATGCAAAGCCTTTGTGGCGAGGGACCTTGCTCCCTCGCCACAGGGGTCTTCACCAGACCAACGGCTGAAAAAACCATCAATTGAATGAAAAAAGCACTAGCCGAAATCTTTCACTTTAAATATCGTATACGAAATACTTTAACGAACCGGAGGCAACAATGAGCAAGCGAATCAACTGGAGTGGCGTCTTCCCCGCAGTGACCACTCAATTCAACGATGACTTCACCATTAACCTGGATAAAACCCACCAGGTGATTTCCAACGTCATCCGTGATGGCGTGTCGGGCCTGGTGGTCTGCGGTTCGGTCGGTGAAAACACCTCGCTGACCGCCGAAGAGAAAATCGCCGTGACTGAAGTGGCCGTGGACGCTTCCCGCGGTCGCGTACCGGTGATCTGCGGCGTCGCCGAATTCACCAGCGTGCAAGCGGCCAAGGTCGCCAACGCCGTGCGCAAGGTCGGCGTCGACGGTGTGATGCTGATGCCGGCGCTGGTCTACGGCTCCAAGCCGTTCGAGACCGCCGAGCACTACCGCTACGTGGCGAAAAACGCCGACGTGCCATTGATGGTCTACAACAACCCGCCGATCTACAAAAACGACGTCACCCCGGACATCCTGATTTCCCTGGCCGACTGCGACAACGTGGTGTGCTTCAAGGATTCGTCTGGCGATACCCGTCGTTTCATCGACGTGCGCAATGAAGTCGGTGACCGTTTCGTGCTGTTCGCCGGTCTCGATGACGTCGTGCTGGAAAGCATCGCCGTCGGTGCCGAGGGCTGGGTGTCGGGCATGTCCAACGTGTTCCCCAAAGAAGGCGAAACCATCTTCCGCCTGGCCAAGGCCGGGCGCTTTGCCGAAGCCATGCCGATCTACGAATGGCTGATGCCGATCCTGCACCTCGATGCCCGTGCCGACCTGGTGCAGTGCATCAAGCTGTGTGAAGCCATCGCCGGTCGCGGCAGCGCCCTGACCCGTCCGCCACGCCTGGCCCTGCCGGAAGCCGATCGGGTGTTCGTCGAGCAGATCATGGCCAAGGCCCTGGCCAACCGTCCGCAGTTGCCGGACGTCGGTCTCTGAGTGATTGCCGGGCGGGCCCTCTGCGGGTCCGGCCCGGCTGCCTGTTTTTTGCGCCTCTACAGGGAACGTCATCATGTCCAACGCTCAACACATTCAAAGCGCAACCACACCCTCGGGACTCAAGCGCGTCGTGGCCGCGGCCATGGCCGGCACTGTCGCCGAGTGGTATGAATTCTTTCTCTACGGGACGGCTTCGGCACTGGTGTTCGGCCAGTTGTTCTTCCGCCAGACCGACAGCCCCATCGACGGCATCATTGCCGCCTTCGCCCTCTATGCCGTGGGCTTTCTCGCCCGCCCGCTGGGTGGCCTGGTGTTCGGTCACTACGGTGACAAGTTCGGCCGCAAGCGCCTGCTGCAACTGAGCCTGGTGGTGGTCGGCATCACCACATTCCTGATGGGCTGCCTGCCCGGTTTCGAACAGATCGGCTATGCCGCGCCGGTGTTGCTGGTGCTGCTGCGCCTGATCCAGGGCTTCGCCTTTGGCGGCGAATGGGGCGGTGCGATTCTGCTGGTGTCGGAACACTGCCCGGATAACCGCCGTGGGTTCTGGGCCAGTTGGCCGCAAGCCGGTGTACCCGCCGGCAACCTGGTGGCCACGGTCGCCCTGCTGCTGTTGTCATCGAACCTGTCGGAGCAGCAATTCCTCGCCTGGGGCTGGCGCGTGGCGTTCTGGTTCTCGGCGGTGGTGGTGCTGATCGGCTACTGGATTCGCACCAGTGTCGATGACGCCCCGATCTTCAAGGAAGCCCAGGCCCGCCAGGCACAGACCCGCCAGCAACAACTGGGGGTGGTGGAAGTGCTGCGCCACCACTGGCGTTCGGTGCTGGTGGGCATCGGCGCGCGGTTCGCCGAAAACATCCTCTACTACACCGTGGTGACGTTCTCGATCACCTACCTGAAGCTGGTGGTGCACAAGGACACCTCGGAAATCCTGTTGCTGATGTTCGGCGCTCACCTGTTGCACTTCTTCCTGATTCCGCTGATGGGCTACCTGTCGGACCTGGTCGGACGCAAACCGGTGTACCTGGTCGGTGCGGTGCTCACCGCTTTCTGGGGCTTCGTCGGCTTCCCGATGATGGACACGGGCAACAACTGGCTGATCATGGCGGCCATCACCCTGGGCCTGGCCATCGAGTCCATGACCTACGCACCCTACTCGGCGCTGATGGCCGAGATGTTCCCGACGCACGTGCGCTACACCGCGTTGTCGCTGTGCTACCAGGTGGCGCCGATCTTCGCCGGCTCCCTGGCCCCGCTGATCGCCATCACCCTGCTCAACAAGTACCACAGCTCGACACCGATCGCCTGGTACCTGGTCGGCGCCGCACTGATCTCCATTGTCGCCGTCGGCCTGACCCGCGAGACCCGTGGCAAGTCGCTGCGCTCGGTGGATGCCGAGTCGGCGGCGCGCATCGCCGCGCTGGACCCGGCCTCGACTAACCCGCGTCGGGCTGATTCGCTGGCGTGAGCTTTTTACCTGTAGGAGCGAGCCCGCTCGCGAAGAACATAGGGACAACGCGTTAATTCAGAAAGCACGCGTAATCGTTGACGTCCATCGCGAGCAAGCTCGCTCCTACAAGGGTTCCATTCCTCATTTGCGACAGGAGTACTCAATGTCCGGGATCCTCGGCCACAACTACATCGGCGGTGCGCGCAGTGCCGCTGGCAGCATCGCCTTGCACAGCCGTGACGCCAGCACAGGCGAAGCGCTGCCCTACTCGTTCATGCAAGCCACGGCGGAGGAAGTGGACGCCGCCGCCCAGGCCGCCGCGTTCGCTTACCCGGCCTTTCGCAACCTGCCGGCAGTGCGCCGGGCGGATTTCCTCGACGCCATAGCCGCGCAACTGGATGCACTGGATGAACGTTTCATAACCCTGGTCACTCGCGAAACCGCGTTGCCGAGCGCACGCATTCAAGGTGAGCGCGCACGCACCAGTGGCCAGATGCGCCTGTTCGCCCAGGTCCTGCGTCGCGGCGATTTCTACGGGGCGCGCATCGACCGCGCCCTGCCCGACCGTCAACCGTTGCCACGGGTCGACCTGCGCCAGTACCGGATCGGCGTCGGCCCGGTCGCGGTGTTCGGCGCGAGCAATTTCCCGCTGGCCTTCTCCACGGCCGGCGGCGATACCGCAGCCGCCCTGGCCGCCGGGTGCCCGGTGGTGTTCAAGGCCCACAGCGGCCACATGGCGACCGCCGACATCGTCGCCGATGCGATCATCCGCGCCGCCGAGCAGACCGGTATGCCCAAAGGCGTGTTCAACATGATCTACGGGGCCGGCGTTGGTGAAGCACTGGTCAAGCATCCGGCGATTCAGGCAGTCGGCTTCACCGGTTCGCTCAAGGGCGGCCGTGCGTTATGCGACATGGCGGCGGCGCGGCCACAACCGATTCCGGTCTTCGCCGAAATGAGCAGCATCAACCCGGTGGTGGTATTGCCCGAAGCCCTGCGCCTGCGCGGCGAAACCATTGCCGGCGAACTGGTCGCTTCGGTGGTCCAGGGCTGCGGTCAGTTCTGTACCAATCCGGGGTTGGTGATCGGTATCCGTTCCCCGCACTTCAGCGCATTCAGCGCCCGGCTCGCGACCCTGATGGCCGGGCAGCCCGCGCAAACCATGCTCAACGCCGGCACCCTCGGCAGCTATGAGAAAGGTGTGCAGGCCTTGCTCAACCATTCAGGGGTGACCCACCTGGCCGGTCAGGACCAACAGGGCAATCAGGCGCGACCGCAACTGTTCAAGGCCGATGTCAGCCTGTTGCTGCGGGGTGATCCGCTGCTGCAGGAAGAAGTGTTCGGCCCGACCACCCTTCTGGTCGAAGTGGCCGACGAGGCTCAGCTGCAACAGGCCCTGAACTGTTTGCACGGGCAACTCACCGCGACCCTGATAGGCGAGGCAGAGGATCTGCAGGAGCATGGGCAATTGCTGGGGCTGCTGGAACAAAAGGTTGGCCGGGTGTTGTTCAACGGCTACCCCACCGGCGTCGAAGTCTGTGACGCGATGGTGCATGGCGGTCCCTACCCGGCCACCTCCGATGCCCGTGGCACCTCGGTCGGCAGCCTGGCCATCGAGCGTTTCCTGCGCCCGGTGTGCTACCAGAACTGCCCGGAAGCACTGTTACCCGACGCCCTGAAAAACGCCAATCCACTGGGCATCGCCCGACTGGTCGACGGCACCAGCCACCGCGACCCGATCTGAAAAACCCCAAAAAACCTGTAGGAGCTGGCTTGTCGGGGCGCCGCATCGCAGCGAAGGTCGCTACCGAAAACGCGTACTGCCTGAATAAACGCGGCACCCTTGAGTCCTTCGCCAGCAGGCTGGCTCCTACAGGTTGATCTGCCGCCCCGGAATGTTGTGGGCGACTTCTGCAGGTCAGCAATCAGGCCAGCAGTGCCTTGAGGTCGTTGTACAGCGCTTCGGGAATCTGCACCCCTTCCGCCAGGCTGCGCGCCCGTGCCGCATAACGGCGCTGCGACGGCAAACGTGCGCCCTGTCCTTCAATGCCCTGAAACAACGATTCGGCCCTGGCCAGATGTACCGGCGCCGAGTCGCCCAGAAAGCGTCGGGGATCCAGTGCGATGATGAGTTCGCCATGGTACGGCGAAGACTTGCTGCCGGCGTCGTAAGCCAGCGATTCAGCGCTGGTCAGGTCGCCGATCAACGGCCCGGCGATCAGCTCGACCATGGCCGCCAGCGCCGAGCCCTTGTGCCCGCCAAACGTCAGCATCGCACCGCTGTCGAGCACCACGTTGGCATCGGTCGTCGGCTGTCCCTGCGCGTCCACGCCCCAGCCTTCGGGGATCGCTTTGCCGGCGCGGCGGTGCAGTTCGATGTCGCCCCGGGCGATGGCGCTGGTGGCAAAGTCGAACACGAAAGGGTCCTGTCCCGCCCGAGGCCAGCCGAAGGCAATGGGATTGGTGCCGAACACCGGCAGACGTCCCCCGGCCGGCGCTACCCAGGCATGGCTCGGGTTGCACGCCAGCGCGACCAGCCCCTCTGCGGTCAGTTGCTCGATCTCCACCCACAGCGCGGAAAAATGCACGCAGCGGTTGATCGCCAGTGCGGCAATACCATTGGCTCGGGTTTTCTGTGCCAGAAACGGCAACCCCGCCTTGAACGCCAACTGCGAGAATCCACCCCCCGCATCCACCCGCACAATCGACGGTGCCTGGTCGATCACCTGCGGCTCGGCCATGGCCGACACCTTGCCGGCCCGCAGGGAATTCACGCACCCCAGAATCCGGTACAAACCATGGGAGGCGCAGCCATCTCGCTCGCCGGCGATCACCGTCGCCGCCACCGCTTGCGCATGGGCCAGATTAAAACCGTTGTGCAACAGGATCGATTCGGCCAACTCACGGGCTTCGATCAGGCTCAGTTGGATCATGGTCATCTCCTTGAACAGACCGTTCAGGGTGGTCTGTTCAAGGCGAGCTGGCTTGATGGGTTTGGGCACAGGGGATGACGAAATCGGCACAGGGCAATTCTGGACGGTCGCCCTGACCATCAATGGGGGTCATTTGACGAGTCGCTTTTCCTTCGATGGCCGGTAACCGAAGTACGCGCTGTAGCACTTGCTGAAATGACTGGGTGAAACAAAGCCACAGGCCACCAGCACATCGACCTGGGACAGCTCGGTGTGCTGGAGCAGCCGGCGCGCTTCAGTGATCCGCAGCTCCATGTAGTAGCGTTGCGGCGTCGTGCCCAACTGCTCCCGGAACAAGCGTTCCAGTTGTCGACGGGAACGGCCTGCATAGACCGCCAGTTGCTCCAGCTCCAGAGGCTCCTCGAGGTTGGCGTCCATCAACTTCACCACCTCGCGCAAGGGCGCACTCACGCAGATATTTTCAGTGGGCTTGATACGCCGGTAGCGAGACTCTTCGAAAGCCAGGATGTCCTCGATACCCTCAACCAGTGCTTTGTCGTGCAGACCCTTGATCCAGCCCAACGCCATGTGGAATGCCCCGGAAGGGCTGGACGCCGTGAGCCGGTCACGATCGATGATGTAGGGCTCGCTGCTGACTTGCGTCGCCTTGCAGAACTCCGCGAGCGCCGGACGATGTTCGGGGTGAATGGCGCAGCGGTAACCGTCGAGCAAACCGGCCTTGCCGAGGAACCACGCACCATTCCACAACCCGGCCAGACTGACACCCTGCTCTGCTGCGGTTCTCAGCAGGTTGATAAAACCCTCACTGGCCTTGAGTTCCGTCCGATAGCCACCGCAAATGACCAGCAGATCCAGCACCTTGATCTCCGAACAGTCGAGTCTGGCATCGGGGCGAATCACCAGTCCCAGATCGCTGACGACCTCGCCTTCGTTCAGGCCAAAGGTTCGCGAAGAAAACGCCTCCGGGCGTAGAAGATTCGCCGTGACGAAGGTATCCAGCGCCTGGGTAAACGCCGGCAGCGAGAAATGTTCGAGCAGCAGGAATCCTGTTCGAACCGTTCGCTGGCCGCCTGTGTGCTCATTGAGATAACGAAGGTTTTTCCCCTTCATGCCTCCGCTGAATTGCCGTCGTTCGATCAATGCCCGACCCACTCCGTTACGTTACGACCATGCCTTGAATGTGTTGGTAAAACGCGATGCCAGACAGTTGAGACTAGGGTGCCTCCTCCCCCAAGACATCTTGCGCCCAACTGAGGGCGGCCACGACAGTAGGGAAACCGATCGTGCTGGTCAATGCGATCAGTGCATGGCGGATTTCCTCCGGCGTTGCCCCCGCTTGCGCGGCCCGCCGGGCATGACTGTGGACAGCGCCTTCGGAATGGATGGCCGCCGCCGCGCCAAGCTGGACCAACTGGACCACTTTTTCCTCCAGCGGCCCCGCCTCACGCACGGCCGCGCCCAATGCCTGCACGGCGTCCAGGTACTGCGGGTATTGCTGCTTGAGGTGTCGGTAGGTGTTGTGCTCTTTCTTCTTTGCCATCTCTTTTCTCCTCGCGAGCCCGTGCCGGCCTGCACCGATGGGTCCGTTCCCGGCAGTGTTCAGCAGACTCATAAAGGCTTCGATCAGCGAAACTTGCGAAAAGCAACAGTAGGCTAAGCTTAGTGCAGCTTATTGCTCACGATGCTCGCATCTGCAGGTTTTGGGTTTTTCTGGAGAGCGTCTGCAACAGCTGATTCAGACAGGCCCAACACCATTTGCGCAGGACTTGCCGTGATGACCGAGCCTCTCCTCAGTTTTGACGAACTCAAGCGTGCTGCCGCTTCCGGCGAAATCGACACCGTCCTGGTGTGCATGGTCGACATGCAGGGTCGACTGGTCGGCAAGCGATTCCAGGTCGAGTTTTTCATCGACAGCGGCCATGAAGAAACCCACTGCTGCAATTACCTGCTCGCCGACGACATCGACATGGAGCCGGTGCCCGGTTATGCCGCCGCCAGCTGGAGCAAAGGCTACGGCGACTTCGTGCTAAAGCCCGACATGAGCACCCTGCGTCGGGTGCCCTGGCTTGAATGCACGGCGCTGGTGCTCTGCGATGTGCTCGACCATCACCATCGACGGGACCTGCCGCACAGCCCCCGGGCGATCCTGAAAAAGCAGGTCGAGCGCCTGCGTGAGCGCGGCTACACCGGGATGTTCGCCTCGGAGCTGGAGTTCTACCTGTTCGACGAAAGCTACGAAGCCATCCACAAGCGCAACTACCACAAGCCGAAAACCGCCGGTCACTACATCGAGGACTACAACATCCTGCAGACCACCCGCGAAGAGCCGGTGCTGCGGGCGATTCGCAAGCACCTGCAGGCGTCCGGCATTCCCGTGGAGAACTCCAAGGGCGAATGGGGACCGGGCCAGGAAGAAATCAACATCCGATACGCCGATGCCATGACCATGGCCGACCATCACGTCATCATCAAGCATGCCTGCAAGGAGATCGCGCAACTGCAAGGCAAGGCGATCACGTTCATGGCCAAGTGGCGCTATGACGCCGCCGGTTCCAGTAGCCACATCCACAATTCGCTGTGGGACAAGAACGCCAGGAAACCTCTTTTCTACGATGCCAAGGCCGAGTTCGGCATGTCGAAACTGATGCGTGCCTGGGTGGCCGGGCAGCTCAAATACGCCAACGACATCACCTGTTTTCTTGCCCCCTACATCAACTCCTACAAGCGCTTTCAGGCCGGCACCTTCGCACCGACCCGCGCGGTGTGGAGCCGCGACAACCGCACCGCAGGCTTTCGCCTGTGTGCCGAGGGCAGCAAATCCATCCGCATCGAATGCCGCATTGGCGGCGCCGATCTCAATCCCTACCTGGCCTTCGCCGCGTTGATCGCGGCCGGGCTGGCGGGGATCGACGAGAAGCTCGACCTCGCCCCACCCTTCGAGGGTGACGCCTATCTCGACGAGCAACTGCCCGAAGTCTCCAAGACCTTGCGCGAGGCCAGTGCCGCCCTCCAGGGCTCGAGCATGTTGCGCGAAGCCTTCGGTGATGAAGTGGTTGACCACTATGTGCACACCGCCGAATGGGAACAGAAAGAGTACGACCGGCGGGTGACCGATTGGGAATTGCAGCGCGGCTTCGAGCGCTATTGAGACCGACATGCCTTCGATGATTCAACTGATCTCCCCGGTTGATGGCCGGGTTTACGCCGAGCGCCAGTATGCCGATGCGGCACAGATCGAACAGGCCCTGGCGGATGCCAGCGCCGCCCAGGCGCAATGGAAACGCCGGCCACTGAGCGAGCGCGCGGCGTATTGCAGCGCGGCGGTGGACGCGATGCTGGCCATGAGAGACGAGATCGTCCCGGAGCTGGCCTGGCAAATGGGCCGGCCAGTGCGCTTCGGCGCAGGTGAGCTGCGGGGTTTCGAAGAGCGCGCGCGGTACATGATCGCCATTGCCCCAGAGGCCCTGGCAGCGGTTGAACCCGCGCCCATCGCCGGTTTTCGCCGGTTGATCAAACGTGAACCACTGGGCACGGTACTGGTGATCGCGCCCTGGAACTACCCCTACCTCACCGCCGTCAACACGATTATCCCGGCGTTGATGGCCGGCAACGCCGTCATCCTCAAACACGCTTCGCAAACCCTGCTGGTGGGCGAGCGGTTTGCCACCGCCATGCACCGCGCCCACTTGCCGCCCGGGCTGTTCCAGAACCTGTTGCTCGATCATGGCCAGACCACCGCGATCATTGCCAGCGGGCAGGTGCAGCAGGTTAATTTCACCGGATCGGTGGAAGCCGGCCGGGCCATGGAAAGCGCGGCCACGGGACGCTTCCTCGGCATGGGCCTGGAACTTGGCGGCAAGGACCCTGCCTACGTGCGGGCAGACGCCGATCTCGAACAGGCGGCAGAAAACCTGGTGGACGGCAGCTTCTTCAACTCCGGGCAAAGCTGCTGCGCCGTGGAGCGCATCTATGTCGATCAAACAATCTACCCGGCCTTTGTCGAGCGCTTCGTCGAACTGACCCGCCAGTACGTGCTCGGCAATCCACTGGACCCGGCCACCACCCTCGGTCCGCTGGTGACGCCTGGCGCGGCGGTCTTCGTGCGTGCCCAAATCGCCGAGGCCCTGGCCCAGGGCGCCAGGGCGCTGATCGATCCACTGGCTTTTGCCGCCGACGTACCGGGCAGCGCTTACCTCGCGCCGCAGGTGCTGGTCGATGTCACCCATCACATGTCCGTCATGCGCGATGAAAGCTTTGGTCCGGTGGTCGGCATCATGCCGGTGACCGGCGACGACGAGGCGATCGCTTTGATGAACGACAGCGAGTTCGGGCTCAGCGCCTCAATCTGGACCCAGGACCTCGCCGCCGCCGAACGCCTGGGCAACGAGATCGACACCGGCACCCTGTTCATGAATCGCTGCGATTACCTGGACCCGGCCCTGGCCTGGACGGGCGTGAAGAACAGCGGGCGCGGCGTGACCCTGTCACGGATGGGCTACGAACACCTGACCCGCGCCAAATCCTTCCATCTGCGCCACGAGATCTGAGCCATGAGCCTGACCGGAAACTGGAACTACCCCACGAGCATTCGCTTTGGTGTCGGCCGCATCGCCGAGCTGGCCGAGGTCTGCCGCAGCCAGGGGATCCTGCGACCGCTGCTGGTGACCGACAGTGGCCTGGCGCGAGCACCGATCACCACGGCGACCCTCGATGCCCTGCGCGCCGACGGCCTCGCTGTGGCGCTGTTCTGCGACCTCAAGCCCAACCCGGTCGAAGCCAACCTGGCCGGCGGGCTCGACGCCTGGCGCGCCGGCAAACACGACGGTGTGATCGCCTTCGGCGGTGGCAGCGGCCTGGACATGGGCAAGCTCATTGCGTTCATGAGCGGCCAGACCCGCCCGGTCTGGGATTTCGAAGACATCGGCGACTACTGGACCCGCGCCGATGAAAGCCGCATCGCCCCGATCATCGCGGTGCCGACCACGGCGGGTACGGGTTCTGAAGTGGGCCGTGCGGCGGTGATCATCGACGAAGAAAGCCACACCAAACGGATCATCTTCCATCCGAAAATGATGCCCCGCGTAGTCATCAGTGACCCGGCAATGACCGTCGGCATGCCGGCCAAAGTCACCGCCGGTACCGGCATGGATGCCTTGGCGCACTGTCTGGAGGCGTACTGTGCGCCGGGATTCCACCCCATGGCCGATGGCATCGCGGTCGAAGGCATGCGCCTGGTGACCAACGCACTGGTGAGGGCCGTGCATACCCCTTCGGACCTCGACGCGCGCGGGCAAATGCTCGCGGCCGCAGCGATGGGGGCCACCGCCTTCCAGAAAGGCCTGGGTGGCATGCACGCCCTCGCCCATCCGATTGGTGCGTTGTACGACACCCATCACGGCATGACCAACGCCACCCTGATGCCCTACGTGCTGAAATTCAATCGCCCGGCCATTGAAGAGCGCATCACCCGCCTGGCCGCTTATTTGCGTTTGCCCTCGCCGGGCTTCGACAGCTTTCTGGCCTTCGTCCTCAAATTGCGCAAGGACATCGGCGTGCCCCACACCCTGTTTGAGCTGGGGGTGGACGATAAACAAGCCGACCTGATCGCGGACATGGCCGTTGTCGATCCATCGGCCGGCGGCAACCCGCTGCCGATGACCAGGGCCGGCGCGGCGGAAATTTTCGACGCGGCGTTCCACGGCCGTCTGTAGGAGCGAGCCGGCTCCGGGCGGCGTTCCGACGATGGGCGTTAACGATGACGCGTGCTTTCTGGATAAACGCGGCGCCCTCGAGGCCATCGCGAGCGGGCTCGCTCCTACAGTCTGATTTCAATGACCACGAAACCCGCGACCGGCAGCGATCCCCAGTAGGAGCTGGCTCTGCGTTTTTTGCGAACTTCAATGCGATCACCTGAAGGTTTCGTCTACCCTCACAAAGCGCCCTGCAGCAATCCACTGGCAGCGGGCGCATTGTCATTCTTCCGTTAATGCACCGGAGAACCTCCATGCTCAAGCGTACCCTGGCATTGGCCGTCGGCTTGACCCTGTCTGTTTGCACCCTGCTGGCCCACGCTGCCGACACCTTGAAAGTCAGCGCGATTCCTGACGAAGCCCCGACCGAACTGCTGCGCAAGTTCAAGCCTTTGGGTGTCTATCTGGAGCAAAAACTGGGGATGAAGGTCGAGTTCGTGCCGGTGAGCGACTATCCGGCGGTGGTCGAGGCGCTGGCCACCGACCGCATCGATCTGGCCTGGCTCGGTGGCTTTACGTTCGTGCAGGCGCGCCTGAAAACCGGCAACGCAATACCACTGGTACAGCGTGAGCAGGACGCCCAGTTCACCAGCAAATTCATCACCGCCGACCCGACCGTCAAATCCCTGGCCGATCTCAAGGGCAAGAGCTTTGCCTTTGGCTCGGTGTCTTCGACCTCGGGCAGCCTGATGCCGCGCTATTTCATGCTCAAGGATGGCATCAAGCCGGAAACGTATTTCAGCCGCGTCGGCTACTCCGGCGCCCATGACGCCACGGTGGCCTGGGTCCAGGCCGGCAAGGTCGATGCCGGGGTGTTGAACGCCAGCGTCTGGGAAAAACTGGTGGCGGCCGGCAAGGTCGACACCACCAAGGTCAGGGTGTTTGCCACCACCCCGGCCTACTTCGATTACAACTGGACCGTGCGCGGAACCCTCGACCCGGCCCTCGCAGCGAAGATCAAGGCCGCCTTCCTCGCCCTCGACCCGACGAAACCGGCGGACAAGGAGATTCTCGATCTGCAAGCCGCCAGCCGCTTCATCGAAACCAAGCCCGAAAACTACAAGGGCATCGAGGAAGCCGCACGCGCCGCCGACCTGCTCAAATGACATTGCACTTGAGTGGCGTCAGCCTGACCCACAGCAACGGCGTCCATGCCTTGCGGGGCCTGGACCTGCACATCGGCGCCAACGAACAGGTGGCTATCATCGGCCCGTCCGGCGCCGGCAAGTCGAGCCTGCTCAACCTGCTGGCCACCGCGCTGCGACCCAGCAGTGGCGAATTGCAAGTGCTGGGCGAACGGGCCTGGCAGCTGTCGGCCCGGCAGCGTCAGCGCCTGCGTGCGCGCATCGGCCTGGTGCATCAAGCGCCCCCGCTGCCGCCCCGCCAACGCGTGGTCACGGCGGTACTGGCCGGGAAGATCGGTCAGTGGGGCCTGGGCAAAAGCCTGCTGAACCTGGTGCATCCACTGGACATTCCCGGCGCTCGCGCGGCGTTGACCCGGCTGGACCTGAGCGACAAATTGTTCACGCAATGCCAGCAATTGTCCGGTGGTCAGTTGCAGCGCGTGGGCATTGCCCGCGTGTTGTACCAAGCGCCCGAGGTGCTGCTGGCCGATGAGCCGGTGTCGGCCATGGACCCGGTGCTGGCCGAGCACACGCTGTCGGTCCTCTGCCGTCATGCCCGCGAACACAACGTCACCCTGGTCGCCAGCCTGCATGCGGTGGAACTGGCGCTGGCGCACTTTTCGCGGATCATCGGCTTGCGCGACGGGCAAATCCTGTTCGATCTGCCGGCCAGCCAGGTCGACCGCGATCTGCTCGACAAGCTCTACGCCAACGAGCAACTGCAAGTCTCCCCGGTTGCTCCGCCGCCCTTGAGCGTGCAGATACCCCGATGCTGACGCGTGACAACCGCGACCCCGCCGCCGGGGCGCGCCTGCTGCTCAGCCTGCTGGCGATTGCCCTGTTGTGGCCGGGCATCCACTTCAGCGAGCTGGACCTGAGCGTGCTGCTGGCGGGTGACAGTCAGAGCGAGATAGGCCGTTTCGTCTCCGCCTTCTGGCCTCCGGCCCACGGCGAAGAATTCCTTGAGCTATTAGTGCAAGCGACCTTACAGACCCTGGCCATCGCCACGGCGGGCTTGGCCCTGGCCTTGTTGTTGGCCGTCCCCGCCAGCCTGCTGGCCAGTCGGGCGCTGTCGCTGTCGGCGGCGTCCCGTGCCGGACGCCCGAGCCCCTGGGCTCAATTGCTGCGCTGGCCGGTGCGCGGCTTATTGATCTTCCTGCGCAGCGTGCCGGAAATCGTCTGGGCCCTGTTGTTCGTGCGTGCCGTCGGCCTTGGCCCCACGGCTGGGGTGCTGGCCATCGCCATCACCTACAGCGGCATGCTGGGCAAGGTCTACGCGGAGATTTTCGAGTCGGTCGACCAGCGCCCGGCCCACGCGTTGCTGCAAGCGGGCAGTGGCCGGCTCGCGGCGTTTGCCTACGGGATCTTGCCCAATGTCGCGGCGGAGTTGCTGTCGTACACGGTGTATCGCTGGGAATGCGCGATTCGCGCCTCGGTGGTGATGGGTTTCGTCGGGGCCGGTGGCCTGGGCCAGCAGATGGATCTGTCGCTGCGCATGTTCGCCAGCGGTGAAGTCGCCAGCCTGTTGCTGACGTTCCTCGTGCTGGTCCTGCTTGCCGATCAACTCAGTCGCCTGCTGCGCTGGAGGCTGGCATGAATCGCCTGATCAATCTGGCGCTGCTCCTGGGCATCGGCGCCGCCATCGTCGCTTCATTCAGCTACCTGGGCATCGACCTCGGCGAATTGGGCGCCAGCGGCAATCTGAAACAGATGGGCGCCTACGCGCAGCGATTTCTCAGCCCGGACCTGAGCGCGGATCATCTGCAAGCCATCGGCCGTGGCGCCCTGGAAACCATCGCCATGTCAGCCTTGGGCACCCTGCTCGCGGCGGTGTTCGGCCTGCTGTTGGCATTGCCCGCCGCCGGGCGCTTCGGCTGGCCGTTCAAAAGCGCTTCGCGCCTGCTGCTCAATGCCCTGCGTGCGGTGCCGGAGCTGGTATGGGCGGCGCTGATGGTGCTGGCCGCCGGGCTCGGCCCGAACGCCGGGACCCTGGCGTTGGCGCTGCACACCACCGGCGTGCTCGGTCGCCTGTTCGCCGAGGCCCTGGAAAACACCCCGCCACAACCGGCCGAGGCGATTCGCCTGCAAGGCGGCAATGCGCTGTGGGCGTTCTGTTACGGCACCCTGCCCAACCTGCTGCCGCAATTGCTGGCCTACATCCTGTACCGCTGGGAGAACAATATCCGCATGGCCAGTGTGCTGGGTTTCGTCGGTGCGGGCGGTCTGGGGCAGATGCTGTATGTCAGCCTCAGCCTGTTCCAGGAAGCGCAGGCCAGCACGGTGATTCTGGCCATGCTGTTGCTGGTGTTCGCCGTCGATTCGCTGAGCAGCTGGAGTCGCCAACGCTGGGTCAAGGCCTGAGTCCAGGCTTCGCTGATTTTGCTGACGCTGGTGATTGGCCGGTTCCAGACCGTCTCGTATTGGGCGGTCTGGATAATCGATAACAGCGGCCTCGGGGTCACCAGCGCCCGGCAATGACTGCCCGGCATCCGCATGGAGTTGCAACGAAGGCCTGGACCGCCCGCGCCTACAGGTTTGCCTGGCGCTGCCGGTAAATCCGTTCGGCGGCGAGCAATTGTTCGCGGTCATTGACCCCGCGCACATCGTCCTCCTCCACTTCCACCGCCGTCACCGGCAAACCGGCACCGTTGGCCACGGTCACGACATCGGTCAGGTAATACTCGCCCTGGGCGTTTTGCTTGCCGATGCGTTCCAGCAGCCAGAGACAGCTGTCGGCGCGCAGGCCCATGACCCCGCCGTTGCAGAAGCTGACTTGCAACTCCTCTGCACTGGCGTCCTTGGCCTCGCGGATAGCCCGCAAATGGCCGTCCTCCACCAGCAAGCGTCCGTAGGGTCCAGGCTGATCGGTGTAAAACCCGGCGACTGCCACCGCCGCGCCATCGATCAAGGCCTGACGCAACCGCGAAAGCGTCTGCGCACTGATCAGCGGTGAGTCTCCGAACAGCACCAACACACAGCCCTGCTCGTGGGCCTGCAAGGCTCCACGGGCGGCGAGCAGTGCGTGGGCGGTACCCAACTGTTCATGCTGAGTAAACAGCCGCGCGGTCGGTGCCGCCTGTCGCAGGTAGTCGGCCACGACAGGCCCACCCGCACCGAGCACCACTGCCACCTGCTCGATGCCGGCGGCCTCGACCGCCGCCAGCACATGGCCGAGCAGCGGTCGATCGCCCACCGCGTGCATGACCTTCGGCAGCGGCGACCGCATGCGAGTGCCCTGCCCGGCGGCGAGAATCACCGCCAGGGTCGGCCAGCCAACGTTGTCCGTCATGACAAATCCCCCCCAATGCGTCAACGCCTCACGCCGGATCGCGATAGAACACATCGTCGGCATACGGATACCACCAGTCCTGGATCTTGGGCTGGTGATCGATGATGACCATTTTCGAGCGGCGGAACGCTTCCAGTCCCTGGCGTCCCAGCTCGCGCCCCAGGCCGGACATCTTCCAGCCACCAAACGGCAGCGCGTCGTTGTCGATCAACGGGTTGTTGACCCAGACCATCCCCGACTCCAGGCGATCGGCGGCCTCCATCGCTTCGGCAAGGTCGGTGGTGAACAACGAAGCACCCAGGCCAAACGGCGAGTCGTTGGCCAAGCGCACGGCTTCGTCGAAATCGTTGACACGACAGATCGCCGCCACCGGGCCAAAACACTCCTCCTTAAGGATCGCCATGTCACCGGTGACGCCGGTCAGAATGGTCGGTTCATAGAACCAGCCGACGCTGTGCTGTGGCGGTATACGCCCGCCACAAACCAGCGTCGCGCCCTTGGCCAGGGCGTCGTCGACCAGGCGCATGACTTTGTTGCGCGCCGCCTCGCTGACCATCGGCCCGATTTCCGTACGCTCCAGGCCATGGCCGATGCGCAAGGCGCGGGTACGCTCGGCAAACTTCGCGACAAACGCGTCGTGGATCTCATCGACCACGTAGAAGCGTTCCGCCGAGGTGCAGATCTGTCCGCTCAGATGGAACGCGGCGGTCACGGCGCCCGCAGCGGCCACCTCCAGCGGCGCATGTCGGGAGACGATCAACGGGTCGCTGCCCCCGGCCTCGATCACACAGGGTTTCATCTGCTGCGCGCACGCCACTGCAACAGCCTGGCCAGCGGCGACGCTGCCGGTAAAGGCCACGGCGTGGGTCTGCGCTGACTTCACCAGTAACTGCGCGGTGGCGGCATCGCCCGGCACGCAAGACATCAGCCCCGGCAGCAGTGAGGTGAAATGCTCCATGAACTTGAGGGTGCACAAGGTCGTGGCTTCCGCCGGCTTGACGATGCAGGCGTTGCCCGCCGCCAGCGAGGCAGCGACCGTCCAGCACATCAGCAGGATCGGAAAATTGAACGGCATGATGTGCACGCTGACACCGTAGGGCTCGTAGCGCACATGCTGGAAAGAACCGATCTGCGTGGTGCCGGCGACCTTGCCCGCATCGTCCCGGGCCATTTCCGCGTAATAGCGAAAGATCGGCGCGCAGTTGGCCAGCTCACCCATGGCCTCGGGAAACGGCTTGCCCATTTCCAGGGTCATCAAGCGGGCGACTTCACGGTTGCAGGCCACGTTCTGCTCAATCGCATTGGCCAGTTGATGCAGGCGTGCGGCGCGGCTTTTCGCATCGACCAGGCGCCAGTGTTTTTGCGCGGCGGTTGCGGCATCGATGGCCGCCTGCACATCGGTTTCGTCGCACAGGCCAACCTGCCCGACCGGTTGCAGGGTCGCCGGGTCCAGCACCTGGCGCACCCGCGCGCTGGTCAGTGGCAGGTATTCGGCGTTGATGAAGCGTGAGGTGGTGTCAGTGTTGAACGTGGCCATGGGAGGATCCTTGAACCAATCGATAAGGGGTTTCGCGCAGTGCCGCCAGGGTCGTGGCGGGCAAAGGTTCGCGCCAGCCCGGCAAGTGCCGGTCGAGCCACTCGCGCAGCGGCGCCAGGGCTTCGGCGTTCAGCGCTCGAACAAACAGACCGAGGGTGCGCGGCAGGTGAGCCAGGTAGCCGTGCTTGCCATCGCGTCCGGCCAGGCGCACGAAAATCCCCAGCACCTTGGCGTGACGCTGGGCGGCCAGTCGCCGGTAATCTTCAAGAAAACGCGGGGCGTCGAGTTCCGGGCGCTGCACCAGGTAATGGCTGAGCAACGCCACACGCAGTCCTTCGGACATGTCGCGGCGAGCGTCTTCGAGCAGCGACATCAAGTCGTACGCCGCAGCGCCCACCAACGCATCCTGGAAGTCCAGCAGGCCACAGGCCGCGACGCCTTCGCGGCCTTGCAGCAGCATCAGGTTGTCGACGTGAAAGTCGCGCAGTACCAGCGCTTCGCGACGTTGCGCGACATCGGCGAAGGCATCGGCAAACTGCTGCAGATACGACTCGCGCAAAGCCTGCGCCGCCTCCTTGCCGATCAACAACGGCGCATACCAGTCGATGAACAACGCGCACTCGTCGCTCAATTGCCGGGCGTCGTAGGCCGCCAGCTCCGCGCCTGGCGCCGAGCCATGCAACGCCACCAACGCATCAACCGCCAGGCGATACAACTCGCGCTCCGGGTACCCGGCCGCCAGCAACCGGGTGTAGGTGTCGTGACCGAAATCCTCGATCAACGCCAGCCCCGCCTCTTCGTCCACTTGCAACAAGGCCGGCGCCGACAATCCGAGCCCGTGCAATTGACGGGCAATCCGGACAAACGGGCCAATCGGCTCGCTGTGGGGCGGCGAATCCATCAGCAACAAACCGACCCCTTCCAGGCGAAAATATCGCCGGCTCGACGCGTCGGCCGGCAACGCGACCAACGACGCCCCCGCGTAACCTGCGCGCGCCAGAAAGGCTGCGCGCTGGTGCTCACGGGTGGGCAATGACGCAGGTGCATCTGTCATGGCATTCACCGGATCATGTAGACCTTTTTCACGGTCTCGTGGACGGTGCACACGCCCTTCCAGTCCTTGCGGAAGAAGGCCGCCGTATCGGGTTTGATCTCGATCACTTCGCCGGACTCATGCACGTAGGTGCAGCGGCCTTCGAGGAAATGGCAGAACTCGTCGCTGGTGACATGGCAAAACCACTTGCCCGGCGTGCAGATCCACACACCGCATTCGGACTGGCCTTCGGGGCCTTTGTGCAGCACCACGCCAGAGACACGGGACTCGCCTTCGAGCATGGTCGGGATCACGCCCCAGTCTTTGACTTCGGTGATTTCCAGCGGGTTGTACAGAAACGGGGTGGTCATAGATCTTCTCCAATAAAAAAGGGTTAACGCCTGGCAACTGTAGGAGCGAGCTTGCTCGCGAAGGACGCCAGGGCACCGCGTTTATCCAGACAGCCCTTGTCATCGTTGACGTCCATCGCGAGCAAGCTCGCTCCTGCAGAGGTCACAGGCTCAGGCCAGCATGTAGACGTTGCGCAGGGTTTCCCGGACGTGGCATTCCCCGGTCCAGCCGGCCGGAAACAGCACCAGGGTGTTGGGACGAACCTCGATCACTTCGCCATTGTCGTGGCGGTACGTGGCCGCGCCGGCGATGAAATGGCACAGCTCGTCACGGGGAATCGCCAGCCGCCAGCGACCTGGCGTGCAGACCCACAGTCCGGTTTCCGGGCTGTTGTTCGGCCCCTTGAACAGCAGCCGACCGCTGGAATGTGAGACACCTTCGACGGCGTCGCTCTGCACGCCCCAGTCCACCAGGTCGGTGCGAGTGCTGACGGCTTCGAGGTACGGCGTGAATCCCGCCGTGGTGGATGGATCAGGCATGGTTGAGCACCTTGTCGAGAATGGCGGCCGCATCGGCCGGTCCCTTGCGTGATTGCATCTGCGCGCTGGTGCGCTGCAGGCGTTGGCGCATGGCCTCGTCGGTGAGGCACGCGGCGAGTTTTTCCGCCAATTGCGCGTCGGTCCATTGGTAACGGTCGAGCTTGAAGCCGTGGCCGCTTTCTTCGGCGCGCATGGCGTTATCGTGACCGTCCCAGACGTACGACATGACGATCGCCGGTTTGCCGAAAAACAGGCACTCGGTGAAGCTGTTGTTGCCGCCGTGGTGGATCACCGCATCGACCTGGGCAATCACCGAAGGCTGCGGGAACCAGTTGGAGATCTGCACGTTGTCCGGCAGGTCCGGGTACTCATCGAGGTGCTCGCCGACATTGAACAGTGCGCGATACGGGAGCTGGCCCACGGCCGCGATCAAGCGTTTGAGCAAATCGATGTCACCGGAACCGAGGCTGCCGAAACTGACGTAGAGCAACGGCTTGTCGTTGTTGGCGCGGAACGCTGGAATCTCATAGTGGGTGTCGTGCCGCACACAGCCTTGCAGGTAATGGAAGCGCTCGGCCGGCAGCGGATGGCGGCGCTCGAACTTGACCGCGTCGGGGTACAGCAGCAGGTTCATGTAAGGCGAAGCTTCGAAGAAGGTCCCCAGCGGATACGGTTGCTCGCCGTGGGCTTGCAGGAACTGGTTGAAGTCGTCGTGGATCGGCCCGACCACCTCTTCGAAACGCTGGCGAAATTGCGCATGCCCAGCCTTGTCGTCGATGCTCATGCCCGACAGGTGCGGCGGGATATCCGGGTCTTCGATCTCGTTCTCCGAGCAGGAAATGATCCGCACCCACGGCTTGCCGTATTGCTTGATCGCCGGAAACAGAATCACGTTGTCGACGCAGATCAAGTCGGGTTTGACCTTGTCCAGCACCGCCGGCAGGTCCTTTTGCGCCCACTTGGCGGTCTCGACGATGGCGGCCCAGCACTCCTTCACGTAGTTGTCGATCTGCTCCAGCGGCGACTTGCGGAAGTTGGGAATGTGGCCGTTGATGAAGTCGACCCAGTAACGCGCCATGTCTTCGGGGGGCATCGGTGCCGACATGTTGACCATATGTTCTTCAAACCCGTAGCCGGCGTAGACGCCGCTCATTCCGGGGTCGGTGAGGAACACCGCCTTATGGCCCAGCGCTTCGCAGGCCTGGGCGATACCGACTGAGTTCAGCGCCGGGCCATAAGCGGCTTCCGGAAAGAAGGCGATCACTTTCTGTTTCATCGAGAGATACTCCTGCCTGGTCTTTTATTGTTCAGCGCGTCAAAACACGGGCATGGCGAGGCTGCCAGCCCAAGCGGATGGTCGTACCGATTGCGAAACGGGCGAATTCGAATTGCGACGACGGCACGCGAACGATCAGGGCCTTGTCGCTGAGGGCCGTCTGCACATGCACGTTGGTGTCGAGGCCGTGGTAAGCGATTTCGACGATCTTGCCGCTGACCTGGTTGGCGCAAGTGCCGCCCTCTTCGGTCAGTACTTGCAAACGTTCCGGACGCACCACCAGGGCCACCGATTGACCAGGCACCAGGGGTACGTCGGTCTCGACCACCAGCTCCTGGCCGTTAACCCGCACCGAACGCTCGCCCGAACGCACGCCTTCAAACAGATTGCTGACGCCGATGAAGTTGGCGACGAAGCGGCTGTTGGGGTTCTCGTAGAGTTCGCTCGGGCTGCCGCACTGGCAGACCTTGCCGCCGTCGAGCACCGCCATGCGATCGGACATCACCAGCGCTTCTTCCTGGTCGTGGGTGACGATGATGAAGGTGATGCCGCTTTCAAGTTGCAAACGCTTGAGCTCCAGCTGCATTTTTTCCCGCAGCTTCTTATCCAGTGCGCCCAGCGGCTCATCGAGCAGCAACACCCGTGGACGCTTGACCAGCGCCCGCGCCAAGGCCACCCGTTGACGCTGGCCACCGGACAGCTGATCGGGCTTGCGCTCGGCCAGATCCCCGAGTTGCGCGGTGCTCAGCACCTCGTCGACCCGGCGGCGGATTTCCGCTTCCGGCAGACGTTCCATTTCCAGGCCGTAGGCAATGTTCTTGCGCACGGTCATGTTGGGAAACAGCGCATAGGACTGGAACATCAAATTCAACGGCCGCTTGTTGGCCGGCAGCGGCGAGATGTCCTTGCCGTCCAGATAAATGCAGCCGCCGCTGGGCGTCTCGAAACCGGCGAGCATGCGCAGCAGCGTGGTCTTGCCGCAGCCGGACGGTCCCAACAGGGCGAAAAACTCGTTCTCGCGGATGTTCAGCGACACCTCGTCGACGGCCAGGCCGTTGCCATAAGACTTGCTGACCTTGTCCAGGATCAGTACCGCAGATGAATTATTCATGGGTGCGAGGAGCCTTGTTGAGACGCTGCGAAGCCAGCAGCGCGGTGATGCTGACCAGCATCACCAGCGTCGCCAGGGCGTTGATTTCCGGGGTGACGCCAAAACGGATCATGGCGTAGATCTGCATCGGTAACGTGGTCGAGGCCTGGCCGGAACCGGAGTTGAAAAAGGCGATGATGAATTCGTCCACCGACAGGGTGAACGCGAGCAAACCACCGGCCAGC